>JACCEE011937365.1_pt1 | contig 11184 bp, 9 predicted proteins | sample 7449931 | NCBI WGS metagenome assembly JACCEE01 (sample SAMN15323457, study PRJNA562643) | freshwater metagenome | isolation source: river surface water | place: USA:Blue River Watershed | collected 2017-08-19 | reverse complement strand
GAAATTCATAAAAACCATTTATCCGAAAATCATTATTGAAATGAAAAATGGGATTTGGATGGCCACACTTCAATACGGCGGAACATATTTGGCTTTTAACGATAAATATGCCACCATCGTTGTTCGCAACGGAAATGATGCCTTAGATTTCATTACAAAACTATACAATCAAACTGAAGATGAATCGATTGCAAATCAAACCGGATTTGATGAATTTCGTTCTGCAAACAAAGATTTTGGTGTTTTTGCAAACTACAGAGGAATTCAATCTCTGAGTTCGTTAATCAGACCACAACTTTCGGTATTATCGAAAACATCACCAGACATTAACTTCTCGTGCGTTTTAAATTTCGTAAAAGACAAGATCGAACTTAAAATGAAAACCTATTATAAAGACGAAGCTGTTAAGAAAAAATACATGGAAGTGTATCGCTCGGGTTGCTCGGCTGAACATTTACAAGCTGTAACCACGAAAAACGTAATTGCATTTATTTCTCTGGCGTTCAATTCCGACAAAACGATAGCATTGTTGAGTGAAACACCGGAAGTAAAAAAAGTGTTCACCGAAGCTCAAAAGCAACTTGGTATCACCGAAAAAGAATTTGCCGACATTTTGGGCGGAGATTTAACATTTTGTCTTAACGATTTTAAAACACAAACCGTTTATAAAGATGTGTTTAAATACGAAACAATGAGTATTGAAAAAGATACGGTTACCGAAACCTTACCGATTTTCACAATCGCCCTTTCTACAAAAAACAAAGCAGTCATTGAAAAAATCATTAAAAAGTATCAAATACCTCAAGCAGGAAATTCTTTATGGAAAATTCAACTTCCAATGTTTACCGAATGGTTTGCATTGACCGATAAAGAAATGTTATTAGTAAACGACAGTTCTACTGCTGCAACTTTCATTTCAAACAAAAAGTTAGGAGAAATGCCCTTGCAAGTAAAAACATTAGCATTGGAAAACACGGCTTCGATGTATATTAATCTGGATTTAAAACAATTACCAGAAAGCTATCGTAACTCATGGAAGTCGATGACCGGATCGGCTTATCCAAAAGTAGAAAACACATTCAGTAATTTTAAAGATATCACAGTAAGTGCAAAAGCAGAGGAAGGTTTGGTAGAAATCAACATGACCAACAGTTCTTTTGAAAACAGTTTGATGCGCATTCTTGACATTTCGGAACAAAACTCAAAATAGTCAAAAATGAATATCAGGTTCGATAACGTAATTCCGATTCCTTTAAAGAATCAACATTTGCACAACGATAGTGTATGGAATACCGATTGCACATTTCATAGTGGTGAAAAAATATTGATAAAGGCACCATCGGGAACTGGTAAAACAACCTTTGCACTTTCAGTTTACGGATTACGAACCGATTTTGAAGGAGATATTTTCTTTGAAAAACAAAACAGCAAATCATTCAATCAGAAACAATGGGCAGCGATGCGACAAACATCGCTGTCTGTTGTTTTTCAAGATTTACGACTTTTTCCCCAACTCACGGCTCGAGAAAACCTATTGCTAAAACAAAAGCTAACCGGTGACGATTCGGTATTGCTGATAGAAGAAATGGCATTTAAACTCGATGTTACTCACAAACTCGATCAAAAAGTTCAGTATTTATCGTTAGGACAACAACAACGGTTTGCTATTATCCGAGCATTACTACAACCGTTTAAATGGTTATTACTTGATGAACCATTTAGCCATCTTGACAACGAGAATGTACAACGAGCCTGTGGTTTAATTTCTGAAGTTTGTGCACAAAACAATGCCGGATTATTTGTCACCAGCCTTGAAGATAATCATAGTTTTCATTACACCAGAACCGTTTTAATATAATTGAGTTATGATAGCACGTTTAATCCTGAAAACTCAAAAAAAATGGCAACTGGGTTTGGCCATGTGTGGCGCTATCTTTGGTCTCACAATGTTGCTGATGTCATTACAATTATACCTTGATATTAAAAAAATATTCGATACGCAAAGTGACCTTGTAAGTCCCGAGTATCTTATTGTAAATAAACAAGTTTCATTATTGAATTTCTTTTTCAAATCGGCACAAGGCTTTTCAAAAGACGAAATTGCCGATTTCAAAAAATTAAATGCGGTCGATGCGGTTGAAGGCTTTGAATCAAATTCATTTTCGGCAAAAGCATCAATGCAAAATAATGATGAGGCCGGAAGCAAAATATTATCAACCGACTTATTTTTCGAATCAGTTCCCAATAATGTATTGGACATAAAACCAGATAAATGGCAATGGGATTCGAGCATGAATACTATTCCAATTGTTATTCCATCTGATTACATTAATCTCTATAATTTTGGATTTGCACCAAGTCAGGATTTGCCTCAAATATCAAAAAGCACCATCGGATTAATTAATTTCAACATTAAAATAAACGGTAAAAAAAACAATGCAGAATATCAAGGACACATTGTTGGTTTTAGCAACCGTATTAATACGATTTTAGTTCCCCAATCATTTTTACGTTATGCAAACAACCATTTTGGTGATGGAGAAACGAAACAACCATCGAGACTAATTGTGTTATGTAAAAATCCTAATTCTCCGGAGCTTCAAAGCTATTTACAATCAAAATCATATGAATCGAATTCCGAGTCTTTCAAGAATGATAAATTAAGCTCTCTCTTGAAAATGCTTCTTGGAATTGTCAGCGTTATCGGAGTGATTATCGTATTTTTATCGTTGTTGTCCTTTATTCAATATGCACAACTCTTAATAGGTAATGCCCGTTACGAAATCAGAACACTTATTCAAATCGGCTATTACTATATGAAAATAGCAGCTGTCGTTTCATCGTTTTTTACCGTTCTGTTTAGCATTGTCTTTTTCATTTCTATGATTATTGTTTATATCATAAAATATCAAACCGTTGCTTACATATCACGTTTTGGCTTCGAAATATCAAGTTCGGTGTCACCATCGGTTATTTTATACGGAATTCTACTTGTTTTAGGCCTCATTTTATTAAATTCAATAAGCGTTGCCAGTGGAATTAAACGGCAAACAAAATAGTTTTAAAACAGATTTTGAATCATTCGAAGCCTTTTCTGTTTTTTGATGACTTTTACTTTTTCTCACTTTTTGCGTTATCAAAAAACATGAGTTATTCACAGCCCTTTATTTTAAAGGGCTCCCGAAAAACAATAATTTTTTGATACTTTTTAACAACAAAAACAGCAAGACACAAACCTCTCAGATTGTCAATATGTTACATTTTTGAATACTGTATATCAACGCTTTACGATTTTATTTTACACTTTTTTGTCAATAAAAAAGTATTGTAAAATGCTTGATATGAACAACATAAAAACACGCTAAAACGTAGTACGCTGATTGTCAATAACGTGTTAAAAACAAACATTGTAATCCCTTGAAAATCTTTGTATAATTGTAAGGTAAAATATTTATGGCATTAATTTATGGAGCTAGAAGAATTAATACATGGTGTTTTAGGAAACGAAATCGGCATTATTGAAGAAGAATTCACATTTCGGGTCATTCTGAAATTTTGGAAGAAAGAAAGCAAAAATGCAGAAGTCGCTTTTTTAACAACACAGTGTGCTACAAGCGAGGTATTTATTCAATCTATCCGCGAGAAATTCGAAATTAAGCGCTTTCATTGTCTTGAAGAAATTTGGGTAATGCAAGTAAAGTCTGATTATCAAAAGCCGCTAAAATGGGTTAAAGAATGTGGAGGAAGACTCAAAATAAACATTTCCGACTCATTTAAAGAACATTTGATGAGAAGAAGCCAACAGGTTGGCAATCGCGATTTTGAAGACCCGCTTTACGATCTTGACGAATAAACAGAACGCTACTCCCGTGCAAACAGAGTTTTTCTTTGATTGTGCGGGAGTATCTGTTTTTCGTTCGCCAAATTATTCGTGATGATAGGGTTCACCTTTAAGAATGGTAAATCCGCGGTATAATTGTTCAAGAAAAATTAATCGCACCATTTGGTGAGAGAATGTCATTTTCGACAACGACAATTTTGATGATGCAACACTATAAACGTCGTTTGAAAAACCATAAGGGCCACCAATCACAAAGCAAAGATTCCGAGTTGCCAAATTCATTTTATCTTGCAGAAATTTGGAAAACTGAACCGAACTGAAATCTTTTCCTTTATCGTCGAGTAAAATAACCTCAGCACCTTTTTCTATTTTTTGTAAAATGAGTTCACCTTCTTTTTTCTTTTGTTCTTCAAACGACAAATTCTTAGCATTTTTCAAATCCGGAATTTCAATAAATTCAAAACTGATATATCGCGACAACCGTTTTACGTATTCCTGAACGCCTTCTTGTAAATACTTTTGATCTGTTTTTGAAATAACAACAAGCTGAATCTTCATCTGTATAGTTTAATTTATATTAACGGTCACAGGTATCATTTTACATTTGATGTGACATTAAAACCGACAGCAAAGCTATTCAAATATTACATTTGTTCGTCAGGCGAAGCTGGTAATGTTACAAAAAAACAGGTGCCAACATCATATGTTGATTCAACGGAAATGGTTCCTCCGTTTCGTTCGATTATTTTTTTTGTTATTGTAAGTCCAAGTCCTTCACCGGCAACATTTTTATCTGCATCGCAGCGATAAAAAAGCCCCCATATTTTCTGTAAATCTGTTTCTGAAATTCCTCGCCCGTTATCTTGAATTCGATATTGAACCATCCCATTATTTACAGACCCCGATATGGCTATCTGAAGATTTCGATCCGGATTTCTATATTTTATCGCGTTTTCAATAAGGTTTGTAAATACTTGATTGATTGGAACTTCATCGCCAAAACAGGGTGGCAAATTATGAACGACAATATTGGCAGCACTGTTCTTGATTTGTGTTTCGAGCGTTTGCAATATAAGGTGAAGCTGACTTGTCATATTAACTGTTTTGGCCGTTAAGGTCATCAGTCCCATTCTAGAAAGACGCAGCATTCCTACAATTAAAGAGTCCATTTTTTGCTCGCTAATATTGATATACTTGATTGCTTTTAAAAGTTTTGTATTCAAAATTTTAATTACCTCGGCCTTTTCCGATTCAAGCATTACACTCGCATGAATGGTTTCGAACAGTTCTTGAATTGATAATTCCAATAACTGACAAAAACCCTGAATATTTACTAATGGTGATCGTAAATCGTGCGATGCAATGTAAATAATACCTTCGAGTTCTTTATTTTTTGCTTCAAGTTCAAGCATCAATCGCTCTTTTTGAATTCGTTCCTGTTCTTTTTGCTTATTGATTTCAGTAATGTCGTTAATGACAATTTGAAGATAATGCCTGTCTATCAAATCAATGACACTCATCGTTACTTCTGCATCAATTATTGACTGTTGTGTGGAGATAAAATTCCATTTATAGAACTGTGGTATTCCATTCGACGCAACTTCTGTTTTATTATATAATGACACCTCTGACAATACGCCATCAGATTGATATTCAGGACAAAAATCAGAAATCCGTTTACCGATGATTTCCATCTTATCGCATCCAAATAAGGTTGATGCAACATTATTGCAATCGGTAATCCATCCGTCTTCGGTAATAAGAATAGCGTTATTCGATGTTTCGAAAAGGATTTTAAACTTAAGGACACTTTGTGCTAAAAACAGATCTGATTCTTTTTTGAGAGTTATGTCTTTTACAATACCTTCATAACTAACCAATTTCTGCGCTTTATTAAAAAACAGAACCGGAGTATTTGAAACCCATCGAATGGTTCCATCTTTTCGAAGAAGCCGATGTTCAAATGGACCCGGATTATCGCCTCGCATTATTCGTTGAATTTTTTCATTTACATAATCAAAATCTTCTGAATAGATTGTTTCTTTCCATAAATTTTGATTTGCTTCAAAGTCTTCGGGATCGTAACCGGTAACGCCTATGCAAGCTTTATTGTGAGTCGTTTTCGTTATTCCATTTTTATTTATGGTAACAGTATATACATAATCGGTAATCGTTTCAAGAATGGTTTTATAACGTTCTTCGCTTTGTTTTAAAGCCCTTTCTTGTCGTTTACGAGTGGTAATATCGTGTCCCGAAACAATTAAAATGGTTTTATCGTGATATTTGGAACAACTAAGTGTAAATTCCATATCATACAATTGTCCGGTTTGCTGATTTTTCAATGTCCATTCAATTGTTTTTTGCTTATTTTCAATAACTTGATGAATAATTTCAACAACATTATCCGACACCAGCCAATCGGCAGATAGTTGTTTTAAAGGTATTTGCTTAATCAATTCTATGTCAACCCCAACAATATCTAAAAACGATTGGTTTGCATTAACGACTTTTGCCATGGTATCGACAACAATAATTGCCTCACTCGAATTATGAAAAACATTTTCATAAATAGATTCATACATATTTTGATTCAAACCCACTTTTTCTATTGAAGACACTTCACGGATTAAAACGACAAAATAAAAGTTATTGTTAAAATTCGATAACTGGAAACTAACTTCTACCGGGATGGTAAATCCCAAATTAGTGATTACATTAGTATGTAAAACGATAGATTTCGTGGTAAAATCTTCATATGCTTGCTTTAACAAAGTTAAAATGTCATCTTTGAAATAGTTTTGAATGGAATTACCTAAAATCTTGGTTTTATCGGCATAAATAAGTTTTGCAGCAGAAAGTCCAACATCAACAATTTTAAATGAAGGAACTTTCACAAACATTAAACCGACTCCCGACAAATCAAATAAGCTATGAAATGTCAATAAAGAGCGTAATTTATCTTGCAAATCAGACACTAAATCAGACTCAAAACGGTCTTTTTCTCCGTTTTGTATCTGTTGCATAAAACTCGTAATAGTTAAAAGCTCTTCCATACCTTCTCCTTCTCGGTTACATAAATAACATAGACATTGAGTCTATATTTTTACAAGTAAATCATTGAATATAAATGTGTTTCCGGCATCACAAATCCGAATACAATATACTGTATTTTTGACGAATTCCAAATTTTATTGATTCTAAATTGAGCAACTTTCCCAAATTCGCAGTACTGCCCGATAATGAAAAACATGCAGTATTTTTAACTATCTTTGTATCAGTAAAAATCTGATAATGCAAGAAAAAAAATCACCCTGGCTCCCCACAACAAAAAAAGAGCTTGATCAACTGGGTTGGGAATACCTCGATGTCATACTTTTTAGTGGAGATGCCTATATCGACCATCCGTCATTTGGCATTGCTGTAATAGCTCGACAACTCGAAAGTATTGGACTTAAGGTTGCTGTTATTCCTCAACCAAATTGGCAAGACGATTTGCGTGATTTTAAAAAAATGGGGACTCCTCGTTTGTTTTTTGGCGTCTCGGGCGGTAATATGGATTCAATGGTCAACCATTATACGGCAAATAAACGCCTTCGCTCAAATGACGCATATACTCCCGGAGACAAAGCTGGATTTCGCCCCGACTATGCAACAAGCATTTATTCTTCCATCTTAAAAAATTTATATCCTGACGTTCCTGTCGTTATCGGTGGAATTGAAGCTTCCTTACGTCGATTTACACACTACGATTTTTGGAGCGATTCCTTAAAAAAACCAATACTTGTCGACTCAAAAGCAGACATGTTGGTTTACGGAATGGGAGAAAAAGCCATAACTCAAATTGCTCAAGAACTATTGGCAGGCAAAAAAATTACTGACATACAAACAATTCCGCAAACAGCATTTATTTCCCATACATCAAAATTCAATAAGAAAGATAATGATGTTATAATTGCAGGATATCAAGAATGTATAAAAGACAAAAAAACATTTGCTGCAACATTCAAAACAATTGAAGAAGAATCGAATAAATACAATTCAAAAAGAATTATAGAGCCGGTTGATGACGGTTTTCTGGTTGTTAATCCTCCATTTGAACCGCTTACAACTAACGAACTCGATACAATTTACACTCTTCCGTTTACACGGTTGCCGCACCCCAAATATCGCAACAAAGGTGAAATTCCTGCTTACGAAATGATAAAACATTCGGTCAACATTCATCGTGGATGCTTTGGAGGATGCAGTTTTTGCACAATTTCAGCACATCAGGGAAAATTCATTGCAAGTAGAAGTACCGAATCGATATTAAAAGAACTTGAACAAATATCATATATGCCCGATTTTCGAGGACATATCAGTGATCTTGGAGGCCCATCTGCAAATATGTATCAAATGCAAGGCATAAAACTCGATATGTGCAAAGTTTGCAAACGCCCTTCATGTATTTGGCCATCAATATGTTCAAACCTAAACACCGATCATTCGGCACTTATTCAACTCTACAAAAAAGTTCGCACATTACCATATATTAAAAAAGCGACAATTGGCAGTGGTATTCGTTACGATTTATTGGCAGAAAACACAGCCGTCAACAAGCAATATAAATCTGATTTGATAAGATATCACGTATCGGGTCGGTTAAAAGTAGCACCAGAACATACCTGCGATACGGTTTTATCGGTTATGCGCAAACCGTCAATTAATTTATTCAAATCATTTTTCGATGAATTTCATAAAATAAATAAACAGTTCAATCTCAATCAACAACTGATACCTTATTTCATATCAAGCCATCCGGGTTGTAAAATTGAACACATGAGAGAATTGGCAACTCAAATGCGCTCATTAAATCTTCAACCCGAACAAGTTCAAGACTTTACACCAACGCCAATGACTCTTGCATCGGTCATGTTTTATACAGAATTGCATCCATACACCATGAAACCGATATATGTAGCACGAAAAAAAGAAGATAAACTCGCACAAAAAGAGTTGTTTTTCTGGAAAAAACGTTAGCGTTTTTTTGATTACTTAATTCTACCCGGATTTTTTGCGATGAACTCTTTCCACGACTTTGCAGAACTACCCGCAGCAGCTAAAGGCGATGATAACTGATAATAATGACAAACCGCAGCACCTAAAGCATCGGTAGCATCAAGATATTGAGGCATTTCCTTCATTTTTAGGATTTTCTGAAGCATCCCAGCAACTTGTTCTTTCGATGCCGAACCACTCCCGGTAATCGACATTTTAATTTTACGAGGAGCATATTCCGTAACCGTTAAATTACGAGACAAAGCACCAGCAATGGCAACTCCTTGAGCACGGCCCAATTTCAACATCGATTGTACGTTTTTACCAAAAAATGGAGCTTCGATTGCTAATTCGGTAGGTTTAAACTCGTCGATGAGGCCTGTAATTCGAGAAAAAATGCGACCTAATTTATCATAAGCATCATCGAGTTTATGCAATTCTATAACACCCAGACTGAGCAGTTGAATGTCTTTTCCCTTGACCTCAATAATAGAATACCCCATAATGGTCGTTCCGGGATCGACCCCCATAATAATAACCGATTCGCTCACAATAAGAATTGAAATTTCAAACAAAAGTACGTTAAATATCTAAAAACCTATTTCAAATTTTGCTTTTTTGAAGAAAACCTATATATTTGTGTTTTATAGCTTATAACATAGCATTAAATAATTAATGAGGGACTCAATTTAAATCGAAAAAATTGATAACAATAGCACCAAGCACAAAAGATGGTTTAAGTTTTGGATTCAAACTCTTTCAGGGAATGCAAGAGGACAATCTAAGCTATATTTATCGCGGGCTATTTACCCAAACAATCACCGACAGTATTATATCACTTGCAGAATCGAACCTTGAAATAACCGGAGAGTCATCAAAACTCAAAAAACGGGTATTTTCGATTATGGTTGAATGTTTGCAAAATATTACAAGACATCAAACTGTAGAAGGAGAAGTTAATGAATTTGTTGAAATTCCTGGCATTTTCATGATTCAACGAAAAGATGACGGTTATTTCATCACATCGGGAAATGTGATACCCAATGTGGCAACCGACAGACTTCGTTCCCAATTAGAAAAAATCAACAGTCTTGAGCAAGATGCATTAAAAGAATACTATAAACAAATCTTAGAAGACGGTTCGATATCTGACCGTGGCGGAGCCGGACTTGGATTGATAGAGATGGCACGAAAATCGGGCAATAAACTCACGTTCGATTTCTCGAAAGTAAATGAAGAAATTTCATATTTTTATTTGCATACAGCCATTTCAAAAGAAATAGATCAAACACAAATTACCAAAATAAATCTTGAAAACATCAAGCAAATACACCAACTCATTAATGATGAGGAAATTGTATTAGTATTTAACGGTGTTTTAAATCAAGACAGTTTAATAAATCTACTTGCCATAATCGAAGGACAAATGCGAGGTAGAGTTCAACAAAAAAAGGTGTATAATATAATGGTTGAAATGCTTCAAAACATTGTGAAACATGCAGCCAAACTCGAAGGAGAAAATTACTTGGGAAATCCGGGCATTTTCTTTATTTCTTCAAAAGACAATTCTTACAGCTTATGTACAGGAAATTATATAAGCAATAACCACGTCGAAGAATTAGAAGCAAAACTGTCGCATGTAAATCAATTAAAAGGCGAAGAACTCGAATTGTTTTACAGTATGCGATTACTTAATTTTGAAATTGATAATAGCAAAGAAGCAGGTTTAGGTGTAATAGATTTAAGAATGAAGAGCGGCAATAAACTTGATTACAGTTTTTCAAAGGTTGACGATAAAGTTTCATTCTTTACATTGCAAGTAAGTCTTAAATAGATCATGGAACGTTTACTTATTCAAAAAACAGCCGATACTCCTTACATAAATTTTGATCCGGAGAACAATACATTCGAAATTGCTCATCGATCACTACCTGAAGACGCAAATGGTTTTTATGAACCGGTGTTACAATGGCTTTCTACCTTTATTGCAAATCCGCTACCCAAAGTTGATTTTGTTTTATTCTTCGAATATTTCAACACATCATCGGCAAAACAGATTGCAAAAATACTGTTGTATCTTGAAAAACTTTCACATACCAGTGAAGTTACAATATACTGGAAATATATTAAAAATGACGAAGACATGCTTTCAACAGGTATGAGATATTCGAAATCGTTGAGTTTGAATTTCAAATTTGTCCCAGTTTAATAAAACGAAAATGTCGGCAGTTGACCTCATTAAAAAAAACATTGCACTCGAACTCAATCAATTCGATTCCTTCTTTAAATCAGAAATAAAATCGCAG
>JACCEE011316756.1_pt1 | contig 11184 bp, 10 predicted proteins | sample 7449931 | NCBI WGS metagenome assembly JACCEE01 (sample SAMN15323457, study PRJNA562643) | freshwater metagenome | isolation source: river surface water | place: USA:Blue River Watershed | collected 2017-08-19 | reverse complement strand
GGAGTAGGGACAGGGCCCAAAAGCGATACGACAATCGCTTTTACCTCATTTGATGACGCAAAAAAGCATCCAGGGCTTTTGGGAGTTGATTGGCTTAAACGTTGGGAAAGAAGTGATGCAAAAGTGCCTTCCCATTTAGTTGGGGATGAGCGGCTTTCTTTTGAACAGCGATTAAGGGCCCATCGACAATTTAGACAAAATGAAAAAGTTCTATGAGCATTTTTCATGCTCCGAGGTGAGGTAATAAAATGGCTTTTCTAAGTACGCTACATGCAGATCAAACAAAGTTCATGCTTAAGCTTTTTCCTTCAGCTTTGGCTGACTATCTTTTTGAATTGAAAAGAAATGACTCTGAGATAAGAAAATCTTTTCTTTCTTTAAAAGCTGGCGAGAAAAATGAAAGAATTTTAGGTGATGGACTTAAGGCCATCGAACAGTGTTATCTAACAACAACTTCGGATAAGGCCATTATTGAATCCCACAAATCTTATATTGATTTTCAGCTTCTGATTGAAGGGCAAGAATTAATGGAAATGGGCAATGTTCAGAAACTTGAAATTAAAACTCCCTATCAGCCTGATAAAGACTTGATTGTTTTTCATGAGTCCCCTGAACTGCAACTTCTTAAAATGAAGACTTGGGATTATGCCGTTTTTTTTCCCGAAGATGCTCATCGCAGTACTCTGCGATACCCAACCGAGATGCTCGTGCGTAAGGTTGTCGTAAAAATTCCTACTATTTAGAAAAGGTTGAGATATGGCGCATTGGATATTTTTTAATGTAGCAATTCTTGTTTTTTTACTTCTAGACCTTGGCGTCCTTCATAAGAAGAACAAAGAAATAACTTTTAAAGAAGCCATCATGATGAGTCTCTTTTGGTTTGTGATGGCCTTAATGTTTGGGGGATGGATTTATTATTCTCGTGGTGAAGAAACCGCCATGGCCTATTTCACTGGTTATTTAATCGAGAAAGCCTTAAGTGTTGATAACATTTTTGTATTTTTAATGATTTTTAGTATTTTTCAAGTTCCTAAACATCTACTCCATAAGGTTTTATTTTGGGGAATTTTAGGGGCCATTGTAATGAGGGCCATCTTTATATTTACAGGTATCGCTCTTATCGAAAAATTCCATTTCACCATTTATATCTTTGGGGTTTTTCTTATTTATACAGCTATAAAAATGATGACTCACGATGTGAGTCAAATTGATCCAGAAAAAAATCTTGTCATTCGTATGGCCCGAAGATTTTTTCCTGTCACTGAAAAATATGTCGATGATAAGTTTTTTATAAAGGATAAAGGCAAATTTTTTATTACTCCACTATTGCTTGTATTAATTTTGATTGAGACTACTGATTTAATTTTTGCTGTGGACTCTATTCCGGCCATTCTTGCTATCACTCAGGATTCCTACATTGTTTATACTTCAAATATTTTTGCTATTTTGGGCTTGAGGGCTTTATTTTTTGCCCTTGATGGTTTTGTCGATAAGTTCAAATATTTAAAATATGGCCTAAGTGTTGTTCTCATTTTTGTAGGTATAAAGATGCTTCTTATCGATCTTTATAAGATACCTATAGTTCTTTCTTTGTTATTTATCGTATTGGCCATTACAGTTTCTGTGGTTTGGCCTCATTCGAAAAAAACTGAGTAAAGTGCTCACGTAATTATTTTCTTTGTTGTCTATTGTCTATCGTCTATTGTCTGTTGTTTAAAGTGTGGAAAAATTTATTTTTTAGCATAATTTTGATCTTTCGGAGAGTTGCTTAAAATTAAACTAACTCTTGAAATTTATTTACGTTAAGTCCTCAAGGCTTTAACCGATAAAGGGAAACCTCGAGGTCAGGGTGGATGAATTAAACAGCAGAGAAATTCGCAAAAAGAAAAAAAGGGTCCCCTTTATGGGAAAGACTCTTATTCTTTTTTTTGTTGTCACACTCGTTGATGCCCTACTTGCTTATGCTCATATTGGTGTTCTTTACCAATATGTTTTGAAATAATTTTATTATTTGAATACTCGCCATCTATTTTTCTCAAAGCAGCTGTCGCTAAAGCAAGGGTTGAAATCTTCATTGAGTTTCTCCCTTAAAATTGAGCTTTAAGAAAATCTAAAATGAGGAAAAAAACTCAGCCAACTCATTAATAACATACTAAAAAACCTTAGTTTTATATTGTTGACTACGGTTTTAAATTGATTAAGCTTTTAACACTAAACATAAAAAGGAGTTTTATGAAAACTGTTAAGTTGGTTACTCTTGCATGTCTTGCTTTACCTGCTCTTGCTAGCGCTGATTATATTATTCAAGATGGTAAAAATGTTATGACCATTGGTGGTCAATTGAGATCTGAATTTACTACAGGCCGTTTTCAAGTTGATGGGGCTCCATCTCGTTTCAGTGAAGTGAACGTAAACACTGCAAACTTGCACTTTGGTGGCACAATTAACGAAAAAATCGTTTATAAAATGCGTTTAAAACTCGCTCCACAAAATACTGAAACAACTGATACAGCTACTAGTGGCACAGATCATGATCATAATACTTATAATATGATTGATTACGCATATGCTGGTTATCAGTTTATGCCTCAACTCACTGTGATGATCGGTAAAGTTCCTTGGGGAGTTGGTTTTGATAACCAATCTTCAGCAATGAGCCCACTTAGCTTTTCTCAAGACCTTGATCTTTTCATAGGTTCAGGAACCACGAATGGTATTCTTGCAACTGGTGCTTTGACTGACAATATTGATTGGGTTGCTACTGCTGCAAATAGTATTGAAGATACCCAAGCTCATAGCAACGACAATAGATCTATGGACTATGTTTTCACTCTCGCTCACCACACAAAAGATGCTGCTGATGCTGAAGGTTATAACGCTGAAGGTGATTTCAAATCTTATGTAGCTGTTGATTTTGCTAAAATTAATAGAAATGACGGCGAAAATAGAAAAATTTATGCTGCTACCGGTTTTTTCTCTTACCAAAACATGATTTTGCACACAGCTGCGACTGTAGAAAATACTGTTGGTAGAAAGGATGATTTCTGGACAGTTGGTGCTGGTTACCTTTTCAACAAAACTTGGCGCCCAGCTATTACTTATTCTTCTGTAAGAAGTACAGCAGCTATGGATGCAGCTTTTGGTGATCCTGCAGCTACTGGTAGAAATGCAATGATCGCTGCAAACCTTACTCAATTTCATGATGATAATAAGTGGAGAAGCTATGTTGAGCTAAGCACTTTGACAAAATCTGATGACGTAAAGAAAAACAACACAGATGCTCAAATTAAAAATGAAACTTCATGGGCTGTTTCTGTTGGTTTAACAGTTAATCTCTAATTTCGATTTTTCGAATCTAGATTTAAAAGAGCACACCTTCGGGTGTGCTTTTTTTTTACATAGGGATTATTTTTTCTTTTTATGATGAGGGCCATCAAAGCGGTGGCTTTGAAGCAGACGACGTTGTTCATGTCTGGCCCCTTCATTCTTAGCAACCTTAAGAGGTTCTTTGGAAACTGGATCCATCTCTGTATAGAACATGGCCGCGGCCATGGTCATCGGAAGAGGGATGAAGTTCTGCACTTGTTGAAGTTTCCAGCCTTCTGCCCTAAGCCAGTTATTGAGTTCTTCCATCATCTGGGGAGTTGATCCTGGAAAGGAAGAAATAAAATAGGGGACAAGATACTGTTCCTTGCCGGCTTCTTTGGAGTACTTATAAAAAAGCTCCATGAATTCTTCGAATTTTGAAAATGAAGGTTTTCTCATGAGCTTTAAGACTTCGTCATTCATATGCTCTGGGGCAATCTTTAAGTGTCCACCAACGTGTTTAGAGATAAGCTCTTTAAGATAGGCTGGATCTTCCATGGCAAGGTCGTAGCGCACCCCTGAGGCGATTAAGATGCGTTTTACTTTTTCAATCTTGCCTGCTTCGTTTAAAAGTTCGATTTGCTCTTTGTGATCAGTTTTTAAGTTCGGGCAGATGGTCGGATGTAAGCAAGAGGGTTTTTTACAAGCCGCTTTAGCTTCTGGATTCATGCACCCCATCTTGTACATATTGGCCGAAGGCCCACCAAGGTCACTGATGGTTCCTGTAAAACCATCTGTATGAGTAAGTTCTTTGACTTCATTCAGGATGGACTTTTTTGAGCGTGATTGGACTTCTTTTCCTTGATGAAGAGTGATTGCGCAGAAAGAACACCCACCAAAGCATCCTCGGTTAGTGGTGACAGAGAACTTGATCATTTCACAGGCAGGGATTTTTTCTTCGTAAATCCAGTGCTGCTTGCGAGTGAAATGGAGGTCATAAACCTCATCGAGTTCTTCAGAGCTTAGCGCGATTTCTGGAGGAGTGACGACAACCGCTTTGTTGCCATGATATTGCACAAGCGTTTTGGCATTAAGTGGATTGATTTGATCGAAGGTATAAACAGTAAAACGAGCAAACTTTTTTTTATCAGTTTTGACTTCTTCAAAAGAGGGAAGGGTTAAGCGGTTATCGATGAGTTTCGATTCTTCAACACCTGTTATGTAAACGAGTCCTCGTTCGCTGTGAAGCTCTTTAAGATCTTTTCCTGCTTTAAGATGTTCGGCCAGTTTAAGCGTAAATTTTTCTGCCATCCCATAAACGATGAGGTCATAAGGGGCCTCAGTTATAAGGGAGGGGAAGATTTTATTTTGCCAAAAATCGTAATGGGCCAGACGACGCATGGAGATTTCTACTCCACCTCCAATAAGAGGAGTTTGCGGAAAAGCTTTTTTGGCCAATTCGGCATAGACTTTAGAGGCGTAGTCCGGTCTTCTTCCCCCTTTGTCTCCAGGAGAGTAAGAGTCGTCTGAGCGACGTTTTCTATTGGCCGTGTAGTTATTAAGCATGGAGTCTACAACACCGGTGCCAACGCCAACAAAAAGTTTAGGAATCCCTAAGCGCCTTAAGTTTTCGATACATCTTTCTTTGGTGAGCCCTTCGCGCATTCCAGGAAATTCTGGTTGGGCAATAATCCCCACGCGAAAGCCATGTTTAATTAGATAGCGAGAGAGGAGGACAATACCAAAGGAGGGATGATCGACATAAGCATCCCCAGTTATAAAAAGAACATCGAGCTCGCTCCAGCCGCGGGCCGACATTTCTTCTTTGGTCATAGGGACAAAACTTAAGAGATCTTTTTTCATGTGAGGTCTTTTTCGTCTAGGATAATAGTCACTGGGCCATCGTTCACAAAATCAACTTCCATATGAGCGCCAAAGTTTCCTGTTTCTACTTTGACATCATATTTTTTGAGCTCGCTTACAAGTTTTTCATAATACTCTTCCCCTTTGATAGGGGGAGCAGCATCAAAAAAATCTGGTCGTCTTCCTTTTTTAAGAGAGGCATAAAGAGTGAATTGACTGACGGCCAAAATCTCACCCTTAATTTCAAGGAGAGAAAGATTCATTTTCCCTTCGTTATCTTCAAAGATTCTTAGGTTAACGATTTTTTCCGCCATTTTGGGAATGATGGCTTCTGTGGAATTTTGTCCAACGCCAATGAGAAGAAGAAGACCTTGAGCAATTTCTCCGACGGTGCTTCCTTCTACATCGACTTTAGCCTTATGCACTCTTTGTATGACGACTCTCATTTGAAACTCATTTTAATTTTTTCTTTTTACAACTGTTGCTGAAGCTTGCGCTGTAGGCAGTATCACAAGATCAGCAATATTGACATGGGCAGGACGAGTGACCATGAAAAGAATAACGTCTGCAATGTCTTTGGCCACCATAGGATCGAGCCCTTTGTAGACATTCTTTGCTCTTTCATCATCACCTTTGAAACGGACTAATGAAAATTCTGTTTCCACCATTCCTGGATTGACTCCTCCAACTTTAATTCCATATTGGTTGAGATCCATGCGCATAGAGGTTGTAAGGGCGTCAACGGCATGCTTCGAAGCACAGTAGACGTTGCCGTTTGGATATACTTCTTTGCCTGCAATGGAGCCGATGTTGATGATATGGCCGCGTTTGCGTTCTACCATTGAAGGAATAATCGCTTTTGAAACGTATAGTAAACCTTTGACGTTAATATCTATCATCATATCGATGTCGGCAATGTCAGCGCCTTCAATCGGAGCCAGTCCGTGTGCATTACCAGCATTGTTGATAAGAATGTCGATATTTTTAAAATCATTAGGAAGAGAGGCGATGGCTTTTTTTACATCATCGTTTTTTCTCACATCGAAACAAAGTGTATGAACCTTTACTTGGCCTGAAAGCTTATTTTTAAGTTCTTGAAGGCGATCAGCTCTTCTTCCACAGAGGATGAGGTCAATTTTTGCTGAAGCAAAAATCTCAGCGCAGGCCCAGCCGATGCCAGAGCTTGCACCTGTTATTAAGGCGATAGTCATATTGTTCTCCATTTGGGACGGTTTTTACTTCGCTCATCGGATTTTTACCCGGTTTTCCTTTAAACTTTTTTATCCTAAAACCGACAAGAGAAGTTGTAGGAAACTGCTTAAGGAAGGAATAATGAAGAAAAAACAATTTATTTACTTGGCCATGCTTGGTTTGCTGGCTTCTTGTGCCAGCACTCAACATGAAAGTAATCCTCGGTCTGTAGCCTCTTTTTATGGTTATGATGGCCCTGCGGTAGATATTAACATTATCAATCATCCCCCAGCACAATATGGTTATTGCGATCGTTATGTCTCTCAAACTGCCAAGCATGCTTTAGCTTGCGCCTTTGGTTTAGATGAAGCCTCTCGCATGGCCGAGCGTTTCGGCGGAGGCCATGGCCGTCTTGAAGGGTTTTATCGTGGATACTCTTGGGGCTTATATAAGATGGCAGACCTTTATGACAGCGATGAAGCTGAAATGGCTTCAGGTGCTCGTGCAGTTGATGGAATGGGCAACTATTTTGCTTCCGCTCAAGAAACTGGTAAGCGTGAAGGCACTTTAGAAGCTGCTTCCCGTGGGGGAGCAGATGCTCGCGAACGTTTTTATAAAGCAGTGGATACCGGTTCACTTCCTTCTCCAGAATTTAAAGTTCCTCAAATAAATTATCAAGGCGAGCGTGATGCTTATGCTCGTTACATTGGGAAAATCCCCACCGCCGAAGAGATTTTAAAAGAAGATTCCAATCTCGGTGAGCTTAGAATTTATAACAGCGTTGACAGAGTTTATCTTGGAGATCAACGTCGTTATCGTCCAAGAGACCTTTGGTTTGATGACGGTATCTACCGTTATGAAAAAGATAAGTGGTATGACCCTATAGCTGCTTTTCAATCATGGCTGACTCTTCCTCTTGAATCTAAAGCGAAGTATCAAAATTTAAATATTGATGCCCCTGTTGATCCTACAACTGGTAAGCCGATGACTGACTTTCAAGAAGTCTTTAAAGATGCCTTCATCAAATCTTATGCTTACTATGTGAACTATGCTTTTTCTCGTGAGTTCAATATAAATCTTGCAGAAGGGCAACGTCAGGGTGAGGAAGTAGGAATGCAAGTAGGTAAGCGTATTGCTTATCAAAGAGGTCTTAGTCGTGCTTTCGATGTGAAGTATCAAGAAGTGTCACGCATAAGTTACGGTGATGCTTTCGGTAACTCTTATGGTGAAAGCTTTAAAAAGACCTATGAGCAATACAAAAACAACCCTGTTCTTAATCTTGATTTTCAAAGTGTAATTGAAGCAGATCATGATGGTGTTGTTCAACCTGGTGAAAGCTTCTCTGCTAAGTTTAAAATGATGAACATTGGGGGAGTGGGGACAAAACTTCAATACACCGTGGACGGAGATGTTGTTGATCCTTTGCAGTTTGGTGATTCAATTGCGCCACTCTCTTCAAAGATCATCACAACTCCTATTATTGGCCGTATTGATCCACGCCTAAATGCTCGTGATACTGCTCGTATTATTTTAAGAGTTAACAATCTTGAAGATACCTATCGTCAAACAGTGAATCGCCTTATTGAATTGACTTCCTATAATACCAGAGTTGATACTTTGGGTGGGGCTGGTCAAGTTAAAATTGCCCTCAAAAACGTCTCACAAGTTCAAGTCGCTGGTAGCATTTCTCTCGAACTTTATATTCAGGGTAAACTTTATAAGACTGTTTATGGCAGTAATATGAGTGCTGGAGAAGAGCAAACGATGGTTCTTGATTACAAAGGACTAGATCCTCTCTTTATCCTTATGTCTGGTATTGATGCAGAAGTACGTCTTAAGTATAACGATGTCGTTTTTGACAAACGCCAATTTCACATGGGCGGCCAAGATAGAAGAATTCTTGTTGAGTACTTCGATCAACTCGTGAATGAGCGTGGTGTTGTTCCAGAATTTACAAATCTTGAAGATCGTATTGTTGAAGTTAAGAACATTCTGATTTCAATGAACACTCAAGAAGTTTCTGCAAATCGTGATGGTGGTGAAAACGTCTACAGAAAGAATCCAGATAGCACCCTTCCTGGTGTGATCGCTAAAGTGAAGGATGCCCGTACTGGTCAGATGACACGTGCGCTGAATGAGTATGCTGGTATTGCTGAAGCCTTTGCGAAAGATGCTAAGCGCTTTAAGTCTTTCTTAGGTATTCACCCAAAACGTACCGCTTATCTTAAGATTCTTTCCCATATTGCGGGTAAGAAAGTTAAGTAAATAAATCCTTTTTAAGTCAGGGGAGCCTAGCTCCCCTTTTTTTTATCCCTAAGCTAAGTTCTCAAATTTTCAATAAAGGATATTTTCAATCTCCTTCTAAACTTTTTACTCAGAATGCCGATAGGTTGATTGAAGTTGTGGGTTTAAAAGAGGACTCTGCATGAAAAGCACAATACTTCTAGCATTCATTATATTGGTTACAGGTTGTAGCAAGCTTAATGAGAAAGTGACTTATCTCAAGCACTTAAATCATAAAGCTGAGCTTATCAATCAGTATGAAAAAGTGGCGTTGAACCTCGCTAAGCGTAACCGTGAACTAGAAATTGAAGTTTCTGAACTTAAATATGAACTTCAAAAAGCCAAAACACAAAATACTTTCCTCACCATGAAGGAAAAAGAAAAAGAGAGCGAAGGAGTTGAGAAAGCTCCCTCTCGTAGCATTGCCTCTATTGGCCCTGTAGAAAATGATCTAGTTGAACAAAAAATTTATAACTGGTCACCAGAGCAATTAGTGGCCACTGCAGATAAAGAATTTGAAGACAAGAATTTTGAAAAAGCTGCGCAGTTTTATCAAACCCTCGTAGCCAATTATCCTTCAAGTAGTCAAATTGATGAGCGTCTTCTCTTTCAAGCTGGGATGTCCGCTTTTGAAGCAGAAAAGCATGAGTGGACGATGAACACGATGCAGACGCTTGTTAAAAAATATCCAACATCAAAATACTATCGTGGCGCTAAGTTGTGGATGGCCTTAACCAATCTCAAACTTGGAAAGAAAAAAGAATTTTTTAATACTGTCGAAGAGTTCAGAAAAAAATATAGAAATACCCAAGAATGGACCATATTGAGTGCGCATTATGAAAACATTATGCAAAAATATAAAGAATAGTCTTCTTGCTTTGACTCTTTTGTCATTGGCGCTTCCCAGCTTTGCTGCGGATGTATCAAGCCTTTTTGGCAGTGCTGCTAAAAAGAAAAAGACAGAAGCCTCAGGCTTGGTACTCAGTGCGAGTGGTGAAGCATTTGTTGTTTCAGAAAATCGCACTGTTCCTCTGGAGACAAGTGATTATATCTATGACTTCTCTGAAATTGTGACTTCCGATAATGCACAAGTCACATTTAAAGATAAGTTTGATCACAAGTACCATTTGGCCCCAGGCTCACATATCAAAATTCTTAATCGTATTATTGAACTCAAAACTGGTTATCTTTGGATAAAATCTGAGGGAGCTGAAAAAGGTTTTTCTGTTCAGACAGCGAATGCCAAAGTGTCTTACAATCAAGGTGAAGGGATTGTGACCTATGATGCTTTAAGCGGTAAAACTCAGCTTTTAGTTGTTCAAGGAGAGATGGATTTTAGCAATATCCTCCTTGATGAAAATAAAGTGACTGTGAGTGATGCGACATTTTCATTTTTGACTGGTGATATGGAGAATACCACTCCAAGGGTTCCTACAAGTGTAGGACAAGCTTCCTTTTCAAAAATGGTAAATCTCTTTTGGGGTGCCAAGCCTGATCATGAAGTCGTTGCACATGCCCCAGTTGAAAAAAAATCGGAAGCTAAAGAGGAAACTCACACTGTTTTACAAGAGACCACTCACAAACCGGAGCGTTCGATCGCTTCTGTAGAAGAAAAAAATCCAGTTGCTCCACAAGTTGAAGAAAAGAAGGGAAGTGGTAAGTTCATCTACGTTGTGAAGAAAAAGAATGAAGAAGAGTTAGCGAAAAAAGAGAAGCAATTGGAAGAACTATATCAGAATCACTTAGCTGTTTTAGAGAAAAATAAACCTAAAAAAGTTAAGCCTGCATGGACTCCTGATTATACTAATAAGTCAGGTGTCGCGGTTAAAATTTACGGCCTAAAGAAAAGTACAACTCCTTCTCGTTTGCCTGCCTCTTCTGTTGAGTATGCCTCACCGGCCCCTGTTTCATCTACTTTTGATGATATGACTAGGGATTTGAAGCAGCAAAATGAAGCGGATGATTTGATCAAACAGTTAAACAACTTCAAGTCAGAGTAGAACTAATCAAAACGTAAAAAAAATCCACTTGTGGGACTGAATTCCTGGTGCGAAAGTGTGCCAGGAATTTTTTTTTGTAAAGGTGAATCCTATGTCACTTGCTGATGTCTCTATTAAGCGTCCCATTTTTATTTCTTGTATTGTCGCGATTACAATTATTATCGGCTTGATGTCGATGAGTAAGCTTCCAGTAGATCTTAACCCTAACGTCAATATTCCCGTGATCGTTGTTTATTCGACTTACTCCGGTGTGGCACCACAAGAGATGGAAACCCTGGTGACCAAGCCTTTGGAAGATCAGATTTCAACTATTGCTGGGATTAAGCGCCTTACTTCCAAAAGTGCCGAAGGAACTTCCAGCATTGTTTTAGAATTCACTTTAGAGACAGATATCAAATATGCTGAGCAGCAGGTCAAAGATAAAGTTTCACAAACCCGCCCTTTACTTCCTAAGGTGCGTGAGCAGAAGTTGTATTTAAAACAAAAGTTGCAAACGGTGAGTTTCGTTATCCGACTGATAATTATAATTTTACTGCTTACG
>JACCEE011686598.1_pt1 | contig 11188 bp, 5 predicted proteins | sample 7449931 | NCBI WGS metagenome assembly JACCEE01 (sample SAMN15323457, study PRJNA562643) | freshwater metagenome | isolation source: river surface water | place: USA:Blue River Watershed | collected 2017-08-19 | reverse complement strand
CTGCCGAGGTTTTTACGGCGTCGGCATTAATTCGGGCCGAACCTTTATCCGGAATAACAATGGCATCAACTCCTGCACATTCGGCCGAGCGAACAATGGCGCCAAAGTTACGCACGTCGGTCACCTGGTCGAGCACGATAACAAATGGTGTTTTGCCATCTTCGTACAGGGTGGGGATGATGTCTTCGATACGCTGCAAGGCAACGGGCGAAACAAATGCCAGTACGCCCTGATGATTTTTACGCGATATCCGGTTGATTTTTTCGATAGGTACGTATTGAAACGGTATTTGGTGAATACGGATCAGGTCGAACAGTTCTTTAAATAATTCGCTTATCAGTCCTTGTTTAATAAGAACTTTGTCGATTTCTTTTCCGGCCTGAATGGCTTCTATTACCGCCCGGATGCCAAAGATCATGTCGTCGGCTGGTCTGTTTTCGCGTTGAAACATTTGCGAGTTATTATTTATTATTGATGATTTATTTTTTGTTGCGCGTTACGAGTTGCGAGTTCGTTATGGGGTTAAATTGTTCAATGGTTAAATTGTTATCTAACCATAAAACCATTAAGCCATACAACCATTCCTCTTTATCTCTAAATAACACACGCACTTTGCTCTCTGCTACCAATTTTTCTTCTTTGATGTTTCATCCAACTCTTCCTGAAGAATTTCCCACTCGTACATTTTCTGTTCGAGTTCTTTCTTCAGCCGGTCGTATTTTTTGAAAATCTCAGGATCGGAACCATCAGCATTTTCGAGCATTTTATCCATTTCGGCTATTTTTCCTTCCAACGCGTTGATTTCCTGTTCTGTCTTTTCCACGCTTTTTTCAAGTCGGCTTATGTTTTTGTTGATTTCCTTACGTTCTTCAAAACTCAGTTTATCCGAATCGTCAACTTTCTGAACTTCAATTTTCTGGGCCAAAGGTACATCCTTTTTCTCCAATTCCTTCATGCTGTCAATTTTCTTCTTCAGCAGAAAATCGTATATACCACCCAGATGTTGTTTCACTTTTTTGTCGCGGAACTCATACACGCACTTCACCAGTCCGTCGAGGAATTCACGGTCGTGCGATACCACAATCACGGTTCCGTCATAGTCAACCAGAGCCTGTTTCAGGATTTCTTTGGAACGAATATCGAGGTGGTTGGTTGGTTCGTCGAGCACCAGCAGATTCACCGGTTCGAGCATCAGTTTTACCATAGCCAAACGCGAGCGTTCACCTCCGGAAAGCACTTTCACTTTCTTTTCCACATCTTCTCCCGAGAACATAAAACCACCCAGAATATTCCTGATTTTTGTGCGAATATCTCCCACGGCAATGCGGTCGATGGTGTCGAATACGGTCAGTTCTTCGTCGAGCAAATTGGCCTGATTCTGTGCATAGTAGCCAATTTTTACGTTGTGCCCCAGTTTGCATTCGCCGCTGTTGTATTCCAATTCATTCATGATGATACGTGCCAGCGTCGTTTTCCCTTCGCCGTTTTTGCCTACAAAAGCTACTTTCTCGCCGCGTTCAATGGTCACATCAATGGTGTCCAGAACATGCGTTTTCCCGTAGCTTTTAGAAAGTTCCCTTATTTCGGCAACTACTGTTCCGGAGCGCAATGCCGGTGGAAATTTGATGCGCAACGCTGAGTTATCTTCATCATCCACTTCAATACGATCGAGTCGGTCGAGCGCTTTGATGCGCGACTGAACCTGTACCGATTTGGTAGCTTTATACCGGAACCGTTCGATGAACTTCTCGGTGTCTTCAATCATTTTTTGCTGATTGGTGTAAGCCGCCATTTGCTGTTCTTTCAGTTCTTTCCGAAGAACAAGATATCTGGAATAGTTCGATTTGAAATCGTAGATGCGGCCCAATGTGATTTCGATGGTTCGGTTGGTCACCGCATCGAGAAAAGCGCGGTCGTGCGAAACCAGCACTACTGCTCCATTATAGGTTTTCAAAAAATCTTCGAGCCATTGAATCGATTCAATGTCGAGGTGGTTTGTAGGCTCATCGAGCAGGAAAACATCGGGGCGTTTCAGCAGGATTTTGGCCAGCTCGATACGCATACGCCAGCCACCGCTGAATTCAGACGTTTGCCGGGTAAAGTCAGATCGTTTAAACCCGAGTCCGACGAGTGTGCGTTCTACCTCAGCCTCAAAATTGTTTCCGCCCAACATGTGAAAACGGTCGTTGCATTCGGTCACATGATCGAGCAAACGGTGGTATTCAGCCGATTCATAGTCGGTGCGGATGGCAATCTGGTGGTTGATGTCTTCGATGCGCTTTTCGAGTGCCAGAATTTCTTCAAACGAAGTTACTGCTTCTTCAAAAACGGTTCGTCTGTCGGTAACCAGCATGTGCTGGGGTAAATAACCCAAACGAACATCGGATGGAACAGAAACCACACCTTCGCTGGGCTGTTGATACCCGGCCAGAATTTTCAGAAGTGTAGATTTACCTGCTCCGTTTTTGCCCACCAGACCAATGCGGTCGCGCGGACTTACCAACAGTGAAATACCTTTAAAAAGGTCGAAGCCACCAAAGCTTACAACCAGTTGATCAACCGAAATCATATTGCTAAAAATTGAGGGTGCAAAGATAACAGAATCATCGGGAAAACGAGATAATCATTGTCCGTCAGCTAAAGCAGACGGCAAAGGATAAACTGCACGGGGTTCGTCATCGCTATGCTTATCCTTTGCCGTTCACTTTATTGAGCGGATATTCAATTATTTTATCGAAACCTCCACCTTAAATTGCGGAACTTTTAATTCCTGAGGCAGGGTTCTGAAATCAGCAATGGTAACCTGAATGTTTTCTGCCGGAATACCCTGATTTTGAACCAGAAAATCGGAGAGCGTTTTATTTCTACGGTTCATGATTTCCTGTAACCGACTTTCAATCTGGCCGGGTTCAATTCGTTTCAGGCAGGCAACTTCAACGCCCAGAGAATCGACTGTAGGCACGGTTTTTCGAATGAATGCCAGTAGATTAGAATCGTCGTTTTGGATGGCAGAACTACTGGTTTTTGGGGTAGCCGGATCGGTACTTTGTGTGGCAGCAAACTCTGCTTTAGTTAATTCTACTGCTATTTGGGTCTTTTCTTTGTCCGGATCAGTTGTTTGCGTGAACGTAACAGCCAAATCTGGTTTCTTTTTCAGGATTGTTGCCAGTTTCGTTAAATCGTCGCGCTGTTTTTGGTCAAGCGAATCTTGTGCGAAAGCAAATGGCAGTTTTTCAAGCGATTCAGGATTGGTTCCGGCAAGTCCGGCCAAGGCATTAAATGGAGAAAGTGCTGTTTTTATCATCAGGTTGGCAAACGTTTTCCAAATAAGCTTGCCTAGTTTAAACTGAGGCTCAGAGGGGTTTCCTGAAACCGGCAAATCAAATTTAATCTGGTCGTTTTTATCTTTCATTATATACAAGGCCAGTCGTACCGGTACTTTCATTGCGGTTGTGTCTTTGGTGCGCTTGCCAAATTCCAGTTCGTCAACTACCACATTGTTGGTATTATTTAGTGTTGTGGCAGTCATTTTCAATCCCAGATCGTAGTTAAACCAACCCTGCTTGATTGGCGAGGCCACGTAATATTCTGAGTATGGAGAAAAACTAACCAATTCCATACGTTTGGCTTTGGCTTCCATTTGCAGGTTCATGAAATCCACCATGCTCCAAACGGTTTTTCCGCTAAGCTCGCCACGATTGTTCAGCTTGGTATTGAAAACTACCGGAATTTCGTTGGCGCTTTCGGTCAGGCCGGTCATTGTTGCATTCAGTTCGTTTAATTCATATTTAAACGGACGATTCAGCGTATTGTCTGAAATGGATACCAGCCCGTTCTTTATGCGAATAGTGTCAATTTTATAGGTTACCGGAGTGCCGGATTCCCGGGTTGGGGGAGCAGTTGTAGCAGCTATTGAATCAGCGCGGAAGAGCGGTTCAAAAAATTGCATGATATTCATCGCCGATTTATCGCGGATTACCAGCAATTTTGGCTGATCCAGCTCAATTTTTCCAAACCCGAAATGGAAAGTTTTCAGGTTCATTTCGTTGATGCTGACTGATACTTTGGGAGTCGATATAATCTTTTCAGAACGTCCGTCGGTCACCGAAAAGTTGGCTATCGATCCGTTTCCTGAAATAGCGATGTTGATCACTTCATTCAGATCACCAACAATTTTCAGTTTCGAAGTTAAGGCGCCTTGCAGCGATTTCACATCGAAATAATCAGTCATGTAACTTTTAATCGGTTGAATATCGACGTTCTCGGTTGCCAGATCAATCTGGTATTTTTTCTGAATATTATCAACCGCAGCCTGAACGTTTACATGCCCTTTTTCTCCCAGGGTAAAATCGACGCCCATATTTGATTTCTCATTATTCCAGGCAATCAGCGGCAGATTCAGGTTAAGGTCTTTTAGGTCGAGTTTACTTTTTTTCAGAACATCAACGTATTTGATTTGCCCGTTATTCAACTGAATATTCCGAATTGTGAATTTTAGTATTTCGTTTGCAGTGGAGTCTTTTTTTACTTCGGTGCTATCTTTGGGCATGAGGCTGTCGAAGTTGAATTTATCGCCATCCTGAATGATTTGCACTTTAGGTTCGGCCAGTCTGATTTCGGAAACCGAGTATTCGTTTTGCAGCAATGTCCACGGATTCAGGTTGATGTAAAACTCACTGAATGACAAAAATTGATCGGTTTTATTATCCTCGAACAATACAAAATCTTTAACCTGAAGGGCAACTTTGGCATAGTTGACATGCAGTTCTCCAATCGAAATTTTTCGGCCAATCAACTTTTCGCTGTTTTTAACCAGGTAGTTTTTTGCAATGTCGGATAGGAAAAACAGGAATATGGCTAAAACTCCAAGAATTATTCCTGGAATCAGGTAGCGTTTTTTTATGTGTAACATGGCTTTTTATGTTTTCAACAAAGATAAAGGGTTTATCAAATTTTGATTTATAACTGAGTGTTAATTAATTCAAAATTCAATAAACCCTTGTTCTGGAAAAAAATCGTCAATAGTCACTCGGAAAATAGTTCCTTATAACTAATGATAGTTTTCTTTCTTATTGCAACTTCAAAATCTGCTTTTCAATATTCCAGCCTTCAATCAGTATTTCCTGATTTTTACCGGAAAGTACACGGTTGGGTGCGTTAACCGTAAGTGTGATTGATTCGCCCGGAGCCAGTGATACGTAATTGGCCGACCAGAATGCAGGCAGCACTTCTTCTCCTTCACAAGTCAGTTGTGGATTTACAAAGAAGGCCAACTGTTTTGAGTCGTTGGTCAATTTAATAGTCCACTGTTTGTCGCTTTTCAGTTGCTCTGTTTTAACCACCGAAGCTTTTATCTGTATGCGGGACATTGTATTCAGCGCTTTATAATTATTGTCGCTGGCCAGCCAATAAACATTGTGCGAAATCGCTTTTCCGGCAGCATTTTTCAGGTTCAGAACCACAAAGTTTACGCCTTTTGCATCGGTTAAAACTTTTGATAATGAGAATGGCTCATTAACGTCGGTAGCTGTCAAATCAAGTTTCGCTTCCTGATGGAACAATGGTTTCGAGTCAATGCTATATACATCGGCCACTACAGTTAAATTCGGAATTGCTTTATACGTGCGATTAAGTGCAGTAACGTTATAATCGAGTGCATTCAATTGAACATGGACAGGCTCTGAAGCACTTTGTTCGAAGTAGTAACCGGCATTGGGAGCCAGGTACCAATCGTAAATTTGCCAGATCACACTTGGAAAAGCGGCATTGATTTTCCAGGTCATCACGCCACCAATTTCGTTCAATTTGTGGCCGGCAGCTTCAAAAATCCCCTGGTAACCGGTGGCGTTCATAAACTGCATTTTGGTCGAAAAGTCTTCCATCGATGTTGGTTCACCATAACGTTCAACCATGGTTTTGTAATAGTCGTCGTATTTACCGTTTCCGGTTGCTGCATCATGGTATCCCCAGGTATGGTTAAGCGGGAAAGGAAGCGTTTTGTCCCAAACCAGGTTTGGAATGATTTTCTTCAGGCTATTGTATGTAGGCTGCGATGGAATACCGGTTTCATCTTTGAAAACCCAATCCTTGGCATCATCAGCCAACTGGTAATATTTTTTAGTGTCCTGCCAGGTGTAGGGACCGCCGCTGTATACTCCTGAAGCAAGGTTGTCGGGATATGCGCCGTTCCATCCTGCAGGTAGCTTGGCAAAACCCGATGACGAAGGAATATACGGACGTGTTCCGTCGAGTTTTACAATACTTTCGCGCATCTGGTCGTAAACGTCTTTGCGCACATGGCCTTCATTTCCGCCGGTCCAAAGCAGCAAACTCGGATGATTACGGATTCGTTTAATAGTGCTTACCACATTGTTTATAAATACTTTTCCTTCTTTAGGATTGTCCAATGAACCTTTAAATTCACCATGGGTATCACCGGTCACCCAAAAGTCTGACCACACCAGTAAGCCCAATTTGTCGCACAAATCCCAAAATACATCAGGAGGAGTTACGCCGCCACCCCAGATACGCACCAGGTTGATGTTGGCATTACGACAAAGGTTCAATTCGGCATCGTAACGCAGCGAGTCGCGGTTGAGCATCATATCCGGAACCCAGGCACCGCCCATCAGGTGAACGCGATGGCCGTTTACATAGAAATCGCGTCGCAGTAATTTTCCGGGAACATCAACTGCCTTTGATGCAACGGTGCGGATACCGAATACAAATGTGGTATCGTCGGAAACTACGCCTTCCATTTCGTATTTCAGGCGAATTCGGTAAAGATTGGCTTTTCCGTAACCGATGGGCCACCACAAGGCAGGTTGTTTGATATTCAGTTTATCAGTATTCGAAGCATTCAGGTCAATTTGAGTTGTTGCTCCAGAGGCGATGGTTACTTCTTTGGAAATCTGAAATCCTGAACCTGCAAAGTTCTCGGGACGAATATCAACTTTGAGTGTTCCTTTTGATTGTGCCGTGCTATGATTTGCAAGCTCTAGTTTAAGCGAAAGTTTTGCCAGCGAAGTGTCGGGCAAATTAGGTAAGTCGGTAATTAAATGCGGATGTTTGATGGTTACATCGCCCGAAGTACGCAAGATAACCGGCTGCCAGATACCCATGTTTCTGTCGCGTACGGGCGGCATCCAGTCCCAGCCCACCGAGCACAATTCGGTAACATTCATGCCAATATCTCCTGTTGGTCCACCGTTTTCGAAAAAGTCGTCGAATGCTTTTAATTGTTCTTTTGCCGGAAATCCGGGAACATCCAGTGGGTAAATTTTCACGGCCAATCCGTTGGGTTTTCCAGCCTGAACCAATTTGCTGATATCAAAACTGTATTCAGCAAACATTCCGGCCATTTGTGTTGAGTCGGCCATTTGTTTTCCGTTTACCCAAACCGCAGCACGATAATTAATTCCCTTGAATATTAGCTGGAAGTGGCGACCTTTATCCGATACAGGAATGGTAAAAGTAGTCCGGTACCAGTATGGTTTTTTCCAGGGATTGCCCACATTCGGAATGTGGCTGTATTGTTCCAGATTGTAAATTTTATTGAATTCGTCGTTGGCATCAGGAATATACATGTTGTTCATTCCGGTATAAGGATCGGGATAAATGCGGTTGGCTACCAAGCCTGTTAAAACAGTTGACGGCACTTTTACCGGGAACCAATGCACATTTGAGCGATAATCGGGTTGCGATAATTTATCCCCCGGGTCGTTTATAAACTCCGACGATTGCAAGTCGAACCGGATAAGCTTTTCCTGCTTAACGACCTGGCTTTGCACTTTTAGTACTGACGCAGCAGCCAGAAGGAGAATTAAAACAGAAGATTTAAATTTCATAGATTGATCTTTTATAAATTGTTTGTGGTTTAAAATCCTTTTCCTGAATTGCTTACAAATGAAATAAACTTGCTGTCGGGCGACCACGAAGGGACATTAATGGTTCCCTGGCCTCCGTATAAGTAGGCAATTACTTTGGGTGCACCTCCCATTACCGGCATCAATCGCAGCGTAACACGCTTATACGATGGATGCGAGTTGAAAGGAATATTTTCTTCGAATGAAATGAAGGCGATCCATTTTCCATCGGGCGAAATATGCGGGAACCAGTTGTTGTATTCGTCGAAGGTGAGTTGCTCTTTTTCAGAGCCATCCTGTTTCATGCGCCACAATTGCATGGTACCCGATTGGCTGCCATTATAATAAATGAACTTTCCGTCAGGCGAATATTCGCAACCGTCAACGTGTTCGCCTTTTTTGTTGTTGGTTAAGGCAACTTCCTTGTCGCCTTTTGTCGAGTTTTTATAAATGTTGTAAATGTTGCTTCCGTTACGTTGTGCTACATATACTACTTCTTTGTTGTTTGGCGCAATTCCGTGAAGATAGGACGGTGTGTCCTGAGTGACTAATTGCGGTTCGCCACCCTCAATAGGAAGTACATAAACCGACGATCCGCCTCCATTAAGTCCCTGGCGGTGACTGCTAATGCCCAGCATCTTGCCGTCGAACGAAATAACATGGTCGTTATTGTTGCGGGTAGCACTGCCGGTATTCAATTTTTCGATCTCGCCACCTTCAATCGGAATTTTATAGATTCCACCATCCATATTGAACAGCAATTTCTTCCCGTCGGGCATCCAGTTTGGCGCTTCAAACCTGCCATTTTTTTCATAAATAACTTTGCGTGTTCCATCGAACACATTCATAATTTCCATACGACAGCCCAAATAACCCTCTTTGTCGGGATTGTAATTATTAGCAACAGGCTGGTCAATGCGAACATTCCATATTTTAGCTTTCTCAACTACATCCGGATTATGCGAGCAAATGAAAAGTCCGGCTAATACTTCGTCCGGAAGTTCTTTCATTTCCTGACGTCCGATAACCTGAAGCGGTTCGCCTGGATGTGCGGCTCTGAAAATGACAGTTTTTCCCGCACGTTCGAGCTGAAGAATGGAATAATTGGGTTTCGGTGCGAAAATTTCATCTTCAGGATCGCGCATAAAAGCGCCTCGCAAAACGCGCCATTGCAAAACGGTGAGTCCGTCGCCATGCAATACAGCCGAAGCATGAACAGCATTGGCATCTTCCGAAGCACGAATCATCCAGCCAACTTTACGGTGCGGATCAGTTCCGGTGCCTTCAAAAGCGAAGTTTGCAGTCAGGATAAAATCGCCTTTTAGCTTGTTGAACAGGTAATTAAATTCGTCACGTTCGAACCAGATATTGTATCCTGAACCACTGATAGTGTAAGATTGTGAAATTTCGTCGTACGATGCGCCACCAGCCATTTTTGGTGAGCCAATGTCTTTGCCCGATTTGAAAATACCGGTTGGGTTTTGCGACATTGCACTGCTTGCAAGGAGGCAAATAATGAGAATAAATAAGTTTTTCATTTTGCGTAGATTAGGTTTCCTGTTTGGGTTAAAACGATTCGAAGATAAATATTCCTGACGAGAAACCGGAACAGTTTGTTGGATTTACATTAAGGCGAAATCACAAACTGGATTTCAAAGTTGGTCTATTGAAAATGCAGTTTCCCTAGTAGATGATTTTAATTACTTTTGCCCAAAATTTTGAAAATATGGGAAGAGGCCGGAAAGTTAAGCCGTTTATTGAAAATGTTACCATTACCGATATTGGTGCGGAAGGAAAAGCGATCGCCCGCGTGAATGATGTGGTTGTTTTTACCACGCATGTTATTCCGGGTGATGTTGTGGATGTGCAGGTTACCAAAAAGCGCACGAAATATATGGAGGCCCGTGTTGTTCGCGTGGTTAAACCATCGGCCGACCGGGTTCAGGCATTTTGTGAACATTTTGAGGCGTGTGGCGGATGCAAATGGCAGTTTCTTCCCTACGAAAAACAGCTTTACTACAAGCAAAAACAGGTTGTCGATCAGTTGACCCGCATTGGCCGGATTGAACTTCCTGAAATTACCCCGATTTTAGGATCGGAGAAAACTACTTTTTACCGAAATAAGCTCGAATTTGGTTTCTCGAACAAGCGCTGGCTCACAAGTGCCGAAATGGGATTGGTAGGTGACGACATTAACATGAATGCGCTGGGTTTCCATGTTCCGGGCATGTTCGATAAAATTATCAACATTAATAAATGCTGGTTGCAGGGCGAACCATCTAACCAAATCCGCGATTTCATTAAGAAATATGCCGATGAAAATGGTCTGGAATATTTCGACCGGAGGACTCAGGCAGGCTTGCTCCGAAATATTATCATCCGTACTTCAACCACTGGCGATGTAATGTTGATTGTTTGTTTTTACCGTGAAGAAACCGAAAATCGCGAAAAATTGCTTGCTGCCCTCGCCGAGGCGTTTCCACAGATCACTTCGCTGATGTATGTCATAAACGGAAAAGGCAACGATACGATTACCGATCAGGAAATATTGGTTTACCGGGGAAAAGACCACATTCTGGAAGAAATGGAAGGCTTGAAATTCAAGATTGGGCCGAAGAGTTTTTACCAAACCAACTCGGAGCAGGCTTACGAATTGTATAAAGTTGCCCGCGAATTTGCCGGACTGAAGGGTGGCGAAGTGGTGTACGATTTATACACCGGAACCGGAACCATCGCCAATTTTGTTTCCCGCAAAGTGAAAAAGGTTGTTGGTATTGAATATGTTCCCGAAGCTATTGAAGATGCACATATCAATTCGGAGCTAAACGGAATTAAAAATACCAGCTTTTTTGCCGGTGACATGAAAAAGATTTTGAACAGTGAATTTATCGCCCTTCACGGAAAACCTGATGTAATTATTACCGATCCGCCGCGAGCCGGAATGGATGAAGATGTGGTGAAAACTATTTTGGAGGCTGCTCCTGAACGTGTGGTTTATGTAAGTTGCAATCCGGGTACCCAGGCCCGCGATTTGGCGTTGATGAACGAAGCATATAAAGTGACTCGTATTCAGCCGGTTGATATGTTCCCGCACACGCACCATGTGGAGAATGTGGTATTGCTTGAACGACGAGTATGATCGATCGAATGTTATTTAAGGGTTATTAAAAAATATTTATTTTCAAATAGTTACACAATATATAACATTAAAGACTATATTTGCCGCGAATTAATTTTTAATACAATGCAAAAAGGTACAGTAAAGTTTTTTAATGAATCCAAAGGATTTGGATTTATTGTTGATGGAGAATCAAAAAATGAGT
>JACCEE011207715.1_pt1 | contig 11189 bp, 5 predicted proteins | sample 7449931 | NCBI WGS metagenome assembly JACCEE01 (sample SAMN15323457, study PRJNA562643) | freshwater metagenome | isolation source: river surface water | place: USA:Blue River Watershed | collected 2017-08-19 | reverse complement strand
GTTATGTTTGACAAGTAACTTGTTTTGATTAGTTAACTAAATTATATATAGAATATTGGTGCACACATACCACTTATAAATCTTAATATATTATAACCAAGAGCCCAATATTCTATTTCAAGTGTTAATCCTTCAGAATTTAATTTATTAATAAAATCAGACATTAATTCAAATTCAACAATTACATCTTCTATGTTACTTAGATTTGCAGTACCAGATGGTTGATACATGAGTGGATAGAGAGAAAATATATACATATATTCATCATTTTCTAAACTACCACAAAATCTCATATGAGGATTAATAGTATTAAATAATTCACTTTGTCCTTGTTCTCTAGTAGAACCATTAAAATATACTTTAATATTTTTTACTGTTTTATTATTAACATAATTTGTAACTCTTGCAGGATCATATTCATATGTATTATAACCATTTTTATTCCATTTATAATTATTCTGCATTTTAGATTGATATTTTACTTTTAATCTCCAAACTATATATTTAGTAGGATCTGCAAATTTTAATTGTGTTCTAATTTTACCATCAACTATAGAATCATAATTGTAATTGTATGTACCACCATTTCTAAATTTTTCTATCAAAAATTCCATTTTTGAACCCGCGACACGTTTTCTTTCTTCTTCTTCTAAATAAATGTATTGAATATCTAATGATGATTTTAGTTTTGGTTTCTTTGTTATAATAGCATTTGTATCATAAATTAATAAATCTTCTAAATTACGTAGTTTAAATTTAATAATCCCTTTTGTATATAAAAGATTAATCATTGGTAATGCAAGACTAGGTTCTTTATAAAAATAAAATTCTAATGGTATTCTTAAAGTTATATTTCCTTTATTATTTTCATCATACGTTGTTAAATATTCTGTATTACCCATCATAATATCATAACCTCTTTGATGAGATGAACTATCTTTTATTTTATGTAAAAGACTTCTAAGATTTGAATTTAATTCATCAATTAATAACTCATCAAAATGCAATGATAAATTTTCTAATAAATATTGTCCTAATTCTGGAACCCAACAATATTTAACTACTGTATTACTTGTAATATTTCTAAATAAACTATCAACATCTGTTCCATGATATAATATATCAGTTTGTGTAAAATAATCTGGTATTAAATATAAATCTTCAATAAATGGTATATCTTTTTCAAATGTTATTGGATCAGTATTATTTATTATTATATCTGATGTTCTTGTTTTTGTAATTTCTATTATTGATTTGTAATAATTATATTTTGTAGTATCAATATATTCTGTTATGTTTTTATTAAAATCAGTAATTAATGGTTGTATTTTTTTATAATAGAAATCAATATTTGTTTGATCTATTAAATATGATAACATAAACTTTAGTATATCACCTTTATATGAATAATTATTATACATTCGTGTTTTATATTTGTCATTAAAGATATTTTTTAATGTAAAATCTTTTACATCATCAAACATTGTTAATATATCACTTATATATGATTGTGGTAAATTTTCTTTTATATTATATGATTGATTATATACATTATAACTTGTTGTAGGAGATGGTTCATCTGTTATTGTTCCACTATTTTCAGTAACTATGACCATACCACTTATATTATATAACTTTTCAAATGGATTACCAGAAGTATCATATTTTTGTATAAATTCATTTATACTTAATTTATCAATATCTGTGTTACCACTGCCATCAATTACATCATATAATAATTTATATTGTCCTAACATTTTTTCTTTTACTCTATCTGCTATTTTTGCTTCTGCTTCACTATAATAAGCATATCCACTACCAGAAGTATAATCATTTAATTTATCAATTACTTCTGATAGACTTAATGTTTTGATATCGTCATTTTTAAAAAATTTATTTCTCATTCTTAATAAATTAGAATAATATTGTGTATATTGTGGTACTTTATATACATAATCACTTGTAGTTGTTAATTCATCATATGGTTTTGATAATCTAATATCATATCCCAAAAATGACATCATGAAGAAATATTCATAATCTAATGTTGTCATATTACTAAAATATGGATCATAAATTGTATGGTATAAAACATCTTGTTGTACTGTTACTTGATAATATTCTCCAGTATATTCTAATATAATATCATCACCAAAAGCATAATAATTAAAACCATATGTGTCAATTGGATAAGTAACATTATCTAATAATGTTGCATTTTCTGATAAAGTTGATGAATCATAAATATCAATAACTGTACTATCAATATCAGAATCAACAAATTTATAAGAATAATAGTATTGTATTTGATTATTTTGATAAAATTGTAAATTATTACCAGAAGAATCTGTAAATTGTGATTTTATAAAATAATACATCTTTAACATATTTTGACCCATATTTTCAGTATAATAAGTATCTGATAATATCAAATTATTAAATATACCATTATAATCTCTTATCATAAGTTTATTTAAATATGAATAAATTGAACTTGCTGCTTGAACATAATCATTTTTCTTTTGTTTGTAAATTTTTAAATTGTTAATATTACCAATACCAGTATTATTGTTATCTATCACAACATTTGCAGATTCAAAATCAATATAATTAAAAGAATAACCATTTGATTTATATGAATTATATGAATAGTTATCATTATCGATATTTTTTATATTATCAAATTTAACATAATTATCAAGAACTTTATTAATAAATTTTTTTAATTGATTTACACCATCTGAACCAATAGAATTACCACTCATATCTATTGGATTTCCTGATAAATCAAAAGTACTATTAACTATTTTTAAAAATTTAATTCTATATCTTTCAATTATACCCCTAATCATTGGAGAATATAAATTCTTTTGTGTATAAGTTCTTTGCACATTACCACTATTATCATATTCCGGTTCAGATATTAAAATATCAGATTCAAAATCTTTACTAATATTTATTAAATTTTCTGGTCTTAATAATGACATTATAGCCATTTTATTTTCAGTAAGATATGTATTTGTAAATTGAAATAAATATTCCGAATCAGCAAATTTAAATATATCGCCGTCAAATATTTGTACATTAAAATCATTTGATGGTAGACCATCAGCTGCATCTTTATCTCTATTAATACGTAACATTACTTTTAAAATAACTTCTCTATATAGATCGTATTTAAAAATCATATTGTCTGTTATTTTTTTTTGAATATAATCATAATCTTTATTATATATACCACTAACATCATATGTATCTGTTACAAGATAATCTGTAATATCTCTAAAATCAAATAGATATAAATATTCCTTAATATTTGTAAAGTCTGTACTTGTTGTTTCACTTTCATATTTTAAAACATTATATATTTCATCAGCAAAATCTCTAATTGTATGAAGTGGTATTAAATTTAAAAATATTAAATTGTTTACAATTAAAGTATTAAGAGTTAATACAAATTTATCATATATGTTATTACCAGGATTTATATAGTTTGTACCTTCAGAGTCTTGTGATCTAAGATTTAAACCACTAGCATCAAAATAATAAGACATATTTACTATTTTACCTGTAGTTCTATCAAATGTTAAGTTTTGTAAAATACCTCTTGTTTCAGTAGAACCCATAACTAATTTTTGCCATACACCAATATCATTAAAATATGTTGAAAAGAATGAGTTTTCATAATATTTAGAAATATCAAAGTTAAGTTTATTAACTTTATTTAAAATATCATCTGCAAAGTATACTGTATATATATTTTTATTTTGTTGAAAAGGTTTAAATAAATCTGTAAAGTTATCACTTAAACCAATTAATTTAGATCCAACAATTGGTGTAAATTTATTAGTATCAGATATATTATTTGTAAATGTTTTGAAAAATGAAAATTTATAATAATCAGTTTCATCTGTTGTTAATAAAGTAGTATTTGTATTTTTATATACATAGTCAGAACCTTCAAAAATACGTGTAGTTTGTGTAATATTATGTCTCGAAGATGTTAATATGTTATCTAATATTGAATTGTATAATATATGCATATTTGAAAATAAATTTTGTTTTAATGTTTGTGTTAAACTATAAACAAATGTATCTGTAAAACTATCTTCGTTATAAAGAATATTAGATGAATTTAAAAATTTATTAAGAATAATATATGTATCTAATAATTTATAATCTGTTGTTTCTATATTTACATCAGTAAAATTTAATATTGGTATTAATGGATTTGAATTAGATTCAATAATTTCATTAAAATAATCAATCATTTTATAACCATAATATTTAGAAGTATCATAAATTTTTCCAAGATAATTTTTATTTTTGTCTACTAAATTTTTATTATTAGGTATTCCTGCTTCTATAATATACATTAAAATAAATGATAAATACATCATATTTATTTTTAAAAATAATTCACTTGTTGTATATATAATACTATTTGATTGATTAATTGTAACTCCTACATCATTAGTATCGTAAACAATAAGATTAAAATTATCATCATAAATTTTTAAACCAAGTACACTATAAGTTAATTCAGTTAAATATTCATTATACATTATATCATTTATTTCATCTATTGTATAAATCTTATCATTAAATTCTGGAGTAGTTTCAATATCATCTAAATAAGAATATAACATCTGCCAAAGATAAGATTGTACATCTGATACTGGTTGTGTAATAGATGAATTTATTTGTTTATTACTATAAATGTTAGATGAAAAAATTGGATCTGGCCCTTGAATATTAACTAAACTCCAAATAAATTTGCTTATCATATGATTATAAGATGATATTAAATCAGTTTTATTATTTATAATAGATACAAGAGTATTAAAACTATATTTTAATTTAAATGTAACTTCATCAATAGTATCAATTAAACCTTCTAAATATGATGAAGTTATTTTACTTTCATCTATAACATCATTTGTGAATAATTCAGAATAAATATAATCATATGTTTCATTTGTATTTTCATAATGATAATCAAATAAAGTTTTAAATTGTAATTTTAAATATGTATCATTGATTATATGAGAATTTACTTCATCAATTTGAACATTAATATAATTTAAATTTGCTATTTCATTTTTAATTTCTATAAAATCATTCTCTGTTATAGAATTTGGATTTGTACCATTAAATATACTGTTTAATGTATCTAATAAATATTGTAATAAATCTATAAATTTTGATACACAATATTTTAAATCATTTAGTTTATTATCAGTAGAATTTACTAAATATATATTTTGTATATTTAAAACTTGTATCATATCATAAAATAATTTATCAAAATATAAATCTACCCATTTATTTATTGTTGCAATTGTATCATCACTATTTAAATGTCTATTAATTGAAAAATTATAAATAAATTCTATTTTATCAACAATATATTGTGGATAATTATAATATCCATCAATATATTCATAATCTGTACCAAACATTCTACGTATCATATCAATTTTAAAAAAAATTCCATATGCAGAATGTGGTATATCATCATCATCTTTACCATATGCATGTACACCAGATGCATCTATTTCATATGAATTATATAAATTATTAAGACAATGTTTTAAAACAAGATCGGTTCTATTTATTAATTCAGTAAATTCTGGATCAAAGTCTTCATCATTTTGTTTATAAATAATATAATTATTGTTTAATGTAACATTATCACTAATATTTGTCAAAAATAAAGGAATTATATCATTAACATATTCATCAAAAGTAACAATATCTGTATCCTCTTTAGAAGCAATATAAGTTATATTATATTTTGCACAAAGATCTTTAATATATTTATATGTTGATTTTGGATATTCTATTTTTAAATCAGATATATTTAAATTTAACCATATTTTATGTATACAATCGGCTTCTTTTTGTAATGTATAAGAACTTGATATACCAAAATTATTTAAAGCTGTTAATTGTTTAGTTCTAGTAACTAAACTAAAATTTGTGTGTCGTTTATAAACAACTTTAAATAAAGTAATGGATGGATTTGAAGTTAAAAATATACTATCAATACCAGTTGCTACTAATTGTAATAATCCACCTGTCATTTAATATTAATATATATAATAATGACATATTATTATATATAATTCAATAACTCAAATATAAAGTTAACTAATAAAAAAAATTAAAGTTAAATAATAAAAAAAAAGTTAACTAAAACTAAATGCTAATGCAGAAAATCCACCATTAATTCTAATAACGTTATATCCAATAGCATATAAATTAAATGTTACATCTGTATAATTAAATAATATATCATCTACACTATCATAAGTTATTTTTGGATTTATATCTGATTTAGCATAATAAAACATATTACCATCTAAGTCTAATTGTATTGTTTGACCTAAAAATCTACTAAAGTTACATGATGATGATGGTTGTAAATCTTCTGGAAATATAGCAAATGAATAGGAATAAATACCACAATTTCCAGTATTTGTATTATGTTGATAACTTTGTACTAAATTAAAATATTTTGCTGTTCCAAGTTTTTTATTAATTCTATCATAACCATTTAATAATATATTTGCATTTATTATTGGATCTTTTTCTTCGCGAGGATTTATAGAATAATTATTATATATACACATTTCTGTACCATTTTTATTATCTAAATAAATTTTCTTTTGTAAAGTCCAAATTAATTGTTTACAAGGGTGTTTAAAATCAGTATTAACACTAAATGATACTATATCTGTTACTATTGAGTCATTTGTTAAATTTGATGCATTATTTTCTAAGTTATAATTTGATAAATTTTCTGTAACAGTTTGAACATTTTCGATTAAATATTCGTGTGTAGATTGAGCAAATTTACGTCTTTCCATTCCATCAAGAAAAATATAATCTGTTAATAAACTAAGTTCTAATTTATAATTTTTATCATTCCAAAAATCTTCTAATGTATATACTTCATCATTTAATAATTCAATTATACCACATTGATTTATATTTCTAAATTTTATTCTTAATGATAAATCAGAATATTGTGATGCTACTAATGGAAAAGCAGAACCCATATTTTTATTAAACCAAAAATTTAAAGGTATAGTAATAAAATAACTTGGTTTAACATCTTCATTATAAGTTGTTAATTCTTCTAAATTTCCTATTAAATCATTATGTGTTTTATCTAAATTATTTTTTTTTCTAATTTGATACGTTGTTTCAAAATAATTACCATAATGTCTATCAATCTGTTCTCCTCCAAGTCTTACATCAATATAATCAATTATATTAAAACCTATATTTTCATTCCATGCAAATTTTAAATTATTTTGAATAATAGTATTATAAGTTTTTAATTCATCAGAATAGTTTTTCCAAAAATATTTTTGACATCTTTTTGAAAATATCATTGCATTTTCAACAAATGTAAATAATTCAGATACAGTTATTGATGTATTATTATAATATCTAGAATATATTTGATATATATTGGAATTATTCATAAGTCCCATAATATTATAATCTGTTTGTTGAGTCTGTAAATCTACAAAATTATTTAATGCAATTAGTGCATTACCTGCAAAATTATTACTAATATCTGTGAGAAATTTATTAACTGTTATATTTGCGAGCTTTTGATTATTAACACAAGTTCTATATGCATTCATATTATAAGTCATAAAAGTTTCTACAGTTGTATAATTACTTTTATCTGGTTCTACAGCTGTAACATATGGTAAACTTAATTCTGTTCTAGAAAAATATACTTCTGGTATCTTTATTTTTAAATATGTCTTACCAATCAAATCACCTATTCTATCAAATGTAATTTCGTATTCATCATTAAAATTAACATTTGTATTATATCCTATTTCAATAGATTCAACTGAAAAATTTGTATGTCTTCTATAAACAACTTTAAAAAAACTTATTTGGGGCGCCCCCGTTAAAAATAAATCAGTAGACCCATATGATAATATACTTAATAATCCTCCGGTCATTATATATAATTAATATATTAATAATAGATAAATAAATAAATTAAAATTTGCCCACATAAAATTATTATTTTATTCTAATAACACTTAAATAAACAAATAGTTAAACACCTAAAACACAGAAAGCCAAAGAGGCTTAGGCAGAAGCCTTGGCAGAGGGCGCCTTCCGAAAGCGAGCGCCACCACGCTGGGGCTTTGCACGCTTGGTAACAACGACCTTGAACTCGCCTTCATCGGCCTGAACTTCCTTGACCGGGCCATCGTCATCAGAACTCTCGTCGTCCGATGCTTCCTCAGTCTGCTGTTGAGTCTGCGCATCAGCCACAGCCTTGGCTGCAGCTGCCTGGGCTTCAGCAATCAAGGCTTGACGATCAGCCCAAGCGTTGTTCTTGGGAGGAGGGGGGACTTCAACAACCGGACCAGCAACCTTGGGCTTGTTGGCCTTGACAAATGCCTTGCTCAGAGTAGCAGTACGAGCGGGCTTCGTCTCGCTTGTGCCGTCAGCCTTTTCAGTCTTGTCAGCCTTGACACCCTTGGCACCCTTGTCGGCCTTTTTGGCTTGTGCTTGCCCGTTCTTGTACTCCAGACGAAGCTTCTTGGCAGCAATCGCCGCACTCTTGAACGGTTCAACGAACTCCGTCAGCTCGTAAGAGAACCCTGAGATAAAGCGGTACAGCTGGATGAGCTCAGACAGAAAAGTCACGAACTGCTGCGAAGTACGGTTGGAACCGTCAAGACGGTAAGTAGCGTTCGACGGGTTGCAAACCTTGACCTTCTTGCCATCCTTCAGAATCCGAACCTCGTCGACGTCGTACGTCCGGAAGAAGCGGAAAATGAGGTTGGACACGCAGAGACGAAGAGCCCGAATCAGCTCAACTGGAAAGACTTCCGAAAGCGTGAGATCAAGATTGCTGTTCAGCACGTACATGTGCTTGAACTCGTGGAACTCCTCCTTGGTAGGACGCGGGAAAGAGCCGAGACGGGCAAGAACCGTGCAATTTGCGAAATCCTCGTCATCGTAGTAGCCGAACTTGGCAAGCTCGTCAAAAATGCGGAAGAATCCAATCTTCTCCAGACCGGCAACAACGATCTTGTTGTACTCAGCCTGAGGAGGGATAGTCTTGTCGGTTGTCTGCAGAGGAGCACAAAGGGCGCCAACTGCATCAATCAGCGACACGAGCGAAGCGTCCTTGAGGAGGACATCATGCTCCTTGTACGTAGTGTACGAAGCGGCAATAGCCGAGATAGTGGGGAAAGAAACCTGGAAAGACATGGTAAATATTGATATATGTTGATATTTTAAGGACATATTAGATATTTATATTTTCAACTTTTTTTTAATATATATTACATAATATTGATAATGAAATCTAATCTAATCTAATACAATACAATAGAATAAATAAAATTATAGATTGCAATAATAACTACTAATTGCAGAAACTTGTTCAAAATGACAAATATTGTCTTCCTTAAGTTTGTGATCATAGAAACCATCCAGATATATAATTCGAAAAATACCAATTACAAAAATCATTCCTAGAAACTTAATTGCAGATTTGAAAATTTGTTTAAACTTATTACCTTCTAAATCAGCAACAACATTTCGAAATACATAGATACCAATAATATGAGTAAAAATATAGTAAATAATATTACTCCAATAGATAGTTGACAAAATTACCATCATATCAGAAATACACACAGGATTAACATTAACATAACTAATATTATTGTATGTAAAATTTACAGCAAATTCTCCAATATGCTCCAAATTTAATGGAAAAGTTATATTATTACATGGGTGAGAAATGTTGTTAGAAAGCATTTTGAATAAGATATTATATTATTTTATATATTTTAATATACAGATAGTGTATTTTTCAAATTTTTTAATAATTTCTTAGTTAGTTAATTAATTTCTTAGTTAATTAATATATATATAATATATGGTTCAATTTAATGATGTAAGTAATATCCAGTATAATAAGAAGAAATATAGTGTGATTAAAGTTCAATATAAAGGTCACACAGTCCCTATAGTTTTAGATACTGGTATATATAATAAAATTAAAAATTATGATAAAAATTGGCTTATTTCACCAAATGGTTCAGTATACACACTACAAGATAATAAAATGTTATATTTACACGAAATAGTATATATATTACACAATGAAAAGAAAAATAAATATCCATTAGTACATCTTAATAAAATTGGTTTAGATAATAGAATAGAAAATTTAATAGAAGATGCAAAAAATAAACAAGTTAAGAAAAATTTAAATAAAAAAGCAAGAACAATTCAATTAGACAATATAAATGTTGATAAAATTCCATCATTTGTATGGTATTTAAAAGAAGATCAAAGTCATGGAGAAAGATTTCAGGTAGATTTAGGAGATTTAAAATGGAAAACTACAAGTTGTGATAAATTATCATTAAAATACAAATTAGAAGAAGCAAAAAAATTCTTAAGACAATACAAACAAAGAAATCCTGAAGAATTTATGAAAAATTCTATGAATTCTGATCTAAATGCAAATGGAATTGAATGTAAAAAGGATTTTTATAAAATTTTAAATAGAGTTGGAATGAATTATGAATGTAATATTAATGATAATACATCCGAATTATTAAAACAAGATGAATCTGGATTATCTAGAATAGAAAAAAAATTATTAAAAGAATTTGATATGGATAGTGATATAACTACATATGATAGATTAAAAAATTTGGAATAAAATAATAGAAATTAACTAAATAATTTATTAAATTAATCTATTGGTACAGATTTATATACAACATTATTAATAAATGGATTTTCATTGAGTACTTTTTGAGTAAATTCGTTAATTCTTGTATTTGTAACACTTCTACCAGTTGGTGTTTGTGTAAGCATAAATGGTAATTTTTCATTAATTGCAATAGTAGATGATAATAAATCTCTCTTAATTTGTATTGGTTCACACAATGATACTGTTGTGTAATCCATAGTTGGTCCTTTGCTGTATTTTGAATTAGTTGGAGCTCTTCCCTTAGCAATAACTTCTCTAGTGATGTTAACATGAGAATTATTTGCATCATCTCGTGTTCTTCCTGCAAGAATTACACCATTTGCACCAGCAGCAGCTCTATCTAATTTAGAATGTACTTCTCTCATAGTCATATCTGGTGTATGATTAACATAATCAATTG
>JACCEE011827418.1_pt1 | contig 11190 bp, 13 predicted proteins | sample 7449931 | NCBI WGS metagenome assembly JACCEE01 (sample SAMN15323457, study PRJNA562643) | freshwater metagenome | isolation source: river surface water | place: USA:Blue River Watershed | collected 2017-08-19 | reverse complement strand
TAGTGGCCTAGGACTCTGGCTTCTCAAGCCAGCTACGAGGGTTCGAATCCCTTCGGAGCTACCAGCTTTTAACTAATGCTTGCTATTTCTTAGCAAGTGCTTGCGATAACTTATTTGCAGTTGCAACTACCGCTGCTGCATGCATTCGACCAGGTTGGCGACTTAATCGCTCAATTGGTCCACTAATACTTACCGCTGCAATTACCTTATTGATTGGTCCACGAACCGGTGCTGAAACGGAGGCTACTCCCGCCTCGCGCTCGCCAACTGATTGCGCCCAACCACGTCGACGCACCGCTGCAAGATTTACCGCATTAAATTTTGCGCCAACTAAACCTCTATGTAATTTATCTGGCTCTTCCCAGGCCATTAAAATTTGCGCACCAGAGCCTGCTTGCATAGCAAGTGAGGTACCTACGGGAACTGAATCACGAAGCCCACTTAATCTTTCGGCCGCAGCGACACATATTCGAGAATCTCCTTGACGGCGATATAACTGCGCACTTTCGCCAGTGGCATCTCGCAGTGCAATTAATGCTGGCGCTGCCAAAACAAGTAGACGATCCTCACCGGCGGCAGCAGCTAACTCTGAGGAACGGGCACCTAAAATAAATCGACCAGAAAAATCCCGCGAAACCAATCTATGAAACTCAAGTGCGACCGCTAATCGATGGGCGGTAGGACGAGCAATACCGGTTGCCGAAACTAATTCACTTAGTGATCTTGGTCCCGCCTCTAGCGCAGCCATTATGGCGACCGCTTTATCTAGAACGCCAACCCCGCTATTCTTTCTGTCCATACTCTGATAATGCCATCTCAATTATTGAGAAGCAAATTCAGATCAAGGAACTGAAATTAGAAAGGTGATCTTTAGTAAATGGGTAAGACCTTAGCGGAAAAGATTTGGGCAGAGCATGTTGTTTCATCTGCAGCTAATGAACCAGATTTACTTTACATCGATCTTCATTTAATTCACGAGGTAACAAGTCCTCAAGCATTTGATGGTTTAAGAATTGCCGGTCGCAAAGTTCGTCGCCCAGATTTAACAATTGCAACTGAAGATCACAATGTACCGACCTTAAATATTGATAAACCAATTGCTGATCCAGTCTCTAAGTTACAGGTAGATACCTTGCGTAAAAATTGTGCTGAGTTTGGCATCAGATTGCACTCACTAGGCGATGTAGATCAAGGAATTGTCCACGTAGTAGGACCACAATTGGGAATTACCCAACCTGGTATGACAATTGTTTGCGGTGATTCACACACCTCAACTCATGGTGCCTTTGGTGCTTTGGCATTTGGAATTGGTACAAGTGAGGTTGAGCATGTGCTTGCAACTCAAACCTTGCCATTAATTAGACCAAAGACAATGGCAATTAATGTTGAGGGCACTTTAAAACCAGGTGTTACTAGCAAAGATATTATTTTGGCGGTAATTGCAAAAATTGGAACTGGCGGCGGTCAGGGTTACATTCTTGAGTATCGTGGAAGTGCTATTCGGGCACTTTCCATGGAGGCTCGAATGACAATTTGTAATATGTCTATTGAGGCAGGAGCTCGTGCCGGATTAATTGCACCTGATCAAACTACCTTTGATTATGTAAAGGGTAAATCTCATGCACCAGAGGGTGCTGATTGGGATGCAGCAGTTGCATATTGGAAAACCTTAACAACAGATGCTGATGCAAAGTTTGATGCTGAAGTTAATTTAAATGCCGACGAGTTGGCACCATTTGTAACATGGGGAACAAATCCCGGCCAAGGTTTGCCACTTTCTGGAAGTGTTCCAAATCCAGCAGATTTTGAAAATGCAGAAGATCGCGGCGCTGCTGAACGGGCACTTGAGTACATGGGTTTAACCGCTGGAACACCTTTAAAGGATATTAAGATCGATACAGTTTTCTTAGGTTCATGCACCAATGGTCGCATTGAGGATTTGCGTTCTGCAGCAGATATTTTGAAGGGCAAAAAGATTGCTAGCTCGCTGCGATTATTGGTGGTTCCTGGATCTGCTCGAGTCAGATTACAAGCTGAATCTGAAGGGTTAGACAAGGTATTTTTGGATGCAGGTGCAGAATGGCGCAGTGCTGGATGCTCGATGTGTCTTGGTATGAATCCAGATCAATTAACAGTTGGAGAGCGCGCGGCCTCTACTAGCAATAGAAATTTTGAGGGGCGCCAGGGTAAGGGCGGACGTACACACCTAGTAAGCCCACTTGTTGCAGCGGCGACTGCGATTAAAGGAACTCTAGCTTCGCCGGCGGATTTATAAATGGATAAATTTATTAAGCACAGCGGAACTGCGCTACCACTTCGTCGTAGCAATGTTGATACCGATCAAATAATTCCTGCGGTTTACCTAAAGCGAATTACTAAAAGTGGCTTTGAAGATGGCTTATTTGGTGCTTGGCGAAATGATCCAGAGTTTGTACTTAACCAACCGCAATATAAGGGTGCTACCGTTTTAATTGCTGGCCCTGATTTTGGAACTGGCTCATCACGTGAACATGCGGTATGGGCGCTACAAAATTATGGATTTAAAGTGGTTTTATCTAGCCGATTTGCCGATATCTTCCGCGGAAATTCACAAAAGGCTGGTCTGTTAACTGTAATTTTGCCGCAGGATGAGATTGAAAAGTTATGGCAGGCGGTTGAGGCAAAGCCAGATACCCAGGTAACTGCGGATCTTGAGAGCAAAACAGTTTCCTACAATGGTACGACCCTTAAATTTGAGATTGATGATTACACCCGTTGGCGCTTAATGGAGGGGTTGGATGACATTGGTCTGACCTTTACCAAGATCGATAAGGTTTCAGAGTTTGAATCAAAAAGAGCAACTTTTAAGCCTAAAACACTGCCAATTAAGTAATTTAAACTCTAAAGTAATTATTTAGAGTTACTTATTTTTCCGATCAAAATTAAGGAAAAGCAGTATTTTTCGCTATTTTTTTGAGTGCGACACACCGAATTGGTTGTCATCTAAAAATTTACTCACCCCTTAGATTAACCCTCAGTTAAGCAAACGCTTAATGATTTATACGTAAATAAGGGGATTTAATGAACAAGGCCCAGTTCATCGCTTACTTAGCACCACAATTTGGTGACAGTAAGAAAGAAGCTGCACGTGCAGTTGAAGTTGTATTTGATGCGATCGTTCGCAACATCTCAAAAGGTGAAGATGTAATGATCAATGATTTCGGTAAGTTCAAGAAGGTTGATCGTCCAGCACGTAAGGGACGTAACCCATTTACCGGCGAAACAATTCAAATCAAAGCAAGCAAGAAGGTTCGCTTCTTACCTGCAAAGGGATTGAAGGATGTTATCTCTGGCGCTAAGAAGTTAGGTGCAGCACCAGCTGCCCCTGCGAAGGCAGCTCCTGCAAAGGCGAGCAAGCCAGCAAAAGCAAAAAAGGTTAGCAAGTTAAAGAAGGCTGTTAAGAAAGCTAAGCCAGCAAAGAAGGCAAAAGCAAAAAAACGCCGCTAAGAAAAAAGTAATTAAAAACGGGAGTTGGCAATATCAACTCCCGTTTTTTTACGCTCAAAATAAGCTTTTTTATGGCGATATTCCTATCCATCGTAGAATTGAGCGGTGTCCGCAGTTATGAATATTTCTTATGATCCGCCAAAAGGTAAACCACTTGGCATAACAGGTTGGTTTAGATTTGGCGCTGCAGTACTGCGCCCGCCATTAAATTTGATTGCAAAACGAGATTGGCGAAATGGCGAAAATATTCCAAAACAAGGTGCTGCTATTGCGGTTTGTAATCATATTTCTTATTTAGATCCGTTGACCTTTACTCATTTCTTATTTAACAATGGCAGAGCGGTGCGCTACCTCGCCAAAGCTTCGGTATTTAAAATTCCATTTGTTGGTCGGGTGTTGTTAGGCGCAGGTCAAATTCCTGTTGAACGCGAAACTGCAAATGCAACAGATGCCTTGCAGCATGCCCTGGCATTTTTAAAAGCGGGACACTTACTTGGTGTCTATCCAGAGGGCACATTGACGCGTGATCAAAATTATTGGCCAATGAAGGGCAAAACCGGGATTGCCAGATTAGCCATTATTTCCAAAGTACCCGTTATTCCGTGCGCGCAATGGGGAGCTCAAGAAATACTTCCGGCCTATAGTAAAAAAATTAAATTATTTCCTAGAACAAAGGTGACGGTAGTTGCCGGTAAGCCACTGGATTTTTCAAAGTGGTACGGGAAAGAGAATGATCCCGTCGCACTTGAAGAGGCAACCGCATATGTAATGCAAGCGATTACAAAGTTACTTGAGGAAATTCGCGGCGAAAAAGCTCCCGCTGAAGTTTTTGATCCAAGAAAATCTAATCTGCCGCGCATCGGTAATTTTAAGAAGGAAAAGAGATGAAAAAGGTAGCAGTTCTTGGATCCGGTGCCTGGGGTACAACTCTTGGCCAAGTTATGTGTGATTCGGGTCAACAAGTTTTAATTTGGGGTCGAAATAAGAAAGTTGTTCGTGAGATAAATCGCCGCAATTCAAATCGTAAATTTTTAAAAGGCATTGATCTACCGCCACAACTTAAAGCAACAACAGATATTAAGGCTGCACTGGAGTTTGCCGAGGTTATTTTGTTAGCGATTCCAGCCCAAACATTGCGCGAGAATTTAGAGTCATGGAAGGGTTTTTTTCCAGCAAATATTCCAGTCATAAGTACCTTAAAAGGTATTGAGGTATCAACCCAATTTAGAATGACTGAGGTTGTGCAGGATGTTTTAGGTATTGATAAATCTCGCCTTGGTTTAATTACTGGCCCAAATTTGGCAAATGAGATTATTGCAAGACAGCCAGCTGGTGCAGTCGCGGCTTCAGAAAATCCACAACTGATTGCTCTTATGGAGAAGTTATTTACAACTGAGTACTTCCGAATTTATCCATCAGATGACCTAGTTGGTTGCGAGTTTGCTGGAGCGGCAAAGAGTGTTATCGCACTTGCAGTTGGTATGGCAGTTGGTATGAATTATGGTGAAAACACTCAAGGATTAATGATTACACGCGGTCTTTCAGAGGTAGCAAGATTGGGTGGTGCCTATGGCGCAAATCCTCTTACCTTTTTAGGGTTAGCTGGAATTGGTGACTTAGTAGCAAGTGCGCAATCACCACTTTCTCGCAATAGATCTTTTGGTGAAATTCTTGGTAAATCTGGATCGATGGCCAAGGCGAGACAACAAAGTGTGAAAACTGTAGAAGGTGTGCCATCTGCTGGGGCAATGTTAGAGCTAGCTCACCGGGTAGGAATTGAGGTACCAATTATTGAGGCGGTATCTGATGTAGTGGCTGGAACACTTACACCAAAAGGTGCGATGAATAGATTGATGACAATTTCAATCAAGGCAGAGATTTAAATGACCAAGATCAAGGTCGCCATAATCTGTGGTGGCAAAAGCAGCGAACATGAGATCTCCTGTGTTTCCGCAGCTGGTGTAATTGCCGCAATTGATAAAGATAAGTTTGAACCAGTTTTAATTGGAATCACCAAATCAGGTAAATGGCTACTGCTACCAAATGATATTAACTTTGCAATCAAAGATGGCGCACTTCCTTCGGTACCTGAAAGTGGTGTTGAAGTAATCATTAGCAATAACACTCTGCATGCAGGCGGTAAAGATTTAGCAATTGATGTCGCATTTCCGGTCTTACATGGCCCATATGGTGAAGATGGAACTATTCAAGGTTTATTTGAAATGATTAATTTGCGATATGTAGGTTCAGGGGTTTTGGCGAGTGCGGTCAGTATGGATAAATCATTTGCCAAGCCAATCTTTGCTGCAGCTGGTTTGAAGGTAGCACCTGGAGTGGTAGTAACCTCAAATAATTTTGAAATCCCTGCAGATTTAAAATTCCCGCTATTTGTGAAGCCTGCTCGTAGCGGTTCAAGTCGTGGCACTACCAAGGTAAAGAGTGAGGCTGAGTTAAAAAATGCGGTCGCCTTCGCACTTGAGTTTGATACCAAGGTTTTAATTGAAGCTGCAGTGGTTGGCCGAGAAATCGAGTGTGCGGTACTGCAATCTGCCGGTAAAACTATTGCATCTCCGGTTGGCCAGATTGTGATTGATAGCAAATATGAGTTTTATGATTTTCAAGCCAAGTATTTAGATAACTCAATGCAATTGGTATTTCCAACAGATTTACCAGATGGAGTAGAGACAGAGATTCAAGAGCAGGCGGTTATTGCATTTAATGCTGCCGGTTGTGAAGGTTTAGCCCGAGTAGATTTCTTTTATTCAAATGAGGGCGAAATTATTATCAATGAAATTAACACCATGCCGGGTTTTACACCCCTTTCGGTTTATCCAAAGTTGATGGCTAAAACCGGAGTGGATTACAAGGTGTTAATTAGTAAATTAATTGAGAGTGCTTTAACCCGCTCTGCCAATATCACTCGCTAAAGATGGATGGTGTATTAGAAAAGGCAGCGGTTAAAAGAGTAGCTCAAGCTTTAATTGATCTTAAGATGAGCGGGCAGATTAAAGTTTTAACAGATTCAGCAAGAAGTGCCGCAGAAGCTGCTGCTGCATTAGGCATTGAGGTTGGCCAAATTGCCTCATCAATCTTATTCAAATTGCCAGATGATTCACCATTATTGGTAATTACATCAGGTCGCCATCGGGTCGACACTGATTTAGTTGCCTCCAAATTGGGTTTTACATCTCTTGGCCGAGTTGATGCTGATTATGTTAAGGAAAAATCAGGTTTTTCAATTGGGGGAGTTGCGCCAATCGGTTGGATAAACCCCACCAAAGTAATCATTGATGAAGCATTAAATGATTATGAAGTTATCTGGGCGGCGGCTGGACATCCACACGCTGTATTTCCAACAACTTATGATGAACTTACCAAGGTTACTTCGGCAACCCAAATGCGAGTTGCCGATTAATTAATCTTTTATTTAAAAGCTAGTTACTGGGCAGGTAAGTGTTCTGGTAATTCCAGCAACAGCCTGAACCTTTGCAAGCACTGTGCGTCCTAGATCCTCCATGCTTGGTGCTTCAGCACGCATGATTACATCGTATGGACCAGTTACGCCTTCTGCCAGCGTTACGCCAGAGATTGCAGATACTGCTTTAGCAACGCTTGATGCTTTACCAACCTCAGTTTGAATAAGAATGTAAGCCTGAACAGACATCTCTTGCCTTTCTTAATATTTATAACAGTTAACTAGATTCTTCGATGAAGTAGTTACCAGATTAAGGGTAGCCTATAGCGAGTTATTAAGGGAGAGGTAATTTGAGCGCAGGATTAGAGAGCTCGGAAGAGCAAATGATCGAGCGATTACAACGCTTATTTGCCGTTAACTTCCCAGCCGGCATTGAGGTTGGCATCGGCGATGATGCTGCAGTTTTAACTGGAATTAAAAATAAGTTAGTAGCAACTACCGATATGGCGGTTGAGGATATTCACTTTAGAACCGCCTGGTCCTCACCATTTCAAATTGGCGCCAAATTAGCAACCGCCAACATAGCTGATCTATTTGCCATGGGCGCAACTCCTAAATACCTTCTAGTTGCAGCTGCGCTGCCAAAGAAGGTTGCTGATAACTTTATTGAGGAGTTAGCTAAAGGAATTAGATCGGTTGCAGATAATTTTCAGGTTGCAGTTGTAGGTGGGGATTTAAGCCAAGCTGAAAAGATTGCCTTATCAATTACTGCTTTAGGTGATTTAGAAAGTAAGCCAATCACCAGAGGTGGTGCACAAGTCGGCGATCATATTTATGTATCCCAATTACCTGGATTATCTGCAGCCGGTTTAGCAATATTAGGTAGAGGGTTAAATCGTCCAAGGTATGTAGTTGAGGCGCATTTAAACCCTAAGTTAATTGCACCGCATGATTTAATCAAGGTTGCAACTGCAATGTGCGACATAAGTGATGGCATCTCAGTTGATGGTGCAAATATTGCTCGAGCATCGCAGGTAAATATTTCACTCGCTAAGAATTTAATCTCTGAAGCAGCTGCATTCTCAGATTTAGCGGAGTTAGCAAAAGAGCTCAATGAAGATGTCTTTGATTGGATTTTAAATGGCGGAGAGGATCACTTCTTTTTGGCCGCAGTAAATCCCAAAGATGCCAATAGCGATTTAGGAGTAAAAATTGGTGAGGTTGTGCCAGGTAATGGAAAGGTGCTACTAGATAATCAAGAGGTCAAAAGAGCTGGTTACCAGCACTTTTAAAACTTTAAGTTAGCGAACCGCTTTGCCAGCCTTTAAGCAAGAAGCACAAACATTTTGACGACGTGCTTGTCCATTAATAAAGGTACGGATGCGTTGGATATTTGGATTCCAGCGACGACGTGTTGCGCGCTTTGAGTGGGAGACATTGTTTCCAAAGCTTGGGCCTTTGCCACATAGATCGCAGATTGAAGACACAGTAGAACTCCCTTTAATTTAATCCGTTATTGAAGGCGAAAGATTACCTTGCGAGCATATTAATTGGCTAATTGAGTGCTGATTGGGTGCTTATTTGGTGGGTAATTACGCAGGGATAACCCACCTTCATTGGATACTTCAACTATGGCAAGCCTTGAAACGAGAATCCAAAATGTTGTTGGGGATCGCACCGCTGCCGTTTTAGAAAAAAGCTTTGGCATCACAACAGTTAATGAGTTACTGCGTCATTACCCACGGCGTTATGAAGTGCGTGGCCAATTAACCGATATTTCTACACTTCTTGCAGATGATGAAGTAACAATCTTGGCGGAGATTGAACGAGTAAGCCTACGCAGAGCAAAGGGAAAAAACATTTTGGAGGTAATTGTTACCGATGGTAGCGCCAACCTTTCCTTAACATTTTTCAATCAAGCATGGCGAGAGAAGGATTTAAAAGCAGGTCGAGTCGGATTATTTGCGGGCAAGGTTGGGATATTTAAGGGAAAGCGCCAACTTTCTCATCCAGATTACCAATTAGTACCAGATGGCGATGATGTAGACGCAGCGGTCGCTGAGTTTGCGGGCAAGTACCTGCCGGTATACCCAGCATCTGCCAAGTTGCCATCTTGGAAGGTTATGCAGTGCGTTAAATTGGTGACTGATTCACTAGATGAGATAACTGATTACCTACCAAGTGAAATCGCAAAAGAATTTAACTATCCAGATTTAAAAAATGCATTTCTTAATATCCATCAGCCAAAGGATTTAGAATCTGCCGATCGAGCCCGGGAACGTCTGACCTTTGATGAAGCACTTTTGTTGCAATTACTTCTTGGTCAGCGTCGCGCCGAAATAATTAAATTAAGCACTAAAAATCGAACACCAAATACACCAGTTTTAGTAAAAGCATTTGAGGAGAAATTGCCCTTTAAATTTACAAAGGGCCAGCAGGATGTAAATGCTGAGATTGAAAAGGATTTAGCAAATAAGTATCCGATGCATAGATTGTTACAAGGTGAGGTTGGTTCTGGAAAGACAGTGGTGGCACTTCGCGCCATGTTGTCGGTGGTTGATTCCGGTGGTCAGGCAGCGCTACTTGCACCAACGGAAGTGTTGGCACAACAACATTATCGAACCATTAAAAAATTACTTGGAGAGCTAGCAGATGCCGGAACTCTGCAGGCAGGTGCAATTGGAACATCGGTTGCATTGCTTACTGGTTCTATGACGGCTGCCCAAAAGAGAGAGATTCATGCCAATTTAGATAGTGGGCAAATTGGAATAGTAATTGGAACTCACGCATTAATATCCGATGGTGTTGCCTTTGCTGATTTAGGTTTAGTAGTTGTTGATGAACAACATAGATTTGGTGTTGAACAGCGAGATGCACTTCGTATGAAAGCGAAGCAACCACCACACCTTTTAGTTATGACAGCTACTCCAATTCCAAGAACAGTTGCGATGACGGTATTTGGAGATTTAGATATTTCAACCTTGCGTGAGCTACCAGGCGGGCGAACACCGATTCAAACTCATTTAATTCCGGTGTTGGAAAAACCACATTACTTAGATCGTGCCTGGCAAAGAGTTCGGGAAGAGGTTGCAAAGGGGCATCAGGTTTACATTGTGGCTCCGCGGATTTCTAATCCAGATAAAAAATTAACAGAGAGAGAAATTAGAGCTGCCCAGTTATTAGGTGAGGAGTACTTAGATAATGAAAATATGGTGGCGGTTGAAGAGTTGGCACCAGAGCTTGCAACAGGTGCATTAAAAGGTTTAACAGTTGCCATTTTGCACGGACGGCAGAGCAGTGAAGAAAAGGATCAAACTATGGCTGCCTTTGCCAGCGGGCAGATTCAGGTATTAGTTGCTACAACAGTTATTGAAGTTGGTGTTGATGTGCCGAATGCTTCAATGATGGTGATTATGGATGCAGATCGTTTTGGCGTTTCACAATTACATCAATTAAGAGGTCGAGTTGGTCGAGGAAGTGTTCCGGGACTTTGTTTACTAGTAACTTCTGCGCAGGAAGGCACACAAACTATGGAACGGCTAACTGCAGTTGCTGGAACATTAGATGGATTTGAGTTGGCGCGGATAGATTTAGAACAACGTAAAGAGGGAGATGTTTTAGGATCATCTCAATCTGGCGGCAAATCACACCTGCGATTACTTCGCGTATTACGTGATGAGGATCTTATAGAGAGAGCGAGAATGCAGGCAGAAAAATTACTGGCAAAAGATGCAACTCTGGCTTCCTATCCAGAGTTGTTAGCCGAGGTAAGAAAGTTAAAGAATGAGGAATCCTCCGCCTTTATGGATAAATCATGAGTATGCGAATAATCGCCGGCATAGGAAAGGGAAGAAAATTATTTTCACCTCCCTCAATTACTAGACCAACCTCCGATCGCGCTCGGGAAGGTTTATTTTCTTCTTTGATCTCTACCTTTGGCACATTAGATGGTTTACATTTTCTAGATTTGTTTGCTGGCTCTGGAGCTGTTGGCGTAGAGGCGTTATCAAGAGGTGCAGGTTTGGTTGAAGCAGTTTAAAACAATTCAGTTAGCGCTGAGGTATGCGAGAAGAATTTTGAGTTGTTAAAAAATCAACCAGAACTAGGAAAATTCAAAGTTCATAAAACAACAACTTTTGAGTATCTAAACCACCTAGCAAACAAGCAGTTTGAAATAATATTTTTAGATCCACCATATGAGGTTTCAAATATTGAAATTGAAAAGATCTTAAAAAAGATTCAAAGCAATAATTTATTAAGTAAGTTTGGCGTGATTGCTATTGAACCTG
>JACCEE010173502.1_pt1 | contig 11192 bp, 10 predicted proteins | sample 7449931 | NCBI WGS metagenome assembly JACCEE01 (sample SAMN15323457, study PRJNA562643) | freshwater metagenome | isolation source: river surface water | place: USA:Blue River Watershed | collected 2017-08-19 | reverse complement strand
GACAATTCCTTACCATTAACCATTTTAAATAATTTAACGGTAAAAAACGGGACCACAACAGCAACGGGACCTCTAACAATATGGGGAAAACTAACAATAGGTTCGGCACCGGGTGTTGGTACATTGTCACCGCAAACAAATACAATCACCGTGAAAGGTGATTGGGATTATGTAAATACCATCAACGGCTTCATAGAAACAAACAGTACAGTCATTTTCAACGGAACCACAACCCAAACAATACGAAACGCAGGCACATTCTACAATCTTTCTATCGATAACACCAACCCTGGCACTGCTGTTTTTCTCGAATCAAATATCACGATTAAAAACAACTTGACATTTATCAATGGCATTATTGATACGGGAAATGATACCGTATTTTTTGAATCTCCGGCTCTTGCCTCAGGAGCTTCGAATCGCAGCCATATCAAAGGCATAGCTGCAAAACTAACAAATGGATACGAAACATTCGATTTCCCAATTGGCGACGGATTTTACTACAGACCTATCGGCATAATAAATCCATCGGCAAGCAATGTATGGTCGGCAAAATACACACACCATGCATATTTAAATACAACATCGGTAAAACCATCAGACACCGCACTGATAAACCACATTTCAAAGGTTGAATATTGGGAATTAAGTCCCTTAAAAAAGAACGGTTCAACCAAAATCAAATTAACCTGGGATGACAGAAGTAATGTAACAAATCCTTCAAATTTACTGATAGCACATTGGGACGAAACCAATCGATATTGGGAAGACGTTGGATTTGTGACTATAGATATAAACAATCAATCCATTACAACATCGAAAAACAGTTGGAGCAAATTTAGTCCGTTTACCCTCTCATCAGGCTCGAACGATGGCTCGCTTCCGGTTGAATTAATGGAATTTAACGCACGCTTACGGTAAAAAAGATATTAGTAATAACTTTTAAAAGGGAGAAAATATGAAAACAGCAGTATCACATATGAGTAGATTGTTAGCATACATTCTAACAACGATGATATTATTTACCACATCGGCATTTGTACAAGGGGCAACGAGAATCGCTTCAAAATCTGGAGATTGGAGTAACACTGCTACGTGGGGAGGAGCAAACGTTCCTAGAAATAACGACGACGTTATTATAAATAATGGCATTACTCTTACCGTAAACACAACAAATGCAACATGCAAAAGTATCACGATAAATGCTGGTACAAATAAAGGAATAGCAAATTTATTATTCAATCCTATATCAAATGTGACCGTTTCAGGGACTGTAACAATTGGAGGTACAGTAAGCGGTTGCTCTGGTACTATAGATATGGCGTCTGGAGGAACTTTAGAATGCAACAATTTCGCTCTTGGAACAGGAGGTGGACAATTAACATCAGGTAAAGGGACAATAAGTTTAAATGCAACAAACACTCTCCCTTTAGGCGTTTTTTATAATTTAATCATAAAAAATGGAACAACAACTCTCAGTAGAAATATCTTTGTGTATGGCGATTTAACATTTGGTTTATCTGGTACCGAAGGAACTATAGACCAAAGTGCTTCCAACTTTTCTATCGATTTATATGGAGATATGATAAATAATAACACATCAGCTCAAAATTTCGCAAGTCGTAATGGGAACATCAATTGCAAAGGAGGTTCAGGTGGTTATGGTAAAACAGACCAACACATTAACACAAACGGACAAATATATAATCTAGACATAAACAAACCTTCGGGCACTGTGTATTACCAAGGAACAGATTTCCATCCTTATGGGTCAGTTTCAATTACGTCAGGATCTCTTTCTCTTGTTGCAGCAACACAATTTACAGTAGAAGGCAATTTAACTATTACTGGTACTTTAGATTTACCGTCGACATTAGTATTTCCGTTAATGATTATTATTCCTCCGGTAAGAGGTGCATTAACATTGAGCAGCAATAGCACATTAAATATTAGAGGAAATTCAGATTATGCATTCCCATATTCGGCAAATACGATTATGGATCCAACTTCAACAGTAAACTATTGCTTTATGGGAAACCAATATATCGCAGGATTATTCCTTACATATGGTAATTTAAAATTATCAGGTTCAGGCATCAAACATTTACATTTCCCAACAAATGTTAAAGGGAATATAACAACAGAAAGTCCAGCCTATTTTGATGCAGTAACATACTCTACAACAATAACACTCAACGGCACTTCGCCACAAACAATAACAAATGCCCGATTCTATAATTTGGTTGTAAACAATTCATATTTAGGAAATAGTATTACGCTAAATAGCACCGATTCTGTAGCACATCAATTGACTTGTACCAATGGAATAATCGACGCAACAAGCTATCCTCTTTTATTTGAAGCAGCAGCAACAGTAACCGGAGCCAGCAATGCTAGCCATGTAAAAGGCATCGTAAAGAAAATAACAAATCTTAATGAATCGTTCAACTTCCCGGTTGGAGATGGAACATTCTACAGACCTATCGGCATTGTAACACCAAGTGCAAATACATGGACAGCATCATATTCATCAAATTCATTCACAAACACCACAGCAATAAAACCATCCGATACGATTATAAACCATGTTTCTGATATTGAATACTGGGATTTGAGTCCACAAACAGCAGGTTCAGCAAAAATAAAACTATCGTGGGCAGACATGAGTAAAGCAACCAATCCGGCAAACCTACTAATCGCGCATTGGAGCAGCAGCAATAGTTATTGGGAAAACGTTGGTCTCGTTACAATAGATACGGGCAACAAAACCCTAACTTCAAACAACAGTTGGTCATCATTCAGTCCGTTTACCTTAGGTTCGAATTCAAACGATGGATCGCTACCCGTGGAACTCATTGAATTTAAAGCACACAAACGATAAGTTTGGTTTATTTTTAAATTAACGTAATAGCTGATTCTGTTAGAGAAAACAATATATAAAGGAGATATGAAAGTAAAAAAGGCTAACCGATAACGATTAGCCTTTTTTGGGGTGGAAGATCGGGCTCGAACCGACGACACCTAGAACCACAATCTAGTACTCTAACCTACTGAGCTACATCCACCATTTTAGGAGTGCAAAGATATAATGCTTTTTAATTCTTTGCAAGAGGTTTTTTTATTTTTTTACATTAATTTCACGCTCATCTATCAAAAAAGACGTTTTTTGAGCTGATGCTCAAGGGAACAAGATACGCAATTTTCACATCAGGCCCCATCCATCCAAGATCCATAATAGCCATACCACCGCTATACATTACACGGTTATCGATTCTATTATCGGCAGCAATACTCAAAGCCGACCCCATTGCAATTCCTAAATCTCCGGCATTAAAAACACAAGGAACCGTTGGATGCTTCGATTTTTCTTCACAATTTTTAAATCCACACATTCCACATTTTTTTAAGCCAAGGGTTTGAATACTGGCACCAAAAGCTACAGCAACAGTTGCTTTGGTAATATTTTCGGCATCGCGAATAAAACCGGGCAATTCAAACGTTTCACCCATCTGTTTCATGTGTTGCGACAATACCTGTAAATCATCACCCGTCACAATAAGCGCAGACAAAGTACTCATTCCCTTTCCTTTGGGCGCTGTACGAGCCGCGGCAACCATTTTTTTTGCTACCTCTAATAAGACATCTGCATTACAAATCCGTTCGTCTATACGTGCCATACATTAAAAAGAATTAATAATTTTCTTGATTCGTTTTATTCCCTTTTTCGTCGTAATATTTCCAGGTTCCGCTAGGTTTATCGTTTTTAAATTCGCCTTCGTAAAGTTTTTTCCCATTTTCACGCCATTCGATTAATGAACCGTTTTTTTGACCATTATCATATTGTTCTTCAATCCATTTTTCACCGTTTTGATACCATTGAGTCCAAGTGCCGGTCTTTCTACTATCAACAGTCCACTCTCCTTCCGACGATTTTTCGCCATTCGGATAAAAACGAGTTTCTTTTACCACGACATCCTTATTATTGACTTTTTTGGTATATTCAACTAACATCGGCGTTCCATTGGGATAAACAGAAACGACCTTTTTTTCGAGTTTTTCAGAGCATGATGCAGCAAAAATGGCAACTCCAAACAGTATTAACAACTTTTTAATCATGACAAATAAATTTTAGAAACACAAATGTACTTAAAATTATGAATCTCAATATACAACGGCAATTCAAATACGACAGAAAAATTATTTTTACTTTTTTTCTGTTATTTATTTGTTAATAACACAAACTTTCATACTTTTGCACTCCAAACTTTTTAGCAAAGAATATCGAAATTTTTATACGATGTACGCGATAGTAGAAATAGCAGGACAACAGTTCAAAGTAGAAAAAGATTCAAAAATCTACGTGAACAGACTCGCACAATCAGAAGGCGATAAAGTGACTTTTGACAAAGTATTACTTGTAGACAACGGTAAAGCTCCAAAAGTAGGAACACCTACAGTATCGGGTGCTTCAGTATCGGCTACAGTATTAGCACACAAAAAAGGAGATAAAGTTTTAATCTTCAAGAAAAAACGCAGAAAAGGGTATCAAAAACTGAACGGTTTCCGTCACAGTTACACCCAAATTCAAATAGAAGATATTAAAGCATAATACATTTAAGAAAGGGATTAAACCATGGCACACAAAAAAGGAGCCGGTAGTTCGAAGAACGGTAGAGAATCGCACAGCAAACGCTTAGGTGTGAAATTATTTGGCGGACAAGTAGCTAAAGCCGGAAATATCATTGTTAGACAAAGAGGTACAAAACACAATGCCGGAGCAAATGTTGGTATTGGTAAAGACCATACACTATATGCATTGACCGACGGAGTAATCGTTTTCAAAAAGAAACAAGACAACAAGTCTTACGTTTCTGTATTACCTGTTGAAGCTCAAGCTTAGTTAAAAAGAACTTAATTAAAACTCCTGAATAATTGTCGTACAATAGGCTTTTATTCAGGAGTTTTTTTATTTTTGTGGCAACATTAAAAATAATCGTATGTTAACCATTCGCACCATAGTTGATAATAAAGCAGAGGTTATTCGCAAACTCTCAAAAAAGAAATTTACCGCTGTCGACAAAATTGAAGAAGTTGTAACGCTCGACCAAAAACGCAAAAGCATTCAACAAGAGCTCAACAATTTACAAGCAGAATTAAATCAAATAGCTCGAGAAATTGGCAATTTGATGAAAGCAAAAGAAATTGAAAAAGCCAATATTGCAAAAGAACGTACAGCACAAATCAAAGAAACAACCAAAGAACTTGATGCAAATCTTGTTTCGATAGAACAAGCTATTCAAGACATTCTTGTTACAATACCCAATATACCTGCAGACATTGTTCCTGAAGGTGTAAAACCGGAAGATAACGTCATAGTGAAAACCGGAGGATCAATGCCAACCGACAATGCGGGAAAGCTTCCTCACTGGGATTTAGCAAAAAAATATGACATCATCGACTTTGAGTTGGGTGTAAAACTTACCGGTGCAGGCTTCCCCGTTTATAAAGGGAAAGGTGCAAAATTGCAACGTGCTTTAATCAACTTCTTTTTAAATGAAGCTGAAAAAGCAGGCTACACGGAATACGAACCGCCAATTATGGTTAATGCCGATTCAGGTTTTGGAACAGGTCAATTGCCCGATAAAGAAGGCCAAATGTACCATGTTGGTATCGACAATTTATATCTTATTCCAACGGCAGAAGTTCCGGTAACAAATATTTTCCGCGACGTAATTGTGTCAACATCATCACTTCCAATCAAATGCACGGCATACACACCTTGTTTTCGTCGTGAAGCAGGATCGTATGGAAAAGATGTGCGTGGATTAAATCGTCTTCATCAATTCGATAAAGTAGAAATTGTTCGCATTGAACATCCCGAAAAATCGTATGATGCATTACAGGAAATGGTAGATTACGTGGCATCGCTCGTACAAAAATTAGAATTACCATACCGAATTCTTCGCTTATGCGGTGGCGATATGAGTTTCACTTCGGCATTGACTTACGATTTTGAAGTATACTCTTCGGCACAAGACAAATGGCTTGAAATCAGTTCGGTTTCAAACTTTGAATCGTTTCAGGCAAATCGTTTGAAACTCCGTTTTAAAGACGAAGGCGGAAAAACAACACTTGCTCATACACTAAACGGAAGTGCCCTTGCATTGCCTCGTATTGTAGCAGCTTTACTCGAAAACAATCAAACTCCCGATGGAATTAAAGTACCTCAAGCGCTCATTCCATTCATGGGTTGTGATATTATCAAATAATAATATAAAAACATCATAAAAAGTTCCGCAAAAGAGCGGAACTTTTTATTTTACAATATGTTAAAGATGTTTAACGCTCCTAAAAACTATCTTTCTCTCATTAAATTCAGTCACACGGTATTTGCACTTCCTTTTGCTATTATCGGTTTTTTTCTGGCAACATATCACGAAGGCAATCCTTTTGACATCCGATTATTGGCTTTGGTGCTATTATGTATGGTATTTGCGCGAAGTGCTGCAATGGCATTCAACAGATATACCGATCGGCATATTGACATCAAAAATGCACGTACCGCGGGTCGGGAAATTCCTGCCGGCAAAATAAGCAGTCGAGCAGCTCTTGGCTTTGTAATAGCCAATGCTCTAGGTTTGATTATCACTACATGGTTTATCAATCGTTTATGCTTTTATTTATCGCCAATAGCTCTTGTGGTAACATTAGGATATTCCTATACAAAACGATTTACGGCATTATGTCATTTTGTACTCGGATTAGGCTTATCGTTGGCACCAATTGGAGCCTATCTGGCTGTAACCGGTTATTTTGCTGTATTGCCAATTATATTTTCATTTATTGTTTTGTTGTGGACCGGTGGTTTTGATATCCTTTACGCGCTTCAGGACGAAGATTTTGACAGATCGGAGAAATTACATTCTATACCATCGAAAGTTGGACGCAAATTGGCAATGATGATCTCAAACATTGCGCATACGGTAACAGCTTTGTTAGTTATTTGTGCTGGTTTGTATGGTCATTTTCATTGGTTATATTGGGCTGGATCGACAGTTTTCATTGCATTATTAGTGTATCAACATTTGCTGGTGAAGCCACATGATATTTCGAAAATTACTCTCGCTTTTGCTACGACAAACGGCATCGCAAGCGTTTTATTTGGCATTTTTGTCATAATTGCACTAATAATGGGCTAAGGCATCGACTAATGTTGCGTTTTATTCTTTCCAACTAAAGGCAGGCTCACACTAAATTTTGAACCAACACCGAGGCTTGATTCTACAAACAATTGCCCCTTATGACCCTTTACAATTTCATTAACCAATGGCAAACCGATTCCATGTCCTCGAATACCGATAGTATTTTTACCTCTAAAAAACGGTTCATAAATCATTTTAAAATCTTCGGGAGCAATTCCAACTCCATTATCTTTAAAAATGACGTGTATATTATTTTTTTGAATCTCAACTGCAATTGTTACCGTTTTATCTGGTGAATATTTGCATGCATTTTCAGCCAAATTAAAAAATGCCATTTTCATCAAATTATAATTCCCCAATGTTGTTAAATTATCATCAGAAACCATTGATTCATCGAAAATTACATTTACTTGATATAACGTATTGGTTTTTTTAATGTTTAATCTGACATCCCATATTATTTCATCAATCCGGATATTTGTTTTTTCTATTTTTTCGAATCCGGAACTCGTTTGAGCGATAAGCAACAACTTATTAGCCAAATGATTAACATCGATAATATCTTCCAACACAGAATTCATTATTGCAACATATTCTTCATTGCTTCGTTTTTTTTGCAAACCAATTTCCAATTGACTTGTAATGATTGTCAATGGCGTTTTTAATTCGTGTGAAGCATTTGCAATAAAGACTTTTTGCATCATGAATGATTTTTCCAATCGCTCGAGCATTTTGTTAAAGGTAATGGCTAATTGAGCAATAACATCTTTTCGGTTTCCTTCGTCTAAGCGTTGTGATAAATTTGTTACAGATATTTTATCAATCTGATTTACAATAGTGACAACAGGTTTAAAAGCACGTTCCACGAAGAAAAGCCCAAAGATATAAATGAAGAAAATACTCGAACACGACACAATGAAAAGAATGATACCCAACTTATTGAGTTTGCTCAAACCGTAAATATCCTTAGCGGCAATAAATACGACTGCATTATTTAATCGTCCTTTGAAATAAAAAGCTAAAAACTCCTCAGAATGACGAGAAAATCGAACTTCTTTAACAATTCGAACAGAATCGATGGTGCTTTTGGGCTGTGCTAATATAGGCTTTCCTGCGGAATAAATAATCGAGTCTTTTTCATCGTATATGATAAGCCTGTCATTAATCAGCGAAATGGGTTCTGTTGCTTCGATTTTTCTTAAAAGGTTCACATCAACTTCATCGACATCGATTAATAATTTGGCAACAGATTTTGCCTTTTTGTCTAATCTGACATAAAACTCAGATTGTCGATATTCGGCAAACCAAAGATATACGACCAATGATGAACCAACTATTAATGAAGCTATTAATATGAGGAATAGTATTGTTAATTTTTTCCGTATGTCCATAACCTACAAATCAATGCAATATCCTAACCCTTTTCTGGTTTGTATCAGTTTTTGTTCAAAATCGCGGTCAATTTTTTTCCTCAATATATTAATGTATACATCGATAATATTGGTTGTTGTATCAAAATCCAAATCCCACACTTTTTCGGCGATATCGAGTCGGGAAAGCACCCTGCCTTTGTTCTTCATCAAATATTCCAATAAAAAAAATTCCTTTGATGTCAATTCAATCATTTTATCACCACGTTTGGCCATTTTTTTATCAATATCGAGTTCCAAATCGGCAATTGTAATTGTATTTGAATTCTGAATAATACCCGTAGTTCGTTTTAGTAAGACCTTTATTCGGGCCAATAATTCTTTAAACTCAAATGGTTTGGGTAAATAATCATCGGCACCGGCATCGAATCCCGAAAGTTTGTCTTCCAATGACGATAAAGCTGTCAACATTAAAATGGGCACCTGAATATTTTTTGCTCTGATTAATTTACAGAGTTCAAACCCATTGATGTATGGAATAATCACATCAAGAATTATTACATCATAAAAATTATTTCCAGCGAGTTTTAACCCAATTTGACCGTCGTAAGCAACATCAATTTCATATCCTTCATTTTCTAAACCCTCTTTTAACAGAGCTAGTAATTTGGGTTCATCTTCAACAATTAAAATTTTCATTGTTAACTTTTTTGATTTATCATAACAAACATAAATATACACAAAATAAGAAAAAGCCCCATCCCAATATTGAAGAGATGAGGCTTGAAGAGAAGAGAAATAGTCATTTTTCAAAAGTAAGAGGTTGCCAATCAGCATTTTTCAATAAAAAACTTACGTAGCTAAATACTTCTACATTAAACATATATAAGCAACCTCTTACATAAACTTTACTTATCATTTCTTTTGTTTAAGGTTCCTCGTGTATCTTAAATACATTACCAACAAACCAGCCAGTTGAAACAAGACAATAGAAATTATGATAAGTACGATTTCTGTCATTCCACTTTATTAATAACGCACAAATTCAAGTTTAAACATTAAATTATCATTAATACTACATTAAAAAATATTTTTTCTAACAATCTATGGCCCCAAATATGCTTTAATGATATTTTAATTTTAGATTAATTACGGTTTAATCACGGGTAACGAAATTTGAAATAAAAATGCCATGTTTATCAAAAAGCTTCATATCGGTCGGTGGTTATGTTCAATTAAGAAATCTTATTTGATATGTGGTATGTTGGTGATAATTACTCCAATTCCCGACATGAATGTCACATCAAATGCTTCATCGTTTTTACAAAAACCAACTCCAAGTTTAGTAGGAAACGATCATACCTTTAGTGGTTCTTTACTCAGACTTAACGATGGTAAACTCATCCACATTTTCAGACTTGACACCGGAATTAACAGCAATCATGTTGGCAATCAGGCAGCCATAGCAAAACGGATATCAAATAATAACGGCAAAACATGGTCGAAACCACAGATTATCTATAACGATGAATATGATGACAGGGTCAGTTCTGCAAACTTATTAGATAATGGTTCAATAATCGTATTTTTCTTTCGCTATAGAACATTTGAACAATGGAGTGGCTATACTGTAGACAACAATTACATAATCAGTAAGAACAATGGCAAAACATGGTCGAAAAGATTTGTTATCGACTCGGCAACAACCTCAACGTGTTTTATGTCAATCTTCAAAATTAAAGGCATCAAAGGCTACTTTGTTCCAACATATGGGAATAATTATATCGATATAAGATACAGCCGCAACGGAACAAAATGGAATACCGTTTATTGTAAATGGGATTATCGCGAAGACTGTTCTCTTGACGTATCAGAGCCATGTTTTGTATCGTGCGGGAAAGGGAAAATTATCGGTTTATTCAGAGTTGAAAACAAACCAATTCATCAAGTAGTGTCGCTCGATTACGGTAAAACATGGACTAAACCAAAGCCAACATCATTAGCAAACGGGTTCTTTTGTCCATATCCCTATATGTTTTACGACAATAAGTTAAAGAAATTATTCACCATTGTAACCGACAGACGAGGAGGCTCTTACAGCGAAAAAAACAAGGAATCGGGCTTATGGGTTTATGTCGATAATGCAGATAAAGTGATGAATAATCCAAAATCATATTCATTAAGTCGATTTGTGAACAGACCAGACCCTAATATCTTTCGATTTTTAGGTTATCCGGCATCGGTTAAAGTTAGCAAATCGACATATTTAATTGTATTTAGCGATAGCTATAAAAGGAATGAAAATCAATTGGAAAACGCTGATTATTATCAATGTTACTTTACCCTATTTCCCAACAAACGGTATAAGAAAACCAGTTAGATATGCACATTACGAGTCGATTTAAACAATTTGCAGAACACGAAAGTTTTAGCGGAATTTTGCTCATCATTTTAACGGTGCTGACTCTTGTTTGTACGAACATATTTTGGGGCGAGAGTTATTCGCAATTTTGGAACTTTGAAATTGGAAAACCTTTAATATTTTGGGTAAACGATGTTCTTATGACGTTGTTCTTTCTCTATGTCGGTTTTGAAATAGAACGGGAATTTTATGTAGGTG
>JACCEE012258426.1_pt1 | contig 11193 bp, 11 predicted proteins | sample 7449931 | NCBI WGS metagenome assembly JACCEE01 (sample SAMN15323457, study PRJNA562643) | freshwater metagenome | isolation source: river surface water | place: USA:Blue River Watershed | collected 2017-08-19 | reverse complement strand
CTTCCAAGGTTGAATAATGGGTTTCAATATTGAAATTAAACTTAGGGATTACTACCAAATCTTCTTCATTGAATGTATACTTCCAACTCAAGTGTTTGTTTTTCCTTTCTTTCTTCCCTAGTTCGGTTAGTTTTTCAATTTCAGATCTCATTTCGGCCATAGTACTGAATTTCTGGTCTGTTTTAAACAAAATGATTTCGTGATCTTTCTCTTTTGGTAATAGTTTAATAATAAAGTTATTGTCGTTTTTGTAATATACGATTTGAACAATTTTCAATTGCTCATTATTGTCTTTACCATTCACCCCAAATGAAGCAACCTTTTGTCCGTCAAAGCTCAATTTATTTTTAAAACTTTGAAGTTTCAGTTCAAAAGGTAATGATTTATTAAATTCAGCTTTTGCTTTTATTTTAAATCCCTCCATTTCAACTTTAACATCATATTCATCGCTTTTTAAAACATTGAAGAAAGAAGTCGATTCGTTAAGGAGTTTCAAATCAGCATACTTTTCAGGAATTGTCAGAGGTGAATTGATCTGTTTTCGTATTTCGTTCCAAGCGAAAAGAAAAGTGGCACAATACACTGAATTTTTGTCGTATGATATTGCATGTTCCAAAGTTGGGATGAATTGAGTTTTTTTAAATTCAGAAAGTTTTTTCAATTTTGAAAACGTACTATCCTGAATTTCCTCTTTGACTATAATATTCTCCTCTTTTTCGGTTTTTGTAGTTACGTTTTTGCAACTAAACAGTAATGTAAATGCAATAATGGTAAATAAATATCTTTGATATTTCATTGTGCGTTGATTTCCCATATTAAATATTGTCCGTTTATATATTCAAATACAATTTCTTTTACAGTGTGTCCAGTCTTGATTTTAATAACGTGTTTTGGATTTTGACCTACAGCAATCCGTATGTTTTCTTCGTATGCATTTTCGTCAGAAGTATTGACTTTCTCTAAGTCTTTAATGATATCTCGAATGGTTTGAAAAATTTTTGAATAGTCTGTTTCAATTTCAGTCTTTAACGACTTGTTGAAGAACATAGTTTGGTCTTTGTAATATATTTCAATTCCTGGAGCTAAAATAGTTGCAATTTCAGCATTGTTTGTTGAAGTCATCAACTTCAGAACAGTATCAAACTTTGGAAGTTTACTTACGTCAGGTTTGTTGTTTGAATAATTATCCATTATTTTAATACTTGATAGTTTACCCTCTTTTGAGATTTCTACCGTATAGTTTGTGTTTTCGTAACTCCAACTTTCACCATAATCACCTATATCCTCTTTTTTGTCTGGCTTTCCTAAAACACGATGAACTTCATTTTTGTCATCTCCAAGTTTTAATCCTTTGAAACCTATATCTGTTGTTGAAATACTACCTGAAATTTGAATTGACCAAATAATGTCTGTAAATTCAGCAGCATATTCAAATACCATATACAAACTTGAGTCAGGTTGAATAATAAAAATTTCAGATTCAAAACCGTCTTCGAATGAATCCTGCTGAAAAGGTTTTCCATATTCGTTTGAAGCAGTTTCTCTAAATTGTCCAATTCGGAAGCCGTTTAAATCGGTTACTGTTGTCTGTCCAATTACTTTTAGAAGTGCAAAAAGTAATAAAAATGAAATTGTGATATTTTTCATTATCTATGATGTTTATAGTTTTAATTGTTCCTGTATAATTATTATTATTTAAATACCGCTTTTCAAATTACAAATATCAATAATATTTTGATTTTTTGAATGAAATTAAACTTGTCTAAGTAGGATGGTACTTAAAATATTATCTAAGTCGCTAGCAGATAGCTAGTAAACTAATGTGCTAACATTTGTTAGGATCTTCTATTTTTTTTGATAATTAGGCTTTGGCCCAATTTCTCTTGATAAATAAGTTGACAATTGTATTCCTACATGACAGTCATCTGGACCACATATCTTAGCATAACCTTTACTAGTTTTATCGTTAACTTCAAAAATCTCAATATCACACTCACAATCTTCTTTTTTGTCAGAATAAAACTTCATATTAATTTTAACACCATCTAATGCCCCTTTGTCAATTGTTACTATTGATTTTATTATTTCGTATTCTTGGTCACTTTTATATCGTTCAACTTTTGTTGTCTTAGTTTCAATAATGTCACTTATTAATAAATCTCTCCAAGGTTTTGGTATGAATAGATACAAATCTGTATCACTTCCACAGATACATCCTTTTTCCCAATATGAACCAAGATTTGAATATTCATAGTACCCACTGTTTATATTATTTACAAATTCAATAAAGTCATTCTTAGAAACAAAACCCCAAAGAGATAGATTTTCTGTACCGAGTAAATAAATCCTATTTTCCCATTGAATTACTGTCAGGGTATCTCGAAATAAGTGTATTGATGAATCGTATTTTATACTATCTTTTTTTGAAAGTATATTATTATTTATGTATTCACTTCTAATGTAATAAGTTGGTTTAAAAATTATTTGATTATTTATTATGAAGTAATTTCCTATAAATTCATCAATTTCACTCCCACCTAAAACTGAACAAACAGTAACTTTATGACAAAATGTATTATCTTCGTTTAATTCAAGATTTGCTTCCATTTGAAAACCGGATATCTTATAATGATCAACAATTAAGAAGTCAATATTATAATATTCATCTTGAGCACTCACTATTAGTGATGAAATTATAATTAGAATTAAAAAAAACACTCTCATTTGCTATAGTTTTGCTTTCTGACTTTATTTAATTTTATCTTTATTTTTGTCTTTTAATATTTGTCCAACTCCAATTAATCTGTTATGATGATTCTCACAAATTAACCATTCTTTATTTTTGTCAATTACGTAGTATTCAAAGCCGAAACACTCACCAATAATCAGTCCAATAATTGAGGGTTTGCAATCATAAATTGGATAATAGTCTTCATGATCATCTTCCACCATTAGCCAAACATTTTCGGTTAAGTCCGGAATGATATCACTAAGATGTTCAAATGGGTATTCATAATCATTAAAATCAAAAGAGTCTTGTTTGAAGTCCTCCCACCACCATCGCCTATCTCCGGATTTTACAAAAAAATTAAGAAGCTCGTAATAAATCTTCTTACCATTTTCATAATCCAATTTTGTAATTTGCTTATCTAATAAACTAAGCTTTTCTATTGCAATAGATATTTCTTGTTCTACTTCTCCCATAACATCATTCCTTAATCTTTTTAAAACTAAAACTGATCATTTCTAATAAAATATCAAAACTACATTTTAATCCATTTGCAGTTATTTGGATGGGAGTCTGGAATTTATCATAGTTTAGTTTCATTATTTTTCTTTTAAATCTACTTTTTTGTTGCGTAATATAATCATCAGGATTTGAAACCTTAATTAATATGATTTTCTATCTTGCGATCTCAAGTACTGTTATATATTATACACGAAAATCAAGTTTATAGACATTGTTTTATCTTTAACACTTCCACCTAGATTTCCAATTTCAGCAGGCCAGTCTGCAATCTTATTAAAATTCAGATAATAATCTGCACGCAGTCCTATTTGAATTTTTGAAAAATTGTATTTAATTCCACCACCTAAAATCAACCCAATGTTATATTTTTCTAATGCATTAATGTCATTTAAGCCATCTATTTCTTTGCTGTAATTTATCAAGTAGTCAATTCGAGGACCCACACTGATAAAAGGAATTATTTTATTCCTAATCGGATACTTTATATCAAAAGTAGTGTTTACAGTTACATAATCTAGTTTAACCTTTTGAGTAAATTCGTCAATAGGTTCGCCTAATTGATTTGTTATTGTGAACGTTCCTTTTCCCCCTTTTCTGATAAAACCTAAATTACTTGAAAGGTTAAAATATGTTTTATCGAAATAGTCGATACCTGCAAAAACGGAATAACCTATCAATATCTGTTTGAATGGCTCAATATCTTGGGTGCCAATTTTCCAATCAAGTTTGGAAATTGATGTTCCTCCTTGAATATTTAGTGTTTGACCATTTGTAATAATTGCAATTGATAATCCAATTAGTAATAATCCTGTTTTTTTCATAATTCTATGTTTATAATATAAGTAGGCCGGGATTTTTCTGTTAGGGAAGTGTCGTGAAAGTTACCTGGAAATCAGATAATAAATATTTAGCATTTACTAAGTCCTTGCATTCAGTGCAGGATTTATCAAAAAACATTACGTCATAATCATTGTACCCATTCAATTTCGTACTATATTCTTTTAATATGACTTGTTTTGCAGCAATTATAATTTCATCACGGTTATGTGGGCTGTTTGTAGTTACCTGAACATAAATGCAGGCATAGCTTACAGAATAACCTATTCCGGTGCTTTCTTTACGCATAACAATTGGTATGCAATATACTCCAGCTGGATATGATATAACTAATTTTTTAACTTCTTTTTGATTGGTATTATTGTCCAAAGGTTCATCAACAAATGCCCATCCTGCAATATTTTTTTTCATTGCTTTTACTATTCTATCTTTCGTATCGAGCGTCAAGGGGTCGAGCAAATAAAGAAAATTAGAATTCACGATTTTGGGGTACAATTTTGCCATACGTTCTACCAACCTTGCTTTTCCGTCCTCGGTGAAACCATGTGATAAAAGAGCTTTATCATACAACTCATGGGAAGCTATAAAATCAGTTACAAACAGACTATCCTTATATATGGTAAATTTATTTAGGGTATTGCCAAATTTATTTTCATAAAAAAAATGGCCGGTTTTTCTATTCAAAATAAACCAAAATTCATCGCTATAATAAAGCATAAATTCTGAGACATAAAAAGGAACGGATTCTTCCCCGTCACTATTAACCCCAATGAAACTGTAATTAGCCATTTTATTCGACCAATTCAACCTCTCACCTGTTACTGTATTAAACATAACATTGTCAGTTCCATTTGAAAATCTCACCCATTTTCTGTTGCCATAAAAGCTGATTTCATCAAAAGGAATGATGTTATTATAAAAAGTTTTTTCTACAGTATAAGTGTTCATGGAAATCTTCTTACAGTATGATTCCATGGGACATTTATAGTAAAGAGAGTTGCCGACTTCATCATAATAGCATTTGATGTTGTATGTTCCGGTTTTGTCTTCATATAATATTTTCCCTGTTGAAGTTTGTACCACCATGATACACTCCTGTGCCCTTTTGTATTCATAAATAACATAAATATTATCAGTGCCTGGCATCTGATAAACTTCCTTTGTCTCTCGAATATTTTTTTTCCAGATTTCTTTTCCAGTAGCCGCATCCCAACCATGTAACCCTTTGCTGTCAATACTTACGCAATGTTCTGATTTTAGGTTGAAACCCGAAACGGGTCGCTCCAGGTCTTTTGTTGGTGATCCGTGTAAACTACGGTTGTCCACGGAAATTAAACGTGAAACGCCCGTGCTTAAATTTACGAGATATATTGGGTCGTTACAAATGTTATCAGGCTGTATAACTTCACAATCCCCATAAACAATAGCCCATTTACTGTCTGGACTTGCCCAACCATATAAATCTCTAATAACATAATTCTCAAAATTCGGAAAAAAAATCGTCATGGTTTGGTTATTGAAATCAAAAGTGGTTTCGGTGATTTTTTTCGCCTGATCAATGTTTTTAATTTTAAAATATAGATATTGATGGTTATTTTCTTTCAGTGAATCTTTTTGCGTGAGGATGTTTTCTACTTCAACGGGTACTCCCTTGATTCTGACAACAAAGTTTTGAGCTTGTAAAGCTAATGTGTTGACCACAAGTGCCAAAATGGCTATTAATTTTGTTGGGTTCATTTGAATTTTATTTGAATGTTTATAATTATAAGCTCTGAGGAGCTTTGGCATAGTCTGCGATATTGTTCTGATTACCAGCATTAATATCTTGATAATATGTGGTTTTTTTGTCTTTTCATCACGGTTTAATTTCTGATTTAAGTTCTGTCGTCTGTTTTTTTACAGTTGTTACCAAACGCCCGACGCTAAACCCTTGCGGGCATCGACGTCAATAAGCCAGCGAGTATTAGTTTGTTTTTTTGTTTGTCACGTTGAGAAAGTTCAAAAGGGGGTTTAGCGTTTGTTAGCAAACGTTGTTCTATTTATGCTCATTTAGTTTGATTTACCTCCAATTTATTTAGAATGTCTTGAACTTCAAAGTTTAATATTGCAAAAGCAAACCACCTTTTTCCTAAGTCTTTCAATGAAGCTCCTAAATGATATATTGTTTTCTTGTCAATAATGATGAACCGGTCATGTGACTTATTAAATTGATTAATTTGAATATCAGGATATTGAGAACTATACTTTTTTAAGTCCAGTTTTATCTCTTTGGTCAATGATGCGGTATAAATTGCTACTTTCACTCCTTTCTCTCTTTTAGCCAACATAAGAAGTACACTTTCATCTATATAATTGTCAATGATAATAATTGATTCTTTAGCTTTTCTAAATAAATCTGTTACAAAAGCGTACGCATCAAATATTTGTCCATCAAAGAAAATACCTTCTTGAGTGGGAAGATTTGTATGTAATTGAAAATCGATTTCCTCAACTTTAGATTTTAAGTAATGAACTTCATTTTCGATTCTTTCAAATCGTTGATTGACAGCATATCCTTTCAGTAAAAAATCTTTAAGAACTTTATTTGCCCAAATACGGAATTGAATACCTCTTGTTGATTTAACACGATAGCCTACAGAAATAATTAAGTCTAAATTATAGTACTCAACTTGATATATTTTCCCATCAGAGGCAGTTGTCGCAAATTTTGCGACAACTGGAATTCCTCTTAATTCCTCAGTCAAAATATTTGCAATATGTTTGCCTATAGTTTTGATATCTCTTTCAAACAAAGCCGAAATTTGTTGTCGGTTTAACCAAACATTCTCGTCTTCAATTTTCACTTCAAGTCTTGTAGTTCCTTCATCAGCTTGATAAATTATGATTTCATCTTTCATAGGGTAGTTTTTAGAGTTAATATAGAATTGGTTTTGAATACTTGAATACAAGTCAATTTATAACAATGTTTGGTAACGCCTGAAGCTAAGCCCCGTGTGGGCATCGACGTCAATTGGCTAGCGAGTGTTAGTTTATTTATTTTTTTATCGTTTGTCACGTGGAGCAGGGAAATATGGGTTTAGGGTTTGTTAGTGCTTTATTCCAGACAATTTGGCAGCATTTCTAAAAACCCTAAGCATTTGTCATAGTCAAGATTATAAAAATCTACACCAAGATTAATTGTCTCATAATATCTTTCTTGATTCTTTTTATAATATTCTTCGGATGATATTTTCCAAAAATCACGCCCTAATTTCTCAGTAATAAACCATTTTTCAATCAATCTTGCAGCTCTGCCGTTTCCGTCTCTAAATGGATGAATGTGAGCAAAACGGAGATGAATAAGTGATGCATAATAGAATACTTCTATCTCATTAAGGTCAGAAAGTACCAACTCATCAATATCCTGAAAAAACAATTTCATTTCTCTCTCAACAAATTCTGGTTCAACAGCCATATATGCTAAGCCTGATTTACTAAATACTCCAACTTGTTCAATGCGATATTTTCCTCTTTTACTTCTTATTAAAAATGTGTCTGAAAATATTTTATGATAATTTAACAAATTTTTTTCATTTAATTTGTTTATTTGAGCAAATTCATAGGCTTCAATTAAATCTTCAATTTCTTCAATTTCTTTTCCAGTTTTGAATTTTTCTTTATTCATTTTATAATTCATAAAGGAGTTTAAATCAATACTATTTCCTTCAATATTTGAAGAATAAACTGCTGATGATTTTGTCAAATAGTCAAATCCTCCTCGATGTTCAGAAAAATCAAAATCTTTAATTCGCTTAGGAATTTCATGTCCTATTGATTCAGTAAATTGCTCTAAATATTTTCTTTCAATGATTCTCATATAATTCAAATTTCAAGAACAAATATACTATTTTTTTTACAATACATTCCTTAGTGAGATTTTAAAGCATGCAGCCAATGGTTATGTGTATTAGTAGTGGCGGATTACGGGGCACTTCGCTATCAATATGCGATGAACTTAATGCGAGTTAGAACGCTCGAATACGCTACAACCCCCGCCATTACTTATACACGATGTTATGCCCCGTAATTTATTTTTTTATCACTTTCCCAAGATAATAATTGGGTTCAGTTTCAATACGTATAAAGTATAGTCCGAATGTTTTATTTGTAAAATCAATTTGTGTTTCTGTTGGATTACTAATTTGCTGTATTAACTGTCCGTTTTGATTGAATATTTTTATGTCTTTTATTGTTTCATTGGTTTGTAAAGCAAAATTCACTTTGTCGGTTGTTGGATTTGGAAAAACAGTTAATTCGACAGACGTTTCAAAATCTGTTTCGTTAATTGATGAAATTATTGGACCCCAAGCTAGCAGTGTTGTGTCATATTGTTGAAGTTGAGATGTTGACTGATTGTAACGATAAAAATTATTGGTTATCGTTGTGTCACCAATGGTTGTGATTGAATTAATTCCTCCGAAAAAGTAGAATAATGTGTCATTATTGCTATCTAATGAGCACCAACCTGCCGCCCCTATCATAGGTGGCAAGTTGTCTGTGATTAATTGGGCTGTCAAATTACCATTATTCACTTTGATTGTGTATAGATTGCTTGAAAATGTAATTGAGTTAGTTGATTTAGTAGTTGAATATATTTGTCCACCGGCAATAAATATTTCAGTTGGTATTAGCGTCCTACCTGATGCTCCAAATGCAGTCCATTCGTTTTGTGGGTAGTTTTGAATTGAAGGTCCAAAACCCCAAGAATTGGTTTGGTGATTGTATTCGTAGCATGAAAAGTTATTGTTTCCACTCCCGTTTAAACCACCAAAAATATATGCTTTATTATTTACAGTATCAGTAATTGTATTATGACCGTAAAGAGCGGTGCCTTGTGGTATGTCATTAACTTGAGTAATTGTGAATTGTGCAGCATTAAACTCATAGGCAGCACTACTTGCTGTACCATCAGCAAGTCGTCCTCCAGAAAGCAAAAACTTTCCACTGCCAATATATTTTCCTGACATGCCACTTCGCTGCGAGTAAGGTTGTTGCGTTTTTTTTGAAACTTGAAATGCTTGTGGATCAAATGAGTAAAATGCATTATCTGCCGCTGTCCTTAAACCTCCAAGAAAATATATTTTCCCAGTTTGGGGATCATAAACAGGGCTACATGCATACATACCTGGTAATTCATCTCCTGATGGAACAACCTTTTTGAAAGTACAATCTGAAGGGTTGTAATGCCAAAGTTCACTTGTTAATTGCTGGTTGCCCGACTTACTTGTTTCTTGAATAACACCCCCATAAATATAAACAGCAGTATCATTGTATCTAATCGTGGCTGTACCATACCTAGGACTTGGAAATTGATTTTGTGCCGAAACAGTCATTATAATCGCTGACAAAAAATAGATTGTAAAAATATTTTTCTTCATATTGCTATTGTTTTAAAATTTAATTGCAAAAATAAAGGTATTCGATATGAAAATCGCTTGTCATTTGACAAGAAATTCAATAAATGTTTTTATTAATGGTTATCTTTCTTATGCGGCTAAGTGAAGTGTCTGTAATTCCAAGATAAGACGCAATTTGTTTAAGCGGAACATTTTGTATTAAATCAGGGTGTTGTTTCAATAGCAATAAATATCTGTTTTCGGCGGTCTCGGTTTGTAATAAAAGCATTCGTTCTTTGAGTTCTGTCATACTTTTAACCAGCAATCGCCTTCCAAATTCTCTATATCCTTGATTGGTTTGAAAATAAGTTTCCATTTTTTGATTATCCACTATCCAGCCCCCACATTCTGTTATTGTTTGAATGTTTTCTTTCGATACGGTTTGGTTAAAAAAAGAGGACGGCTCAAAAGCCTGTTGAAATTTTGAGAAAAAATTTGTTGTGACTTCATTACTCTCATTATCAATCACAAGTGAACGAAAAAATCCATAGTGGATAAACATATATTTCTGGCATACTTCTCCTGATTTAAGTAAAAATGTGTTGGGTAGTAATATTTCGTAATCGAAATTCGAAACAATATCTTCTGCCAATGGCAATGGAAGTTGAAGTTCCTCGTTTATAAATTTTACAAATACATTATTATCATCCATGTCTGTCTGTTTTTTATTATGGGGCATAACGGTAAATTGTATGGGTAGTGGCAGATTGCGTGAGGTTTCATTGTCAAACCGAGATGAAGCACGAGCGGGCTACGAAACCCCAAAACCCGAACAAAACCTGCCATTACCTATACAAAATGTTAGCAACTGGCCTTTTTCTCTTAAACCAAACTATTACCGAATTAATTGCAAATAATCGTTTATCTCCTTAAATATATCATAATCCCAATCAAATAAATTATTTGCTAAATAGGCAAACTAAATATGAATTTTGAGCCTTTGCCGGGAACTGATTCTGCCCAAATCTTTCCTCCATGTTTTTCGACAAGTTCCTTGCAAAGTTTAAGACCAAACCCTGTCCCAGTTTCACCATTTGTTCCTTTTGAGGTATAATCATTATGTATCTCCCAAAGTTTAGCCATAACTTTTTCGTCCATACCTAGTCCATTGTCCAAAACGGCAATCAAGAAATTTTGTTCCTGTCTTTCAGCACTTATAATAATATGTCCGTTTTGATTAGTGAATTTTATAGCATTTGAAATAAGGTTTCGCAACACTGTTTTGAATGCGTTTAAATCAGCCAACAAATTAATTTTTCCTTTTTCAATTATATTTATTTGAATGCCTTTTTGAATGGCTAAATACTCAATAGTCTGAACTACATTAGCACTTTCTTTCTGAAAATCGAATTGCTCAATATTTAGCTCTAATTTTCCCGATTGCGATTTAACCCAAAGTAGAATCTGTTCTAATAATTCGTATGTCTTAAGTGATGTTTGATTTATCATTTTTACTTGTTCTTCAATTTGCTGCGAATCGTATTCGTGCAGGTTTTCAAGCAATAAACCGGAAAAACCAATGAGTGAATTGAATGGGGTTCGTAAGTCGTGCCCCAAAATTCGTAGAAACTGGTCTTTGTCGGCATTTAGTTTTCGGAGCTCGTTTTCCATTTCAACCTTTTGTGTTATATCGCGGGCTTGTACAATGCGGCGCAATGTTTTTCCAGAACT
>JACCEE011865323.1_pt1 | contig 11202 bp, 7 predicted proteins | sample 7449931 | NCBI WGS metagenome assembly JACCEE01 (sample SAMN15323457, study PRJNA562643) | freshwater metagenome | isolation source: river surface water | place: USA:Blue River Watershed | collected 2017-08-19 | reverse complement strand
GTTGAGATAAACTTTGGTGTATCCGGCATAATACAATTTGAAATGAAATTCGCCGGATTCTTTTGGTTCAATCTGGCCTTTCCAGACAATGGTTGAGTTGTAGAACTGAAATCCTTCCGGAAATTTCTTGATGGTTTCCAGATTTTCGTAATCGATGGCCGATTCGTTGCGTGCCACGAAAACCTGGTTGGTATCTGAATTGGTGTAATAGAAAGCCGAAAGCGCGCCTTCTTCGCCTTTCAGGTTATAAAGTTTAAACTGATCCAGTTCAGAATAATCGCGCAGATCGCCGAATTTGGTCACCGAATAATTGTCCCATAAAATTCCGTAGTTTTTGTTGGAAACCACAAAAGGAACCGACACTTTGGTATTATACTGGTACAAAATTTCGTTGCGACCTTTGTAGTTAAACTCATCCGACTGGTGCTGCCCCAACCCGTAGAACGCTTCGTTGTCGGGCGACTCAAAAATCTGGGTAAACGAATGTCCGGAAGTGCCTTCAACAGTTATCGGTGTAAAAACTTTGCTTCCGGCAGCTCTTTCCTGAAGCAATTTTTTGCCGGTTTCATCGTAAAAAACAACTGCCCCGGATGACAACGACACTGATGCTTTAATTTTAGCTGTAGTAATCCGCAAACTGTCACCCTCTACAGCCACATTAAACGGTACTGGCTGTACAGGTTGATCGACCACACACAAACTTTTTGCTGCCATCAGTTGATCATTTGCCGAGGCCTGAACGCGAATCGTCTGTTCATTTAATACACTTAAACTGACAAGTTGTGCCCCTTTGGCTTCTACATTTTTAGGATGTACAATCACTCCGTTTGTCGTTTTCTCCCAGACCTGTTTTGTGCACGACGCAAAAAACAACACCGTTGACACCACATAAAGAATTCTTTTCATATATAGGGTTTTAGGTTAATCAGATTTTTTGATAATTTGTTATATTGTACTAAAGACAATTTGAGGCAAAAATAAAAGAAATCCTGTTTACTCAATGTCATAAATTTATAGAATAAAATTCATTTTAACACTTTAATTAAATTAGCACTCAATTATCAGACAAAAATTCATGGAACATACCACTACAGGCGCACTACGCCAACAGAATCAACAAATCGCACAATCAAAACTTTCATCTGTTAATGAGTTAATCAACCACATGGGTGCCATGCAGGCTCAGGAATTCAACCATGCCAAATGGGCGGTTGGACTCCGTTTGAGCAACTTTACCGAGAAGCAGGTTGAAGATGCATTCAATCGCGGTGAAATATTACGCACTCACCTGATGCGCCCTACCTGGCATTTTGTTTCTCCTGAAGATATTTACTGGCTGGTGGGATTGTCGGCCAAACAAATTAAAAGCGCCATGAAAGCCCGCAACCGGCAACTGGAACTGACGGAAGAGGATTTCAAGAAAAGTCAGGAAGTAATGATTAAAGCGCTGGAAGGAAACCGATACCTGACGCGCGACGAATTGAGCGAGTTTTTAAATGCTGCCGGAATATCGACAAAAGAACAACGTTTGCCACACATTTTGATGGAAGCCGAAATTGATCGGGTCATTTGCAGCGGACCGATGAAAGGCAAAAAGCAAACCTACGCGCTGTTTGAAGAAAGAGTTCCGAATAAAATAGAATTGACCACCGACGAAGCACTGGCACTTTTGGCCCGAAAATACTTTACCAGCCACGGACCGGCAACAATTGCCGATTTCACCTGGTGGTCGGGGTTGCAGGTTTCTCAGGCCCGAAAAGCTGTTGCCCTGAATGAAAATCATTTGCTTTCGGAAACGATAAACAACGAAACGTATTGGTTTACTGAAAATCATACCATCGCTCCCTTGCCCGATTCCGCTTTCCTGTTGCCTGCTTTCGACGAATACCTAGTCAGCTATAAAAACCGCGAGGCAGCCATTAGTGCCGAGCATCACGCCAAAGCAGTATCAAAAAACGGCATCTTCTGGCCAATTTTGGTGATAAATGGAATAATAAGCGGAATGTGGAAGTATTCAATAAAAAAAGATCAATTGATTTTGGAATTTGACTTCTTCAGACCGATTTTAACAAAAGAAAGAGATGAAGTTGAAAAAGCTATCAGAATATTTAAAAATTTCAAGGACGTAGATAAATTGGTTTTGAAATCTATTTAATGTAATTACTTTCTCTGACATTTCATCCGTCGTTTTAAACAACTCACCGACGATTATTGGCTATTCAGTATTTAAAAATTGCTTGTTTTCCCTCACAAAAATACTTTTGGAGCCGAAAAACTACTGCCAAAAGTTTTTCAGAAAACCAGAACCCAAATTTTATTAAAAGAAGCCATGAAACGAACAAAAAGAATTGTTGCGCAATTCCTAATCTTAGTTTTTACTACATTATCGGCCATTGCCGAAAAAGATTACGACATTACCGCGGTTGTTAAAGACAGCCAAACCAAAGAACCAATCGCATTTGCGACCGTTGAATTACTATCGGTAAAGGATAGTTTATTAACCGGGGCGATAACAGACTCAAAAGGTCAATTCTACTTAAACAACAAACCGCAAGCATCAAAAATACGCATCAGGTTTGTGGGCTACCAAACTCTGGAAACCCAAATTAAAAGCCAAAACATGGGAACCTTATTGCTCTCGGAAGATTCGAAACAACTCGACGAAGTGGCGGTAAAAGGAAGCGCCCGAACCAACAAGATCGACCGCGATGTTTATGCCGTTACCAAAGAACTGCGAGCCGGAACAACAAGCTCTCAGGAAATGCTTGGAAAACTTAATGGAGTGAATTACAACCTCTACGACAAATCGATCAGTGTAAACGGAAGCTCGAAAGTGTTACTGCTCGTTGACGGTGTTGAAAAGGATCAGGCCATGGCCAAAAATATTGCTCCGGACAGAATCGAGCGCATTGAAGTGATTAAAGATCCTGTTGGTTTGTATGCTACCGAAGGATATTCTGCGGTGATCAATATCATTCAGAAGAAAGATTATTCAGGAGTTGACGCGTTTATAACAAACTCTACGTTTTTCGACTTTGTTGGCACGAATAACGACGATATATTCGCTCAAGACTATGGAAATGCCAATATTAACTATACCTACAAAAACCTAAGTGTTTATTCGTCGGGGTTTGTGTATAAAGGCAATTTCAATTTACCTTCGGAATATATTAAACGCTACGGGAACGTTACATCTCAAACCCGGCCAATGAACCTGGATGCCCCCAATGTTGCTTCGAAACCTACCAATGGTAACTTTGTATTCGGCACCGATTATACCTTTGCAAAAAGGCACACGTTATCGGCCGAATTTAAATATAGCTACGATAACAGCCGCGACTCAGCGCTTTTTAACCTGACGAACTTGGTTAACAACGTTGAAACAGGAACTAGCTCTGCACTTTCGGTATCGAAAAATAAATCAACCAATTTGCAAACCGGCATCTCCTATCAGTTTAAAATAGATGAAAAAAACGAGTTCAATGCCAATGTTAAATATTATCGTACTGACGGATATAACAACAACCTGTATAAACAAGACAATTTTGCCGGAATCAGCAATATTGATTTATCCGGCGACTTTTTACGCACCAATCTAAACTACACCCACGTTTTTTCGCCCAAGGTGAATGTTGATTTAAGCTACGGAAATGTTTATTTCTCAAATACAAACAACTTGAATTCTAGTTCTTTCACCCGTTATAATTACCGCAATCGGGTATCGCTGTATGCCAGTTATCGTCCGTTCCCGAAACTGAATGCCAAAGTGGGTGGTATTGTCGAAAACAACGTACAAAAATACAACGGTACTTCAACAGAATTCACTTCTTTCCTGCCGTATATTAACATTCAGTATACAGTTAACAAAAAACTTAATGTTGTGGCTAAATACCACTCAGGAACCAGCTATCCAAGTATTGATCAGTTAAATCCGTATAAAATTGCACAGGATTCACTGTTGTATTCAGTTGGTAATCCCGGGTTAAAAATTGGGAATGAGCAAACCCTGGGTCTTGATGTGAATATTATGAATTTCATTACCCTTTCGCCTTACTACACGTTCAATAATTCTCAGATTACCAATTTTGTGGAAGTTGATCCTGACAATAACCGCCATTTCCTGAGCCAAACCGTGAACGCTGACAAATACAAAAATTATGGCGTAAAACTTGATTTTACCCTGCCATTCGGAAAGAAAATTTTCTGGCAGAATGGCATAAACTGGTTTGAAAACAGCCTTGAATACAACAATCAAAAAAATACCGCAAATAACTGGTTGATCAATTCAACCCTGATTTATATGGAACCTCAGAAAGGTTTTATGGCTGGGTTTGTATTGCAAAAGCGAATGACCCGGTATGCAGCAGTACAAGGTTACACTACCAATAACAACGATTTGAGCCTTATTATGCTCCGTCAATCGTTCCTGAAACAAAAGTTAACGTTTGGTTTATACTATATGCTCCCAATTAATATGGGATTAAAATACAACATGATAAATACTACGAGCACAGCTTCGTATTACCAGCAGTCTAAAACCAGTTTGAATTTTATTAAGCACCTGACTTTCTTCGAGATTAGTTACCGGTTTAGCGCGGGCAGGAGTGTTAAAAAAGTGCAGATAACCGACGACAACGAATTAAAATCGAGCAAAAAAGGTGGTATCGGTTTGTAATTAAGCAAGATATACAGTAAAAGTCATTGTCAAAATACAATGGCTTCTTACCTTTCTAGTCAGGGTTTCACTCAAAGTGAAGCCCTGACTAATCGTTTGACAAGAGTGATTTTAGGTTACAATCAGTTTTCTCAAACACCTCCCGGTATAACTGTCGTTACAATTCACCAGTTCTTCCGGCGTTCCTTCAAACAAAACCAATCCACCGCTTTTACCGCCTTCAGGCCCCATATCGATAATCCAGTCGGCATATTTGATGATGTCGAGGTTGTGTTCAATGATGATCACTGTGTTGTTGTGATCGACCAGCCGTTTGACAATCCTATAAAAATTGTCGATGTCCGACATATGCAAGCCGGTTGTTGGCTCGTCCATAATGTAGATGTTGCTTTCTTTTCCCAATTCGGTGGCGATTTTTAACCGCTGTGACTCGCCTCCCGAAAGCGAACTGAGCGTTTGCCCCAGTTTCAGGTAGCCCAGGCCAACCTCGCGCAATATCTTCAGGTATTTGTTGATCTTGGGCACCTTGAAAAATTCTTCCGCCTGATTAACAGTCATATTCAACACGTCAGCAATAGTTTGTCCCTGATAGCGAAGTTCGAGAACATCGGCATGATAGCGTTTCCCCTCGCACTCGTCGCAAACAGTTTTCACAGCATCCAAAAAATGAAGTTCGAAGCTAAGTACACCCTGCCCGTTACATTTGGTGCACGCCCCCTTTGAGTTGAAGCTGAATAGCGACGCTTCTGTTTGGGTAGCAGCGGCAAACTCTTTCCGGATAGAATCGAAAATACCGATAAATGTAGCCGGGTTAGCCCTCGACGATTTGCCTATTGGCGACTGATCGATGACAATGGCTTCGGGATGTTGTTTGACAAAGCATTCGTGGACCAGGCTGCTTTTGCCGCTTCCAGCCACTCCGGTGATACAGGTCAACACCCCTTTCGGGATCTTTACCGAAACATCGCGCAGGTTGTTGGCCGTAGCGTTTTCAATCCTAAAAAATTCGCGGGCTTGTTTTCTCCTGAAAGTCGGTTTATTGCTTTCGAACAAATACTTGCCGGTAATGCTGTTGGTTAGTTTCAAACCTTCAGGTTTACCGTTGTAAACCAGCTCACCGCCAAACTTTCCGGCTTTCGGACCGATATCCACAATCCATTCGGCAGCGCGAATGATGTCCGGGTCGTGTTCCACCACGAACACACTATTCCCCTTTTCGCGCAGGCGATAGAGGATTGCCAGCAATTTCTCGGTATCGCGCGGGTGAAGCCCAATCGAAGGTTCGTCGAGTACATAAAGCATATCAACCAGGTTGCAATCGAGTTGTTTGGCCATTTTTACCCGCTGCGACTCACCTCCCGAAAGGGTCGAAACCGGCCGGTCGAGCGAAAGGTAACCGACTCCAATTTCGATGAGCTGTTCAAGCAGAAACCGCGCCTTTCTGAGGATGGGCCGCGAAATTTCGTCGTCGATATCCGCCAGAAAATCATGCACATCGGTTAATTCCATATTACAAACCCGATCGATGGTCGTGCCCTTGATGGTAGCCGACCGGGCTCGTTCGTTGAGCCGCGATCCGTTGCAATGCTCGCAAACCGAATAAATGAAATACCGCGAATACGCGTTTTTATCTTCTTCCGAAGCTTCGTCTTCCGCTTTCCCGGCAACCGCATTTTCCAGCTTTCGGGCAATTCCTTCAAAATTTTTGGTGTAGCTCAGCTTTTCTTTCGAATTGGTGATAGGAAACGGCTCAGAATAAAGTAGCTTCTCCAATTCGTCCGCCGAAAAATCCTTCAGTTTTTTATCGACGTCGAAAATGCCAATCGACATGAATTCCTTCCAGTAGAAACCTCCGATCTTGTAAAACGGGTGGGTGATGGCTCCTTCCCGAATGGATTTTTCTTTATCCAGGAATTGGTCCAGATCAATTTTCACCCTTTTGCCCAGCCCGTGGCAATGCGGGCACATTCCTTCAGGATGGTTGAACGAGAAATAAAACGACGGCCCCCAAAAAGGTTTCGCAAGCCTCGAATAGAGCAAGCGCAGGTAGGTGTTTATTTCGGTGGCTGTCCCGACAGTGCTGCGCAGGTTGTTGCCCATCCGCTTTTGGTCGATGACGATGGCTGTCGAAAGGTTCAAAATATCGTCCACATCTGGTCGCGACAATTTAGGCATACGGGTGCGGGCAAAAGTCGAGAAAGTTTCGACCAGTTGTCGCTGTGCCTCGGTGTAAATGGTATCGAAAAGCAGCGACGACTTTCCGGAACCCGACACCCCGGTAAAAGCTACCAGCTTGTGCTTTGGAATTTCTACCGAGATGTTTTTCAGGTTGTTGGTGTGTGCATTTTGCACATAGATATATTCTTTGTTCATGGCTTGTGAATTAAAAGTGCGGCAAAATTCGGGTTTCTACACAACTTAAAATTGTAAAAAAACGACATTTCGATCAACCGATTTGCACCAAATTTATATTCTGAAAATGACAACCATATGTCAGCAAGGGTTGGTTTTTATTCTACCGGAATAAAGATTTTCGGTTCTAACTTTTTATTTCCGTCCAGTCGTCACGACAAGGGCATAGTTTTACAAATTCGCGTGGAGTGTAGCCTGAAAAAGTTTTAAACTCGTGAATGAAGTGCGATTGATCGAAGTAGCCATTATTAAAAGCATATTCCGTCAGGTACTTAGACTGTCGGGTTGCCAAGCCGTTCATTACTTCCTGAAACCGGACAATCCGCGCAAACTGCTTGGGCGATTTGCCCACCAGCGAAGCAAATTTGCGCTCCAAATTTTTAGGGGTAACCGCAAGCTTTCCGGCCAATCGGTTCGACTGTATCTGACCATGACTATGCACAATCACTTCAACCGCACTTTTAACCAGATAAAAATCACGGTCGTTGATCGGATTCAGCTTTTCTAACAGAAATTTTTCGATGATGTTTATCCGGCTTTGTGCGTCGGTACATTCGCCGATTTGCTCTTCGATAAAGCGAATCTCTCCTGCAAAAATATCGGCCAGATGAACGCTCCGGTTTTCAAGCTCATTCAGTGGAAAACCGAAAAAATTGCAAGCGCCATACGGTTGAAATTCGAGCGCGATAACCCCAGAAGAGCCTTGGGTGGTAGCATCCATAAAACGACTGCTTAACCCGCTCACGAACGATTGAGGCTGAACATAGGTTTGTTGACCGGGAAAAGTCATCGTAAACGGTTTGCGGTAATGAAACATCAGTTGCAGATTACCTGTGGGAACAACGCGCTCACTTACATTTCCCTCCCATTCATCGGTTTCGAGCAACCAGTAATGCTTGACAAACGGGGCTAAAATAGGCGACGGAGTTATAAACTGGTAGTGCATAGCGGTATTTTCAGTAGCAAAAATACGATTTACCCCGAATAACTCCCAATCACCTTATAAAACTGTTCCCGGTAGCTTTCGCTAACGGGCAACAATTCTTTGCCAATTTTGACCCGATGTTTTTCAATCGACTCAATTTTGGAGATGGTAACCATGTACGACTTATGGATGCGGACAAAAGCTGTAGCCGGAAGCTGATCTTCAAACGAGCCAAAGGTTTGTTGGGTGAGTATTTTTCCTGAAGTGGTGACAATACACCGGAAATCGCGCATTCCTTCGATATACAAAATGTCGTCGAGCCTGATTTTTACCAGACGGTAGTCGGTTTTGACGAATATCAAATCAGCAGAAGGCATTTCCGATTTTTCGTCGATTCGTTTGATGGCCAGATTGGCTGCCCGTGCAAAACGCTCGAATGAATACGGTTTCAGGATATAATCGGTTACTTCCGGTTTGTATCCTTTCAGGGCAAATTCGCCGTAGACTGAGGTCAGAATCGACTGAGGTTTTAGAACACCATGAGATAGTTATCATGGCTTAAGTCAACTAATGTTGAAACTATATTTTCAACGTCCGACACTAAAAGAAAAACATCGAACAAACAAATTCAGTCATTCACAACAAAAAATTGTCCATTCAAACCTTCAGACAATGCAGAATAAACAATAAACCTTATTTTTGTAAACAACAAACAGAAACAAGCCAAACAATTAAAACAAATACCAATCATGTTTTCATATCACGACCTTTCACAAAACGCCGTCAAATAGTTTGTAAAGCGTTTCTCGTCAGGATTTAATTTTCTGATTGCATTTTTCACTTCGTAAAGGTTTTCGTGTGTGTCCTAAACCTTTTGAGTTTTTCTTCCTTTACTAATTGGCTGTTGGTTTAAAGGGAAATCCATTCATCAACGTATCAAAGCATTGTTTTCAGCGGAAACAATCAAACCGATGATTGCGACAATTCTTACAATAATCTGATAGGAATCAGATTGTTTTCATTTCACCTATTGTCAATGAACACTAATGACTTTATTCAAAAAATATTTTAAAGACTACCACAATCCGGGTGGTATAAAAGAACTGCTGATATTGGCAGTTCCCATGATTATATCTACTGCCTGCGACGGCATTATGACCCTCACCGACCGCCTGTTTCTGGCGCGTGTAGGCCCCGAGCAAATGAATGCCGCATTGGGTGGCGGGATAACCATCCAAATGATCATGTTCTTTTTTATTGGTCTCACCGGGTATTCGACGGCGCTGGTGGCCCAGTATTTTGGGGCTGGCGAAAAACCAAAAGCAACAATAGCTGCGTTTCAGGCAATCATCGTCACCATTCTGGCGTGGCCGGTAATTTTACTCCTGAAGCCGCTGACCATCCACTTTTTCCATTTTATGAACATCCCGCAGTCGCAAATCGGCTACCAGGTTGAATACCTCAACATATTGGCATGGGGAGGGCTATTCACCATGATGCGCTACACGCTGGGCTGCTATTTCTCCGGAATTGGCAAAACAAAAATTGTGATGGTAGCCACCATCGTGGCCATGGTGGTGAACGTGATTCTCGACTACATTCTCGTGTTCGGAAAATTCGGATTTCCGGCCATGAGTGTAAAAGGAGCTGCACTGGCTACAGTAATCGGTGCATTTTGCGCCATGGTAATCTTATTTATAGCTTACCTGAACCACACCAACCGAACAGAGTTTGCAGTTCTGAAATCGTTCCATTTCAACTGGACCATCATGAAAAAGCTGTTGTATTACGGATCTCCGGCCGGATTGGAAATGTTCCTGAATTTCACAGCGTTCGCTACAATGGTAGCTTTATTTCATTCGCGGGGTGATGTAGCTGCAACTGCTACCACCATCATGTTTAACTGGGATCTGGTGTCGTTCATTCCCTTGTTGGGTATCGAAATTGCGGTGACCAGCTTAACCGGGCGATACATGGGTGCCGAAAAGCCGGAGCTGGCCCGCAGATCGGCCATTTCAGCCGTTAAAACCGGAATCTTTTATTCGGTAGTCATTCTGGCGCTGTTCGTGTTAATTCCTGAAACTTTGGTGCGGGTATTCCATCCCGAAACATCGTCAGCCGTGTTCGACGAAGCTGTGCCGATTGCAGTGGCCATGATACGGATTGCCTCACTGTATGTGCTGGTTGAAGCGGTTTTGGTGGCTTTGGTTGGCGCTCTGCGTGGCGCGGGCGACACTTATTTTACCATGATTGCATCGGTTAGCATGCATTGGTCGTTCATCCCGATTTTATACATTGCCCTCGATGTGCTGAAACTTTCGGTACCATTTAGCTGGTTCCTGCTGGTGTTGTTCTTCCTCGTATTCTGCACGGTAATCATCCAACGTTTCCGGAGTGGCAAGTGGATGAAATTGCGGGTGATACATTCGTAGCCGAAAAACTGAAATTAACAGAAGTTTTTTTAAACTCTGTGTTTCTCTGTGACTGACTCTGTGATTCTCTGTGTTGCAATTGTTTATTTTCTAACACAGAGTTACACGGAGTAAAAACACAGAGGGTCACAGAGTTTTTTGTTTTGGTGAATTAATTTTTTACAACTCTCCCCTTTCAAACGCCTCAATCATCTCCCCGGCGATGCTTACATTTTTCGGATGGTTCGGCAAATTATCGCAGGTGAACCAAGCAGCATGGGTAATCTCTTTGTCGTCGGTTTGTATGGGTTGGTTTTCGTCGGCGTTGGCAATAAAGCCAATCATCATCGAGCCCGAAAGCTCCCAGGGCTGACTCTTGTAATAGCGGATGTTCCACACATCGAGCCCCACTTCTTCCTTCACTTCGCGGCGCACGGTTTCCTCCAGCGTTTCGCCCACATCGGTGTAACCGGCCACCAGCGAGTACCAGTTGGCGGCAAAGTTGGCGTTGTTGGCCAGCAAAATCTTGTCGTTGCTGAGGATAGCCACAATAATGGCCGGCGAAATTTTGGGGTAAACCACCGTGTTGCAGGCCGGACAAACCACCGCCCGCTCGTCGGGTTTGTGCTGGGTACGGGTGCCGCAGACGCCACAGAAACGGTTTTGCTGATACCAGTTGCGCAGGTGAAGCCCCACCAGGCTCACCCAGCCAATTTCGCGCTGCGCGGTTGTGCGGAAGAAACCAATTTCGGTATAGGCCAGTTGCGGATTGTCGTATT
>JACCEE012254425.1_pt1 | contig 11203 bp, 10 predicted proteins | sample 7449931 | NCBI WGS metagenome assembly JACCEE01 (sample SAMN15323457, study PRJNA562643) | freshwater metagenome | isolation source: river surface water | place: USA:Blue River Watershed | collected 2017-08-19 | reverse complement strand
GCTAAAGGGCTCTTAGCTCAGTTGGTAGAGCAGCGGACTCTTAATCCGTTGGTCGAAGGTTCGAATCCTTCAGGGCCCACCAAATACCAAAAGCGCACTACTCCTTCGGTAGTGCGCTTTTTTCTTGTCAGTCCATGGCACTACAGCGAAACTGTCTCTGCACACAAATCGCTGCTGGTAGTTCCCATGAGAGATATACGACTTACTTACCTGTTTGCCCCTCAGATCAAAACGTCCATCGCCGGGCTACTCACTCTCGCGTTGCTAACAGCGTGCGGTGGCAACTCTGCGCCTTCTGAACAGCTGACATTGGAGCAAAAAGTCGGCCAAATGGTCATGATGGGGGTTGATGGAACCACAACAGACGCTCCGGGCGTACGCCAAGCCCTTGATCAAGTGCGCTCAGGCCATCTGGGTGGCGTCATCCTCTACCGCTACAACATTACGAGCCCAACCCAAGTGCGGGCACTGACCAATGCGTTTCATAAAGCAAACCCTTTGGAGCTACCCCTCTTAGTAGCACTTGATCAGGAGGGGGGATTGGTGCAACGTTTGCGTGCATCCAACGGTTTTGTGGATACGCCGTCACACGAAGAAGTGGCGTCAACTCTCACGCCTGCACAGGCATACAACACCTATTCGAGCATGGCCAGGATGGTGGCCAGCGCGGGCTTCAACTTTAATTTTGGCCCAGTAGTCGATCTGCGAGGCGACCCACTCGACCCAGAGCACCATGCGGTGTCTCCAGTGATTGGGCAACTAAAACGCAGCTTCTCTGATGACCCCGCCGTAGTAGTGAAATATGCCACGCAGTTCGTGATGGCCCACCGGGAAGCTGGCGTACTTACCGCACTCAAACACTACCCTGGCCATGGCTTGGCCACAAATGACAGCCATTTGGGGTTGGTGGATACGACGCACACCGCACAAGCAATCGAACAATGGCCGTTTCAGCACATGGTAACGCGTGGGCTGGCTGATGCCATCATGACAGCGCACTTGGTCAATCGCAACATCGACCCCATCTGGCCAGTGACACTATCGGAGCGGTTCATTTATCCCCAATTGCGTGCACGAGATGGTTTTAGGGGAGTGATCGTGACAGACGATCTGCACATGGGTGCAATACAGCAACACCATAGCATGCGTGAGTCGGTAGTTCGTGCCATCTTGGCAGGCAACGATGTACTAGTGTTTTCCAACAATCCTGGAGCTGCTAAAAACGTACCGGACTTCGCGCCACGCTACGACATCGGGCAGTACGTAGCCACTTTAGTGCAAGAAGCGATCGACCGAGGAGAACTCAGTACGCACCAGGTGGATGAGGCCTGGAAACGCATTGCACAGCTACGCAGCAAATTACAAACTGGGCCAAGCCTGCCAAGTGATCGATAAGAGAGTCCGGCCTCGGTGGCTTGTAAAATGCCAGGTTTTGAGAGGTGCCCCGCTATGTCTATTTTTCGCCGACCTGACTACCAGTCAGAAGCTACTCAATTTATCAACCAACTAAAAACACAAAAGCCCAGCTTAGAAAAAGAGCAGCAAGCAGGCCGTGCTCTTTTGTGGGACAAACAAGTAGATAGCGATTTGTGGGAAGACTTGCGTGCAGGCAAAGTTGCTCAAAGCGCTTACGTGTACTACTCCTACAAACCTTAAGTACGCTGACTCTCACCAAGCTACTACGGCTGAATGACCGAGCCTCTTCCTCCCCAGCCCTCCATCAACACAAGAGCTGAAACACAAGCGGATCACCGTATAGCCTTCGCAAGGCTCTATGGTGAACCGCTTTTTTATTTGCCAGATGATCTGTACATACCACCAGATGCACTAGAAATTTTTCTTGAGACCTTCGAGGGACCTTTAGACCTATTGCTTCATTTAATTCGGAAACAGAATTTCAATATTCTAGATATTCCGATGTTCAATGTGACCCAGCAATACCTAAGCTACATAGAAAAGATTCGCAGTCATAATTTAGAGCTTGCTGCCGATTATCTTCTGATGGCAGCCACACTGATTGAAATCAAATCTCGAATGCTGCTGCCTGCAAAAAAATCAGCGCAGTCAGACGAAGCAGATGACCCTCGAGCAGAATTGGTAAAGCGTCTGCTGGAATACGAAAAAATAAAGCTTGCCGCACAAAAATTAGGCAAGCTACCACAAGAAAATCGTGATTTTTTAGTGGGACGAGGGCACGTTGAGCATGTGACGACAGCGGTGCTGCCAGAGATAACCACCAAAGATATTCAAGATGCTTGGCACGATATTCTAGAAAGAGCCAAGTTAGTAAAAAACCACCACATTACTTCGGAATCTCTCAATATTCGAGAGTACATGGGGATTGTTTTACGCCTACTACAAAACAAGCAGTACCTAGATTTTTCTTATCTTATTGAAAAATCACAAGACAGGAAAATTTTTATAGTGACTTTTATAGCTGTTTTGGAGTTGACCAAGGAGCGCTTACTAGAAGTGATTCAAGCGGAAGCTTTTTCACCGATTTACGTTAGGTTGAACTACACACCGCACTTTAATGAAAGCTCTCTCACGCACGATGACGCATGAGGTAACGGTAAACAAAACCCGGAAAAGCAAAAGTCACAAACAACGTGGCTGTGACAGCATAAAACTCCCAACCCTGAGGAGAAATTTGCCCTACACGCTTTTCAAGCAAAAAACCAAGCACACCGATAGTGCAATAGAGCAATAAGAGCTCAAGAAGACGCAGCCAAAGTGATTTTTTGGGCTGAACCAAAGGCCCCAATAAGAAGAGCCTTTGGCTAACAAAAGGCAAATTTGCAGCGACAAACGCTGAAAATATCACCAACCAAATAGAGGCAGAAACCGACATAACCTCAGGCAGAGAGTGCCCGAACAATCGCATCGGAGCACAACGCCATCAAACCACCAGGCAACAAGCCCAGCACCAAAAGCAATGCACCATTCAACGTTAGGGTGAAACGTATATCCATACATGCCTTGATAGCGGGTGCATTCGCAGCAGGTTGATCAAAGTACATGACTTTGACAACACGAAGATAGTAGAAGGCGCCAATCAAAGACATCAAGACGGCAAAGACTGCTAACCCTATGTGAAATCCAGTTCCAGCAGCAATAAGCGCTTCTAGAACAGCCAATTTAGCATAAAAACCTACCAAAGGAGGAATGCCTGCCAAAGAGAATAGGCACACAGCCATCACGCCTGCGTAAAGTGGACTACGCTGATTCAAACCGGCAAGGTCAGAGATCTCTTCGCTTTCAAAACCTTCACGAGCAAGCAAAATGATAATTCCGAAAGCAGGCAATGCAGTGAGCACGTAAGTAATGACGTAGAACATTGCAGCGCTGTAGGCATTACCTGCAACATTGGCATCTACCTGGCCATTGACAACACCAGACATCAGGCCTAACAGCATAAAACCCATGTGAGAGATAGTGGAATAGGCCAACATGCGCTTGAGATTACTTTGCATGACGCCAATCACGTTCCCTACGAAAAGCGAACCGACAGCCAAAACAGCCAGCATTTGTTGCCAATCAATGGCCAACGGCAACAGGCCATCTACCAGCAGGCGCATCACAAGAGCAAATGCCGCCATTTTGGGAGCGCCACCAATGATCAGCGTGACTGCAGTCGGTGCACCGTGGTACACGTCTGGAATCCACATGTGGAAAGGAACAGCTCCCATTTTGAAAGCCAAACCTGCCACCACAAAAACCAAACCAAATACTAAAACTTGGTGACGAATTTGTCCTTCGTTAATGGCTTTGAAAACTTCGCCAATATCCAATGATCCCGTAGCACCATACAACATCGACATGCCGTAAAGTAAAAAGCCACTGGCCATAGCGCCCAGAACAAAATACTTCATGGCCGCTTCTACAGCACCCTCATGATCACGACGCAAAGCAACTAACGCATAACTTGACAGCGTCAACAGCTCTAGCCCCAGGTAAATCATCAGAAAGTTGTTCGCTGAGATCATGACGAACATGCCCAGCAGCGAAAAAATCGACAGCGTGAACAGTTCTCCACCACCTCGCAGCATTCCGCGATCCGCAGCATATGGCCGGCCATAAATAAGCGTAATGACCATAGCAATGGAAGCAAAACACTTAAGCCAATTTCCCATGGGATCAGAAACAACCATGTTTCCCCACCCATAGAAGGTATTACCACTGGTGGCATACATCGCTTCCAACACAGCGACGACAACCATGGTAAGCAAAGTTAGTGCATAAGTTGCAGTGCGTCGAGCGCTTTGGACACCCAAGTCAACCAAAGCAATCACACAACCCATGATCAGAAGAACGATCTCAGGGTAGACCGCTAGCCAGCTGATGTTATCAATCATCTCTAATCTCTCAGTTGCATCCGGTCAAGGGAGTTTGCTGTAGGCTACGTGCTGCAGCAAATGAGCCACAGAAGCATCCATCACATCAGTAAAAGGCTTGGGATGAATACCCATATAGAGAGTCGCTGCAGCCAACAAGGCCAGAACCAAAAACTCTCGAGCACAAATATCTTTCAAGCCCTTGACATTTTCATTAGCAGGCGCACCAAGATAAACGCGCTTGAACATCCAAAGGCTATAAGCGGCACCCCATATCAGTGCTGTGGCAGCGACCAAGCCAGTCCAAAAATTGAACTTTACTGCAGCCAAAATCACCATCCACTCACCGACAAAACCTGCAGTACCGGGAAGGCCACAATTAGCCATGAAAAAGAGCAAGGCAAAAGCAGCAAACTTTGGCATCGTATTAACAACACCACCGTAAGCAGCTATTTCACGCGAGTGGACACGATCGTAGAGAACACCGATGCACAAGAACATTGCACCAGAAACAAATCCGTGGGCAATCATTTGCACTAAGCCACCAGAAACGCCAAGATCATTGAAGACAAAGAATCCCAACGTCACAAAACCCATATGCGCAACAGAAGAGTAAGCCACCAGCTTCTTCATATCTTTTTGCACCATGGCAACCAAACCAACATAAACCACGGCAATCAAAGAAAGACCAATGATTAACCACGCCCACTCGCGCGCCGCGTCAGGAGCAATGGGCATAGAAAATCGCAAGAAACCATAGGCACCCAGCTTCAACATAATCGCTGCCAAGACCGCAGAGCCACCCGTGGGTGCCTCAACGTGAACATCGGGCAACCAAGTATGAACTGGCCACATAGGAACTTTCACAGCAAAGGCAGCAAAGAAGGCAAAGAAAACCATCGTTTGCGCCAACCCAGAAAGCGGCATTTTGTGCCACGTCAAAATATCAAAACTTCCGCCAGATTGATTGTAAAGATAAATAATCGCTACCAGCGTAAGCAAAGAACCCAACAAGGTATAAAGGAAAAACTTGAATGCCGCATATATCTTGTTTGGCCCACCCCAGATTCCAATAATCAAATACATCGGGATTAGTGTGGCCTCAAAAAACACATAAAAAAGCAAGCCATCCAGCGCAGAAAAGACACCAATCATCAACCCCGAGAGGATTAAGAAGGCACCCATGTACTGATTAACACGCTCCGTAATATTTTTCCAGGAGGCAATAACCACAATCACCGTAATAAAAGCAGTGAGCGGCACAAACCAAAAAGAAATCCCATCTACGCCAAGATGATAAAAAACGTTAAACCGCTCAATCCAAGCCAACTTCTCAACAAACTGCATCGAAGCCGACTGGTTATCAAATCCAGCATAAAGAGGAACGGTTACAAAGAACCCAATTAAAGCTGCCAAGAGTGCGAACCAACGCACAAAACCAACTTGATCCTCTCTTTTAAACAACAAGAGAAAGACACCGAAGACAATAGGCAACCAAATAGCAAGACTCAACAATCCCATTATTATTCTCCTATTTGTTGAGCCAAACAAAATACGTCATGAGCCCAAAAACACCGAGCAGCATGATCAATGCGTAATGGAAGATATAGCCAGACTGAATCCAACGAAGAATCCCAGCAATCCAGCCAACACACTTCCATGAGCCATTAACTACAGCACCATCGATCAACGCCTGATCACCAACCTTCCACAGACCCGCACCCAAAATACGAGCAAATCGAGCCAAAACATTCTCATTAAACCAATCCATATAATATTTGTTCTCGAGCAGAGAATAAATTGGACGCATCGATTTTTTAATTGCTGCAGGAAGTGCTGGGTTGATCATATACATGTAGTAAGCCGTCACTACACCAGCCAAAGCCAACCAGAAGGGTGCTGTCTGCAGAGCATGGACAGCCATAGCAAGAGGGCCGTGGAAAATCCCCTCCAAACCTGCCATCGCACCGTGCCGCGCATCAACAAAAATCACATCTTTGAAGAACTCGCCAAAGAGCATAGGCTGAACGGTCAAGAACCCAATGAAAACAGACGGAACAGCCAACAGCACCAAAGGCAAAGTCACAACCCATGGGGATTCATGGGGCTTTCCTGAATGACCACCATGATGATCATCATGATGCGCCTCCGGATTTTGGTCATAGCGCTCCTTACCATGGAAGACAAGGAAGTACATTCTAAAAGAATAGAAAGCCGTAACAAAAACGCCTGCTAACACAGCAAAGCTAGCGAATCCAGCCGCCGGCAAATCACTAAAAGCAACGGCCTCAATAATGCTATCTTTAGAATAAAAACCAGAAAATAAAGGAGTCCCAATCAAGGCCAAAGAACCAAGCAAGGAAGTAATCCACGTAATAGGCATATATTTACGCAAACCACCCATCCAACGAATATCTTGATTGTGATGCACCCCCATAATGACCGAACCCGCACCCAAGAACAGCAAAGCCTTGAAAAAAGCATGGGTCATCAAATGGAAAACAGCAACCGAATAGGCAGATGCACCCAAAGCCACCGTCATATAACCCAATTGCGACAAAGTCGAATAGGCAACCACTCGCTTGATATCATTTTGAATAATGCCCAAGAAGCCCATAAACAAGGCAGTAATGGCACCAATTACCAAAATGAAGTTAAGCGCCGTATCCGACATTTCAAAAATCGGAGACATACGCGAGACCATAAAAATTCCAGCAGTCACCATAGTGGCGGCATGAATTAACGCCGAAATCGGAGTAGGACCCTCCATGGAGTCTGGCAACCAAACGTGCAAGGGGAATTGCGCGCTCTTCCCCATGGCTCCGATAAACAAACAAATAGCAACGACCGTAACAAGCATCCAGTCAGTACCAGGGAAATAAAGATTCCCCAGATCGGATGATTTGGAAAAAATTTCTGTGTAGTTCAAACTTCCGGCGTAAGCAGCGATCAGGCCAATACCCAAAATAAAGCCAAAATCACCAACACGGTTCACCAAGAAAGCCTTCATATTTGCGAACGTTGCTGTCGGCTTATTAAACCAAAAACCAATCAACAAATATGAAACCAAGCCTACAGCTTCCCAACCAAAAAACAACTGCAAAAGGTTGTTGCTCATGACCAGCATGAGCATAGAGAATGTAAATAGGGAAATATAAGCAAAGAAACGGTTATATCCCGCATCTTCTTCCATGTAGCCAATGGTGTACAAATGCACCATTAATGACACAAAAGTAACCACAACCATCATCATGGCTGTCAAGCTATCGACAAGAAACCCAACCTCCATCCTGAGGTCACCAACCACCATCCACGTATAAATGGTTTGGTTAAAAAATGCGTTCTCCGTAACTACGCTATGCAGGGTCATAGCTGATAGCACAAAAGCCACCAGAACACCCAAAATTGTTACGGTATGGGAAGTAGCTCGACCGATGCGATTACCCGCGAACTGGGTACCCAAAATACCAGCAAGCAAAGAGCCCACTAGAGGTGCTAGTGGTACGGCAAGTAGAGTAGAAGCGGAAAGGGTTTGACTCATTTTTCAGAACCTTAGCAGGTGACCAAATCTCAGCCCCTGAGGGTGTTGAGGTCTTGTGCATCGATACTGGACTTGCTACGAAATAACAAGACCAAAATCGCCAAACCGATAGCAGCTTCTGCAGCAGCCACCGTCAGAATAAAAAACACAAACACTTGACCGTGCATATCACCCAAATAACTGGAGAATGCAACAAAATTCATATTGACAGCTAAAAGCATTAGCTCAATTGCCATCAAAAGAACAATCAAATTTTTTCTATTGAGAAAAATTCCCACCACCGCGATCGCAAATAACATTGCGCCCAAGGTCAAAAAATGCCCCAAAGTCAACGCCATTATTTTTCCTCCGACGCTTTATTGACAGACGCTGGATTAGTGCTGCGCGTTGGCTCCATTTTGACCAAGCGCACACGATCTTGAGCACGCGCATAGATCTGCGTTGAAGCCTCGATCACTTTGCTGTCTTTTCGCTTGCGAAGCGTCAATGCAATCGCAGCAATCATCCCAACTAACAAAATAACTGCAGCCACCTCAATTGGGTACAGGTATTCTGTGTAAAGCAATTTACCAAGCGCCTTGGTATTGGAATAAGGAAGTGCCTGCCCTGCTGCATCTAACATGACCGGCATGGCCTTGGGTTCTTCAATTCCGCGGAAACCACCCATTAAAACCAATGCCATCTCAAAGACAATGACGGCACCAACCAGAGCAGCCAAAGGAAAGTTCTTCCAAAAATTCTCACGCATCCTGTCGATTCTTATATCCAGCATCATGACCACGAACAGGAATAAAACCATCACCGCGCCAAGATACACAAGAACCAAAGTAATACCCAAGAACTCAGCACGTAACAAAAGCCAAATTCCAGCAGCTTGCGAAAAAGCAAGTATCAAATTAAGTACTGCATGTACGGGATTACGTGCAGTGATCACCCGGAAAGCTGCAAATAGCAAAATAACCGAGAACAGATAGAAGAAAGCAGTTTTAGCATCCATGAATCGAATCTTTTCTTTAGGTCAGTTCAGGGAAGCTTTTCAGCGATACTTAGCATCTGCAGCTTTTGCAGCAGCAATTTGTGGCTCGTAACGATCACCTACAGCCAAAAGCATTTCTTTAGTGAAATACAAATCGCCTCGCTTTTCCCCATGATACTCAAATATCTGGGTTTCAACAATCGAATCCGTAGGACAACTTTCCTCGCAAAAACCGCAAAAGATACATTTTGTCAAGTCAATATCGTAGCGAGTTGTGCGGCGGGTTCCGTCCTGACGAACACCTGCTTCAATCGTAATAGCCATTGCTGGGCAAACTGCCTCACAAAGTTTGCAAGCAATACACCGCTCCTCACCGTTGTCATAACGGCGCAAGGCATGTAAACCACGAAACCTCGGAGAGAGAGGCGTTTTCTCTTCTGGATAATGTACCGTAACCTTCCGTGCAAAGGTATAACGACCAGTAAGTGCCATGCCTTTGGCAAGCTCCCAAAGCATGAAACTTTTAAAGAAGTCCTTAATTGAGAAGGACGGAGCAGTCTGAGAAGACATGTGTGATTTCCGCCTTATTTCCAAATATTAAATGGCGAATGCAACCAAGCACCAACAACAAGCAACCAAATAAGGGTTACAGGAATAAAAATCTTCCAACCCAAACGCATAATCTGATCATAACGATAGCGCGGAAAAGTAGCGCGAATCCAAATAAAACAAGAAACAACTAAAAATGTTTTAATTCCGAGCCATATCCATCCCGGAATAAAGGACAGCGCATCTACAGGAGGCAACCAACCACCCAAAAACATCAACACAGCCAAAATTGAAACCAACCACATGGCTGCATATTCCCCCAAGAAGAAAATAGCAAACCCCATGCCGGAGTACTCAACCATGTGACCTGCAACAATTTCCGCTTCACCTTCAACCACATCAAAAGGATGGCGGTTAGTCTCAGCGACTGCAGAAATAAGATAAACCACAAAAATCGGCAGCAAAGGAAGCCAGTTCCAGGACAGGATCGATAGACCCATGCTAGCCATTTGCCCCTTGCCCTGAGACATCACTACATCCGTGAGATTCATGCTTCCAGTGATCATGATTACCACTAAAAAACAAAAACCCATTGCTATCTCGTAGCTCACCATTTGCGCAGATGCACGCAAGGCTCCTAAGAAAGCATATTTAGAGTTAGAAGCCCACCCTGCAATAATAACGCCATATACTTCAATCGAAGTAATAGCAATAATCAGTAATAGACCCGCATTTACATCGGCCAACACCACATCTGGGCCAAATGGAATCGCTACCCACGCAGCAAGAGCAGGCATGATAGCCATTACTGGACCAAGAAAAAATAGCCCTTTACTCGCTGCAGTAGGGGCAATAATTTCTTTGGTTAATAATTTCAGTCCGTCTGCAAGAGGCTGCAGAAGGCCCAAGGGCCCCACACGGTTAGGCCCGACCCGTACTTGCATAAAACCTAAGAGCTTACGTTCCCACAATGTCAGGTAAGCCACAGCAATCATCAAGGGTGCGATCACGCACACGATCTTAATGAGATTCCACAATACAGGCCAAACCACAGCCGACCACCAGGAAGCAGTCACCAAATTAAGCCCGCCACTATAAAGAGCATCAATCATGCAGCAGCTCCTTGGGAAAGGACATGGGCATCTACCGTTTTCTGCAAAGCAGGAGAACGACGAACCAAACTGTCCAGCTGGTAAATAGCAGCTACTACAGGCTCTGCACATTCATGTGCTTGAGCATGAATTGGCACGCTTGTTTCATTATGAAGCGAGTGAACTGGCAAATGAGAATTCTGCAAATTTTCTTGCCCGAGCACAGTAGACAAAACATCTTGCGCTGTTTCCCATTCCATATCAGGTATCTCCAAAAGATTCCCAAGTACGCGCAAAACTTTCCATGCTGGACGAGTTTCCCCTAAGGGTTTTACTACTGCGTGAAAACTTTGTACACGTCCTTCAGCATTAACAAAAGTACCAGCAGTTTCAGTAAATGGAGCTATGGGCAAAAGCACATCGCTGAATTCAAGGTTAGTTTTGAAAGGACTGAGCGTAACAACCATATCTACAGCACTCAAATCCAATGTTGCACGCACCCCTGCTACTGAATCCAACGTTGGCTCTGTATTCAACAACAAAGCCGCTTTTACCTTACCTGCTAACATTTCCGCAGCATTGAACCCCTTCCCTAGAGGCTGTGCACCCACAAATTGAGCACCTACTGTGTTTGCCGCCTCAGAAAGATACCCAAAAGTAGCACCTGTATGGGTTGCAATCCATTGCACCAGAGCCAAAATACTAGACGCTT
>JACCEE010015369.1_pt1 | contig 11203 bp, 9 predicted proteins | sample 7449931 | NCBI WGS metagenome assembly JACCEE01 (sample SAMN15323457, study PRJNA562643) | freshwater metagenome | isolation source: river surface water | place: USA:Blue River Watershed | collected 2017-08-19 | reverse complement strand
CCTTGATGACCTTCGGGAGTTAAGAGAAAGACTGATTGTTGATGTAAAGATTGCAGGCGATGAGGTTCTTCGCAAAGCTAAGGATCCGTTTGCACTTAACTTAGATGGCGCTATTGATATTTTGATGCTTAAAGTTTCACCACTTGGTGGGATCAATCGCTCCTTGAAACTAGCTGCGCATCACAAGTTACCTGTTGTTGTATCAAGCGCTCTGGAATCGGTCGTGGGAATCTCATATGGATTGAAGTTAGCTTCCCAACTACCTGAATTGAACTACGCATGCGGACTAGCGACAAGCGCTTTAATAAAAGAAGACCTTGGTGTAATTGCAATTGAAAATGGGGCTATGAGCGTTAGCCCACTCGAAATATCTCGCGAAATGTTGGAGAAACTCAAAGTTTCACCAGAGCGATTAGAGTGGTGGCGCAATCGCATTACTGAAGTTTGGGGATTGAGGGGGGCGATGTGAGCGTATCTACTGCGTTAGCGCGTCATACCGTCCGCCAATTAATTGAACTTGGCATTGAAGATGTTGTCTTATCTCCCGGGTCAAGAAATGCACCGCTATCAATTGCGCTCTATCAAGCCAGTGAGAAAGGGCTTATTAATCTCCATGTCCGTATCGATGAGCGCGGAGCAGCATTCTTTGCACTAGGTATTTCAAAAGCTTCCGGTAAGTACGTTCCCGTTGTCTGCACCAGCGGAACTGCGGTTGCTAATTACTATCCTGCAGTGTTGGAAGCGCATCACAGCGATGTCAACTTACTTCTATTAACAGCAGATCGCCCAGCGCGGTTACGTAAAACTGGTTCGAATCAAACAACAAATCAACAGAATATTTTTGGGGATTTTGTACGAAACAGTATCGATAGCGCTGCTCCTATTGATCTAACACATTTTCTTAGTGGAGCGGGTCCAGTACATATAAATCTGCAATTTGATGAACCACTGCTGCCAGAAGATTCCAACGATTGGCTCTCGGGTATCCATCCGACTCCACTTAACAAAGGCGAGATTGTTCCGGGCGAGATATCAATAGATTCATCGAAGAACGTTCTGATTGTGGGCCATGATCGCGCAGGATTTAGCGTTGATGAGATTGAAGATTTTGCCGCCGACCTTGGTGCCTTAGTAGTCGCAGAAGATCCTCTAGTCTTTGAAGGCGCAATTGCACATGCACCGATAGTTTTATCTGATGAGCGAGTTCGTCGCGAACTTGCAGCTGATTTAGTGATTGTTATCGGACGCACAACTCTTTCACGGAGCATTAACGCTTATATTCAAGGTTCAAAACGAGTGATGGTGATAGACCCGCGCACCGAAGATATTGATACGGCTCGTACCGCAGATGAAATTCACCGCGTTATTCCCTCACTTAAGAACCCAGTTGAGATTGACCATGCCTGGCATGACTTATGGCATAAATATGAAGAAGTTGCCGCCGCCGCCCTTGCGATCCTGCCAGATTGGTCAGAAGCTGAAGTTGCTGCCGTTGTTTCAGAAGAGTTAGAAAATGATGCTGCGTTATTTATCTCATCATCTCGCCCCATTAGAGATTTTGAAAGTTTTGCGGTTCCACGTTCTGGAATTGAGACATATGCCAACCGAGGTTTAGCAGGTATTGATGGGAATATCTCTACCGCTTTAGGAATCGCCACAAAACATGATGAAACCTATGCAGTCATAGGAGATCTTGCATTTCTCCATGACATCTCAGCGCTAGCAAATCTCACCGAAGATACATTAACCGTCATCGTTGTTGATAACGATGGCGGCGGAATATTTTCTACCTTGCCACAACGTGGAGTTGATGGGTTTGAGACTATCTTCGGAACTCCTCATGGCCGTGATATCGCCAAGATTGTTAGTGGATTTGGAGTTTCATGCGAAGAAGTGAGAAGTGGAAAAGAACTACATATTGCTTTACAACGTATTCATCCCAAGCTTCATGTCATTGTTGCGAAGATGCCTAACCGTGAAGCAAATGCAGATTCAATTTATGAAGTGGTAAAGAAATATAAAGAGCTAGTGCTTCTCTAAAGCGCTACGCATTGGAAGTAGTTTGGCTTGGCTTTCAGCATATTCACGTTCGGGATCTGAACCCGCGACGATTCCGCAGCCGGCGTAGATTCTGATGGAGTGGCCATCGTTAGATATTTGGCCACAACGTAGCGCGATACCTAATTCACCATCGCCTTTGGCATCTATCCAACCAATTGGGCCGGCATATCTACCCCGAGAAATAGCTTCGATTTCATCAATCGTTCGTTTCGCCAACTCAGTGGGTGTGCCACAGACCGCCGCTGATGGGTGAAGGCGTGCAACTAAATCAAAGATATCTGCGGGGTTTGTGGAGTCAGCAAGAACTCCAGTCACATCGGTAGCAAGATGCATAACGTTGGAGAGATGAAGAACAAATGGTGTTTCAGGAACGTTTGTGGAAGTGCAGAATGGCGATAACGCTTCAGCGACAGAACGAACTGCATATTCATGCTCTTCTAAATCCTTTGAGGAGCGAGCAAGAGAACCAGCGAGCGCAAGATCTCTCTCGTCATCTCCGGTTTTACGAATGGTTCCGGCCAAGATTCGAGAAGTGATCAGTGATTTGCTTAGACGTACTAGCAATTCCGGGGTCGCACCAACGAGACCATGATTTGAGTAGACCCACGTAGATGGATACTCCGACGCAAGTTGTGTGAGTAGTTTTCTTTGATCAATTTTCTCTTGAGAAGTTCCAGTAACAAAACGAGCGAGCACAACTTTTTCAAGTTGATCATTCTTGATTTTCTCTACCGCGCGCGCGACTCGGTCCTGCCAGACATCACCATTGCTACCGCTCCAAGAAAGGCTGAGTGGTTGTGATTGAGGTGTGGTGGTCTGTAGAGCTGGTTGTGGAGTTGCGCCGATCCAAGTAATCCAGGACTTTCCATTGCGTTGTCCCACAACAACTTTAGGGATGATGAGAATTGAATCTTCAGCCTCATCAAAGGCAAAGGAAGTAAAGAGAATTGGGCCAGTTCCAGTGCCATGAACATTGTTATGAATATCAAGGGCGTTTACTTGTTCCCGCCACCATTGGCGCGCTTGCTCAAAACGATGTGCACCTTTAACAACATGAGACTTATAGATTCCAAAACCTATGAGCCCGTCGCCACCGCGTACCCAAGAAGTCAGCGCGTCATCTTGAATTTCAGTGATAGAGATATCAAGCAACGCGGGATGCTCTCCAAGCAACTCCGTGGTGATTGAGGTATGCATTTTCTCCATCCTTAGGTATTTCTAAATGAATTCGACTTGTGAAATAAGCCTACCGCTAGGAATGATGGGGGCGTGAGTCGAGCTGACCTTGGTAAAGATCCCGAAGAAGTCTCATCAATGTTTGATGGGGTGGCGCGACGTTATGACTTAGTAAATGACCTATTGAGTTTGGGACAGACTAAGCGTTGGCGTAAAAAAGTTCAGACTATTATCAATCCGCATCCTGGAATGACAATTCTTGATATTGCTGCTGGCCCTGGTTCATCAAGTGAACCACTCCATAAAGCTGGAGCTGAAGTCACTTCTCTTGATTTTTCTGAAGGGATGTTGGCACAAGGCAGAAAAGCGCGACCTTATTTAAAGTTTGTGAAAGGCGATGCACTCAATCTGCCATTTAGTGAGAACACTTTTGATCTCACAACAATATCTTTTGGACTTCGCAACACTCATGATTTCAAGAAAGCATTACAAGAAGCTTTGCGAGTTACCAAAGTAGGTGGCCGAATGGTGATTGTTGAATTCTCAACTCCAACCTGGAAGCCCTTTCGAATTCTCTACATGAATTACCTCATGAAAACGTTGCCAAAATTGGCGAAGCGAACCTCATCAAATCCTTCAGCGTATGTATATCTCGCTGAATCAATACGAGCATGGCCTAATCAAGAGCAGTTGGCTGCCGAAATGAGTGCTGCTGGCTGGCGCAATCCATCGTGGGTAAACCTCACGGGGGGAGTTGTGGCAGTTCACACAGCCATCAAGGGCTCCTGATTTCACTCATTTTCTAGGGCTCACCTAAGATTCAGCGTTGTGAACCCATACGTCCCGATCATTGTTATTGGCGCGATTGGCTTCGGGTTCGCAATCTTCTCGGTCGTTGCAGGCGCACTTTCTGGCCCGAAGCGCTACAACAGAGCCAAACTCGATGCCTATGAATGTGGAATCGAACCGAGCCCCCAAGCTCAAGGTGGCGGTCGTTTTCCAGTTAAATACTTTTTAACTGCGATGCTCTTTATTATTTTCGATATTGAAATTGTCTTCTTATATCCATGGGCGGTTGCATACGATCAACTCGCACTCTTTGGATTAATTGAAATGGTCATTTTTATTCTTACGGTTTTTGTGGCGTATACCTATGTATGGCGCCGCGGCGGATTGGAATGGGATTAATCGTGGGTCTAGAAGAGAAACTCCCCTCCGGTTTTCTATTAACCACCGTTGAGAAGCTCGCAGGCTACATGCGAAAGAACTCGCTCTGGCCAGCAACATTTGGATTGGCATGTTGTGCAATTGAGATGATGGCGATTGGTTCTGCAGGTAAGTACGACATTTCTCGTTTCGGAATGGAAGTTTTCCGCGCCTCACCACGTCAAGCAGATTTGATGATCGTCGCAGGTCGCGTCTCAAACAAGATGGCGCCAGTCGTCCGTCAGATCTACGACCAAATGACTGCGCCAAAGTGGGTGCTCTCGATGGGAGCATGCGCTTCATCAGGTGGAATGTTTAATAACTACGCAATCGTGCAAGGCGTTGATCACATCATTCCAGTTGATATTTATCTTCCTGGTTGTCCGCCACGTCCAGAGATGTTGATGGATGCGATTTTGAAATTACATGAACAAATTTCGAATGAGAAGCTTGGCGTTAACCGCCAGAAGATTATTAAAGAGGTGGAAGCAGCAGCTCTTGCCTCACTTCCTACCCACCAAGTGCCGGTATTTGGAAGCAAGGCTGATTAATAATGAGCGAACAAAAGGGCATGTTTGGCGCTTCCGGAACCGGCGATACCTCAGGTTATGGCGGGTTGGAACGCGCTTCATTTTCGCCAACATCCGCGCAACGCCCCTTTGGTTCATATTTTGATGATGTTGCAGATGAATTGGAAAAAGCGTTCCCAGAATTTAACGATGCGATTGAAAAAGTTGTTGTTGATCGAAATGAATTAACGCTTCATATTAAGCGCGAAAGACTCTTTGATGTAGCGAAGACGCTACGAGATACCGAAACGCTTCGCTTTGAAGTATGCCTTGGCGTAAGCGGAGTTCATTACCCAGAAGATAAGTCGCGCGAACTTCATGCAGTTTATGAATTACTTTCTATGACACATAATCGTCGACTTCGTCTAGAAGTATCGGTTCCAGAATCAGATCCACATCTTCCATCTCTTGTTGAAGTATGGGCAGGAACTAATTGGCATGAGCGTGAAACTTATGACATGTTTGGAATTATCTTTGATGGACATCCAGCTCTCACTCGTATTTTGATGCCAGATGATTGGCCCGGACATCCACAACGTAAGGATTATCCACTTGGTGGAATTCCAGTCGAATATATCGGCGCAACTGTTCCGGCTCCTGATAACAGGAGGTCATATCGATGAGTACTTTTGCATCATCACGCGAAACCACCGAAGGAACAATCTATTCAGTAACCGGTGGCGATTGGGATCAAGTCGCTTCTGAAATCGGAAGTGCGAAAGAAGAACGTGTCGTTGTAAATATGGGTCCACAACACCCATCAACTCACGGCGTACTTCGTCTAATGCTCGAACTTGAGGGCGAAACAATCACTGAACTTCGTTGTGGAATTGGCTATCTCCATACTGGAATTGAGAAGAACACTGAATTCCGCACTTGGACCCAGGGCGTAACTTTCGTTACCCGCATGGATTATTTGAGTCCACTCTTTAATGAGACCGCATATTGCCTTGGCGTTGAAAAACTTCTTGGGATTACCAACGATGTTCCAGAACGCGCAACTGTCATCCGCGTCATGATGATGGAGTTCAACCGTATCTCTTCACACATGGTCGCACTTGGAACCGGAGCTCTTGAACTTGGCGCAATCACCCCGATGTTCTTTGCTTTCCGCGAACGCGAAAAAGTCTTGGATGTCTTTGAAAAAGTTTCTGGCCTCCGCATGAATATGGCGTATATCCGCCCAGGTGGAGTTGCTCAAGATCTTCCAGAAGGAACTGTCTCGCATATTCGCGAACTTGTGAAAGATCTCCGTAAGAATTTTAAAGATAACGCTGATTTATTGATTGGTAATTCAATCTGGATTAAGCGCACTAAAGATGTTGGCTATTTGGATCTCGCAGGTTGCATCACCCTTGGTGTGACTGGGCCAGTCTTGCGTTCCACAGGTATGCCATGGGATCTACGCAAAACCCAACCCTATTGCGGTTATGAAAATTATGACTTTGATGTGATTACTGCAGATACTTGTGATGTTTACGGTCGTTTCTTAATCCGTATGCAAGAACTTGAACAATCACTTCGCATCATCGAACAGTGCTGCGACAAGTTAGATCAACTTGATGGCGCTCCAGTCATGGTTGCAGATAAGAAGATTGCATGGCCCGCACAACTTGCTCTTGGTGGAGATGGACTTGGAAATTCACTCGATCACATCCGCCAGATCATGGGAACATCGATGGAAGCGCTCATTCATCACTTTAAGATTGTGACGGAAGGATTCCGAGTTCCAGCTGGCCAGGTTTACACTGCCGTTGAATCCCCTCGTGGAGAGCTTGGCGCACACTTAGTTTCGGATGGTGGAACCCGTCCGTATCGCGTGCATTTCCGCACTCCTTCATTTAGCAACCTCCAATCAACATCTGCGATGTGTGAAGGATCGTTAATTGCTGATGTTGTTGCTGCCGTCGCATCAATTGATCCAGTGATGGGAGATGTGGACCGCTAATGCCATTAACTGATGCTGATAACGCTGTCATGGATTCGATTATCAATCGATATCCACGTACTCGTTCTGCGATTATGCCTTTGCTTCACTTTGCACAATCTAAAGATGGTTATGTAACACCGGAAAGTATTGAAGTGATTGCTAAGAAATTAAACCTCGAGACTGCAGAAGTGAATGCGGTTGCAACCTTCTATACCCAATACAAGCGCAAGCCGGTTGGCGAGTATCACGTTGGTGTTTGCACCAACACTTTGTGCGCTGTCATGGGTGGAGATGCAATCTTCGCTGCACTAAAAGATCATCTTGGAATTGAGAATGATGAAGTAACTGCGGATGGAAAAGTTTCCGTAGAACATATTGAGTGCAACGCAGCATGCGATTACGCACCTGTTGTGATGGCGAACTGGGAGTTCTATGACAACCAGACCGTGCAATCTGCAAAAGATTTAGTTGATGCAATGCGCCAAGGAAATCCACCAGCCCCAACTCGTGGCCCAAATAAACTTCCGACCTGGAAAGAAAACTCCGCAGTTCTTGCTGGATTAAACGACGGCCGTGCCAATGAAGGTGTTCAAGCTGGTGAACCAACTTTGCTTGGTTTGAAGATTGCGAAAGAAGGGGGCAAGTAAATGACAAAGTTAACTCCAGTACTTTCCGCTTTCTGGGATCAGAAAGATTCCTTCACAATCGAGGGTTATAAGCGCAACGGTGGCTATAAAGCTATTGAAAGGGCGCTTTCTATGGCCCCTGATGATGTAATTAAAGTTGTTAAAGATTCAGGACTTCGCGGTCGCGGTGGCGCTGGCTTCCCAACTGGAATGAAGTGGGGCTTTATCCCGCAAGGCGACAATAAAGAACATTACTTTGTCGTCAACGCCGATGAATCAGAACCAGGCACCTGTAAAGACATGCCAATGTTGTTGGCTAATCCACATGTACTCGTTGAAGGAATAATTATTGGTTCATATGCAATCCGCGCTAACCACGCATTTATTTATATTCGCGGCGAAGTCACACACATTATCCGTCGCGTACAACAAGCGATTGAAGATGCATATAAGGCTGGTTATCTCGGTAAGAATATTCTCGGTAAAGGATTTGATTTAGAACTCGTACTCCATGTTGGAGCTGGTGCATACATTTGCGGTGAAGAAACTGCGCTTCTTGATTCACTCGAAGGTTTCCGCGGTCAACCTCGTCTACGTCCGCCATTTCCTGCAATCGCAGGTTTGTATGCCAGACCAACAGTCGTAAACAATGTGGAATCAGTTGCTTCTGTTCCGGCCATCATTAACAATGGAGTGGAATGGTTCTCATCAATGGGAACTGAGAAGAGCAAAGGCTTTACGCTCTACTCACTCTCCGGACATGTAAAGAATCCAGGACAATTCGAAGCGCCTCTTGGAATTACTTTGCGTGAACTTATTGATCTTGCTGGAGGAATGCGTAACGGAAATAAATTGAAATTCTGGACCCCAGGTGGTTCATCTACACCTCTCTTTACTGCAGAACACCTTGATACGCCGCTGGATTACGAAGGCGTAGCTGCTGCAGGATCAATGCTCGGAACTAAAGCTCTACAAATCTTTGATGAAACAGTATGCGTGGTCCGCGCCGTACTTCGTTGGACTGAGTTTTATAAGCATGAATCATGCGGAAAATGCACCCCTTGCCGCGAAGGAACATGGTGGTTAGTTCAGATTCTTAAAGATCTTGAGAGTGGAAAAGGCGAAGCCGCAGATCTTGATAAGTTGCTGGACCTCTGTGACAACATCGCAGGACGTTCATTCTGCGCCCTTGCTGATGGAGCAGCTAGCCCCATCATCTCGTCACTCAAATATTTCCGTGAAGAATATATGGAACATCTTCGTAGCGGTGGTTGCCCATTTGATCCTGCAAAGTCAACTTTATTTGCAACAGCGGAAGCGGGTGCGCGCTAAGTGAGTACCCAAGAGATTTCAGCAGATACCCAAGTCGAAATGATTACGGTAACTATCGATGGTTTCGAAGTTACTGTTCCTAAAGGAACTCTCGTCATTCGCGCTGCTGAAAAACTTGGTATCCAAATTCCACGATTCTGTGATCATCCACTTCTTGATCCCGTCGGAGCATGTCGCCAATGTTTAGTCGAAATTGAAATTAATGGTCGTAAGTTTCCAAAGCCACAGGCATCCTGCACTATTCCAGTAGAACCAGGAATGATTGTTAATACTCAACTCACTTCTGCGGTTGCTGATAAAGCGCAACAAGGAATTATGGAGTTGTTGCTTATTAACCACCCACTTGATTGCCCAGTCTGCGACAAAGGTGGCGAGTGCCCACTTCAAAATCAGGCGATGTCTAATGGTCGCGAAGAATCTCGCTTTGAAGGTTATAAGCGTACTTTTGAAAAACCAATCAATATCTCCTCACAAGTGTTGCTTGATCGTGAGCGTTGCATTCTCTGTGCGCGCTGCACTCGTTTCTCCGAGCAGATCGCTGGCGATCCATTCATCACTTTGAATGAACGTGGCGCGCTTCAACAGGTTGGTATTTATGAGAAAGATCCATTTGAATCGTATTTCTCTGGAAATACCGTGCAAATCTGCCCTGTTGGAGCCCTTACTGGCGCTTCTTACCGCTTCCGCGCTCGCCCCTTTGATCTCGTTTCAACTCCATCGGCATGTGAGCACTGCGCCTCAGGTTGCGATATGCGCACCGATGTTCGCCGCGGCAAGACGCTCCGTCGCCTCGCTGGAGATGATGCGCAAGTAAATGAAGAGTGGAATTGCGATAAAGGTCGTTGGGCATTTAAGTATGTAACGCAGAAAGATCGCATTACTACCCCGCTAGTTCGTGGTGAAGATGGCCAACTCCATGAAGCTTCATGGCCTGAAGCGTTACATGCCGCCGCAACTGGACTAGAAGCAAATCGCGCTGCAGTACTAGTTGGAGGTCGTGCAACTTTGGAAGATGCATATGGCTACTCCAAGTTTGCGCGTATTGCACTCCGCACCAACGATATTGATTTCCGCTCACGCTTAACATCTGAGGAAGAACGTAACTTCCTTGCTTCACATGTTGTTGGCACTCATGTCAATTACAAAGATTTAGATCGCGCTGATCATGTAGTACTTCTTGGTTTTGAAGCAGAAGAAGAATCACCGATTGTCTTCCTACGTCTCTACAAGCAAGTTCGCAAGCGCGATATGAAAGTAACTGCAGTTGCGCCATTTGCATCTCGAGGAAATAAGAAACTTAAAGTGGAATTAATTGCAACGGCTGCGGGAAATGAAGCGGCTGCAATTTCAAAAATCTCTGGTCTTACAAGTAAGTCAGTAATTTTAGTTGGCGAGCGACTTTCTGAGAGCGCGGGCGCAATCTCCTCTGCCGTTGCACTCGCTCAAACAACAGGCGCAAAGTTGGCGTGGATTCCACGGCGCGCAGGTGAACGCGGAGCGCTTGAAGCTGGCGCAATCGGAAATCTCTTGCCCGGCGGCCGTCCGGTAACTGATACCGCTGCGCGCGTTGATCTCCAAGCCGCATGGGGCGTTGAAGGTCTTCCTTCGGCAATAGGCCGCGATACAGAGGCGATTTTGAAGGATCTCCATGATGGAAATATTGAAGCGTTACTCGTTGGTGGTGTTGACCCACTAGATATTTCAGCCCATCACCATGACGGATTGAAGAAAGCATTTGTGGTTTCACTTGAGATTCGCCATAGCGCAATTACTGAGATTGCCAATGTTGTTCTTCCAGTCGCGGCTGTTGTTGAGAAGAGTGGAACTTTTGTGAACTGGGAAGGACGTCCACGTTCATTTGAAACTGCAATTGAAGAATCTCTCACACGTAGCGATGTAAGAATTCTTTCAATGTTGGCCGATCAGATGGGAACTCCTATTAATCTTCCAACTGTTACTGCAGCACGAGAAGAATTTAACTCTCTTGGAAATTGGGAAGCGCGCGCTCCGTTTAGCGCGGTAGCTCCAGGTTCGGTAAGTGTTTCTGGAAATGAAGCGCTGCTCTCATCATGGCGTCTACTTCTTGATGCAGGCTCACTTCAAGATGGCGAAAATAATCTGGCGGGAACGGTTCATCCATCAGTTGCTGTTATCTCTGAGAAGCGCGCAAACGTTCTTGGAGTAAAGAAGGGTGATTACCTAACTATTTCTACTTCACTTGGCTCCATTACTCTGCCATGTGAGATTGATGCGATTGAAGAGAATTCAATCTGGATTCCACGTAATTCAATAGATAGCAAAGT
>JACCEE012066518.1_pt1 | contig 11205 bp, 10 predicted proteins | sample 7449931 | NCBI WGS metagenome assembly JACCEE01 (sample SAMN15323457, study PRJNA562643) | freshwater metagenome | isolation source: river surface water | place: USA:Blue River Watershed | collected 2017-08-19 | reverse complement strand
TTACGAGGCCACGCAGGAAAGTCTAGCGTTACTTAAGTTATTAGCTTTGGGCAACCAAGAAGTAGCGGCTGGAAAAGTAAAACCGGTCGGCGAGGTAGTAGCCCGTCTAAAAGCAAAAAAATTCTAAGCTGATGGCTATCCGATACCGCGTCTTGCTGTCTAGCGGTGCTGAGCGGGATATTGAGGCTATACACGCTTACATTGCTATGTCTGATAGTCCTGAAAAGGCTAATTACGTGCTGGAAGAATTAATGGCTACTACGAATAAATTAGAGACTATGCCTGATCGTGGCAGCTATCCCAAGGAGTTAGTCAGCCTAGGAATTAAGGAATTTAGGCAGATTTTTTTTAAGCCTTATCGAGTAATTTATAGGATCATGGACAAAGATGTATTGGTTCTAGTTATTGCAGATGGACGACGTGATCTTCAATCAACATTAACTAGTCGACTACTAAATCCATAATGAAGCAAAGTTCATTGCATCTAACGCGATCTAATAAATTCGCAAGGCAATTAGAGTTCTGATGCTCAATGCTGCAAACCTTACTTCTTCCAACTCACCGCTTCACCCAATTCCTTAAGCGACAGTTTCGGTGCTAGCTCACGAATAAAATCAATTGTGTATTCACGCAAGAATGCACCACGACGAACCGCGACTCGAGTGACATTCGTGGCAAACAAATGGCTAGCTGAAATCGTTTTGAGGTTGTCCGGCAAATGATCTACGGCCATAGAAGCGACTATCCCAACGCCTAATCCCAGTGATACATATTGTTGAATCACGTCCGAGTCCATCGCTGTCAGCACCACATCTTTATCAATAGCGGCTTTTCTGAAGGCTTCATCTATATGGCCTCGACCTGTAAAGCCTTGATCGTATGTAATCAGTGGATGAGCAGCTAAATCTTGCAGCGATATTTTTTCTATCGATAGTAGTGGATGGCCCGATGGAACTACGATCGCATGGTGCCATTCATAGCAAGGGAAGGAGACGAGTCCTTCAAAGCGTGTCAAACCTTCTGTCGCGATTCCTACGTCGGCTTTGCCAGATAAAACCCATTCAGCGATATGTTCAGGCGCACTTTGTTGTAACGCGATACGCACATCGGGAAAAGTTTCGCGAAACTTTTGAACTACGCCCGGTAATACATAGCGTGTTTGGGTATGGGTTGCAGCGATGGAAAGTGTGCCCGTCGTTTTGCTGGAATAGGTTTGACCAGCACGCTGAAGATTTTCTGCTTCCAGTAATAGTCTTTCTATGATGTGCAAGACTTCTTTACCGGGCTCGGTTAATCCAGTTAATCGCTTACCGTTACGCTCAAATATATCGATGCCAAGTTCTTCTTCGAGTTCGCGAATCTGACGACTGACACCGGGCTGTGATGTAAACAAAGAGTTGGCAACTTCAGTCAAATTAAAATTTTGACGAATTGCTTCACGAACAGAGCGTAGCTGCTGAAAATTCACGTTAGGTTCCTTGGTCTTTTTCTCTTAGGCGGCATGATCAGGAAAAACTCGAACTCGACGTGGTCTGACCACGACTGTGGATCCTGCTTTTAGTTGCAATTGAGCGTAACGCTCTGCAGATAAAACAGCTTCAATCAAGCGACCGTCATCATCAGCCTCAAGCTCAAGTTGTGCCAGCGGGCCTATGGCGTGCGCGCGTTTGAGTTGAGCAACGATGCCTTCAGCTCCATGGGTGTAATGTTCAACGTCGAGTTCATGTGGCCTTACATAACCTACTGTTTCTAGTTCGCTTGTTGTGGTTAGATCGGATATGGGTAACGCAGCGCCGGCTGTATTTAATATGCCTTGATGTGCGCGACCATGAAAAAGATTTACATTGCCTAAAAATCCATACACAAAAGGTGAAGCTGGATAGTTATAGACTTCTTCGGGTGTTCCCACTTGTTCGACTTTACCTTTATTCATGAGTACAACGCGATCTGCGACCTCAAGCGCTTCTTCTTGATCATGGGTGACAAAAATACTCGTAACATGAAGTTCATCATGCAACTGACGTAACCAGCGTCTGAGTTCTTTACGTACTTTGGCGTCGAGGGCGCCAAAAGGCTCATCGAGTAACAAAACGCGTGGTTCAACCGCCAGAGCACGCGCTAGTGCTATACGTTGACGTTGTCCGCCTGAGAGTTGAGAAGGGTAGCGATCAGCCAACCAATCAAGTTGAACCAGTGATAGCAGACGCATGACTTTTTCACGTATCTGAGCTTCACTAGGTCGGATCGCTCGTGGTTTAACTCGCAATCCAAATGCGATGTTTTCAAAGACACTCATATGCTTGAATAGCGCATAGTGTTGAAACACAAAGCCAACTTGACGCTCACGCACATGTCGAACAGATGCATCTTCACCATCTAGAATAACTTGCCCTTGATCAGCTTGCTCGAGACCTGCAATCACGCGTAATAGAGTGGTTTTTCCACAGCCCGAGGGACCAAGTAGTGCAGTTAGTTCACCCGTAGCGAATTCAAGCGATACATTATTTAATGCGACAAAATTGCCAAACTGCTTGCCAATGTTTTTTACTTCGATGCTCATGCGCTAAGCTCCTTGGAAGTGGCGTTTAAATCGCGATTGATTTGCCATTCGATAAATGATTTCAATGCAAGTGTGACGAGTGCCAGAAACGCTAGTAGCGATGCTACTGCGAATGCCGCTGCGAAGTTATACTCGTTATAAAGAATTTCAACTTGTAGTGGCATGGTATTTGTCTCACCACGGATATGTCCTGATACGACTGATACGGCACCAAATTCGCCCATGGCGCGCGCATTACACAAAATCACTCCATACAGTAAACCCCACTTAATGTTCGGTAGAGTTACATACCAAAAAGTACGCCAGCCAGATGCGCCGAGTACGAGCGCGGCCTCTTCTTCTTCATTGCCTTGAGTTTGCATTAGAGGTATCAACTCGCGAGCTACGAACGGAAATGTCACAAACACCGTCGCCATCACGATGCCAGGAACAGCAAAAAGTATTTGTATATCGTGCTCCATCAACCATGCACCAAACCAGCCATGCGCACCAAATAGCAATACGTAGATCAAGCCTGAGATGACTGGTGAGACTGAGAATGGCAAATCAATCAGCGTCAGCAATAAACTCTTGCCGCGAAAATCAAATTTTGCAATAGCCCAGGAAGCGGCTACACCAAAAATTAAATTGGCAGGTACGGCAATAGCTGCCGTAATCAACGTTAAGCGTATAGCCGATAGCGCATCCGGATCGCTAATAGATAGAAGGTATGTTTGCCAACCCTTTCTGAATGCTTCGGTAAAGACCACCGCTAGTGGAATTAGCAGGAACAAAAGCGAAAATGCGAGTGCGATTGTTATCAGCGAAATTTTCAGCCATACAGGCTCAGTGATCGCTTTGGGTGTGTAGGCAGGTTCTGCCGCAGCGCGCTCAGAGGCTGACATGGATGCGAGTGTGGTGGTCATGTCAGCGCTTCTCCTTTTTGCCTTCACGGCGCATCCACGCCTGCAAAAGATTAATCGCTAGTAGCATGATGAATGAAGCACCCAACATGACAACAGCGATGGCTGTCGCGCCTGCATAGTCATACTGTTCGAGCTTGGTGACGATAAGTAGTGGGGTAATTTCAGAAATCATAGGCATATTTCCCGCTATGAAAATGACTGAACCGTATTCACCGAGTGCGCGTGCGAAGGCAAGTGCAGCACCCGTCAGTAGCGCAGGCAAAATCGCTGGAAAGATAACTAAGCTAAAAATTTGTAACCGATTCGCACCTAGGCAGGCGGCAGCTTCTTCGAGTTCTTTTTCTGTATCTTCTAATACAGGTTGTATGGTGCGAACGACGAATGGCAGTCCGATAAATACAAGTGCCACCGCAACGCCTACGGGTGTAAAAGCGACTTTGATGCCCCACGGTTCAAGGTGGCGACCTATCCAGCCGTTGGGTGCATATAAGGCAGTGAGCGCAATGCCGGCGACGGCGGTAGGTAAAGCAAATGGCAGATCCACCAGCGCATCTAATAATTTTTTACCTGGAAATTCATAGCGTACTAATGTCCACGCAAGTAGAGTTCCAAAGACGGCATTTACCGCGGCTGCGGTCAATGCAGCACCAAAACTCAGACGATAAGAAGCGACGACTCGAGGCGAGCTAACGGCTAGCCAAAAAGCATCCCAGCTCATCTGCAAGGTGTTTAACAGCAGCGCTGAGAGTGGAATTAAGACCACTAAAGAAAGATAGAACACCGTAAACCCGAGTGATAGCGAGAAGCCAGGTAACACACGGGTCGGCACGCTAGTTCGCGGAAGTAGGCCGGAGGGGTAAACCATTTTTTTCGTTTAATTGGGCAAAGAGGTCGGATCTTTACACCGACCGCTTATAAACAAAACGAATTTTTTGGAATTTCTTTAGAAGAAAATCGAATAAAGACCAGCCCCGAGGTCGATAGTGCACTCCGGGGCCGGAAGAGGAGATACCTTTACATCAGAATGCTAATTGGTAGCGAGCGACCAGGAATTGTTCTTTGTCGCCTTTTAAGACCGTACCTGAAGTGACGTTATCAAATTTAGTCAGGTCGTAATTGAGGGCAAACTTAGAGCCTGCTGTCAGATACCAATTCACTCCGACTCCCCACGTTTTGGCCGATGTAGCGAAGCCTTTAGCTGTGTCGGCAAAGGTAGATGCTTTGTCGTCGAGATTATTTTCTTGGTAGCGAGCTAATAACTCAAATGCTCCCCAGCCGCCGTCCGGACCTGGCTTATATGGCGTAAAGGGTTTCACACCACCATAGGAGGCATCTTCGCCTGTTAATAGCCAAGAGGTTGAAATATGCCACGCACTATTTTTCAGATTGTCCGTCGTCGTTCCTTTTTTAACAGCCTGATCAACATTCGCGTATTCCGCTAGGATGCCTAGCGGACCATTGTAGTAGTGGGCCTGCGGTGAGAGACGATTACGGTTGCCATTGGCGGCTGTAGTGCTGCTGTAAGAGAAGAAATTGTAAGCTTGTCCTGGGGTTTTGTACGAAGCTAATCCATTGTTCGTCGCGCTACTCCAGGTGCCAGCAATACCTACGCCTAAGCCTGCAAGTTTACTGTCAGTACCTACAAATGGCGTAGTGAAGATACGTGCAGTAAAGTCTTTGGCATTGTTTTCATCTTGCGAAGTGAAATTTTCTCCACCGTCTCTAACACCATTAAAAATACCTACGGCGTAATTCACTTTTTTGTCAGCGACAACACCATAAAGTGATACGCCAAGATCGCGGTTAGGAAGAATGTTATTGCTGACGTAGCTACGTTCAATAAACTTGATATCAGCCCCACTTTGCAAACGTTCCAAACCAACGAAAGGCTTAAATTTACCAATGCGTACAGAGGCTTCTGGGTTATGTTTGATATCAAGAAAGGCGTCGACAACACGAGCCTTGTTCTGAGTGATACCTGAGGTACCTGATCCGTCACCGCTTTCAGCAAACTCAGGTGTGAAGCGGAAGCTATAATTTTTGAAAATCGTACCTTCAAAAGTAGGACGAATACGACGGAATAAAAATCCATCATAGACAGTACCTGCGGCGCTATTTCCTTCAAAACGGCGATAATCAAGGTGAGCTAAACCACGCAGGCGATATTCAAAATCTCCATCGGCTGATTTGATACCAAAGCCTTTATCACTGGCAGAAACAGTTGGCGAGCTCTTTTGTTTTGCAGCGGCTTCTTCAGCAGCGATTTCTTGTTTACGATCCAACACCCTAACACGTTGATCAAGTTCTTCGATCAATGCTTTAAGGCGATTAATTTCTTGCTGGTCATTCGCATGTGCGGGGAATGCCGCAATGATGCTGCTGGCGATTAGCAGGCGTAGCAGGGGCCTGCCCGACTTAATAAAAGCGGGTTTCATGGTGATCCTTTCTAGATTTATTTTAGATGGCGGTAGTTAGCCGATCTACTTTGGATGGGTGAAAGTGTTTATTTATTTTGATAAATTTGATCGAAAATTCCGCCGTCTGCGAAATGCGTTTTCTGGGCTTTAGTCCAGTTGCCAGCAATTTCTTCAACGGTGATCAGTTTTACTTTTGGATATTGCGATGCATATTTTTTACTGATTTTTTCATTCGTTGGGCGATAGTAATTTTGAGCCGCTATTTCCTGACCTTCTTCGGTGTATAGGTACTGAAGATAAGCTTCTGCTTGTTTGCGTGTGCCACGTCGATCAACTACTTTATCGACTACTGCAATCGGTGGCTCAGCAAGAATACTTAACGAAGGCGCAACAATTTCTACTTTGTCGGGACCAAGCTCTTTAATTGCGAGCAGAGCTTCGTTTTCCCATGTGAGTAGTACGTCGCCGATACCGCGCTCGATAAATGTCGTGGTGGAACCGCGCGCACCCGAATCCAACACAGGGACGTTTTTATAAATTTTGCTTAAAAATTCCTGAGCGCTTTTCTCGTTGCCACCAGGTTGTTTGAGTGCATAGCCCCAGGCCGCTAAATGATTCCAACGCGCGCCACCCGATGTTTTTGGATTAGGCGTGATAACTGAAACACCGGGGCGAACGATGTCATTCCAATCGATGATCTTTTTAGGATTACCTTTACGAACCAGAAAAACAATCGTAGATGTATAGGGTGAGCTATTGTTTGGTAGACGTTTTTGCCAATCTTTAGCGATTAATCCACGACTTGCAATTTCATCGATGTCATAGGCAAGTGCCAGTGTTACAACGTCCGCTTGCAAACCGTCAATTACGGCGCGTGCTTGTTTACCTGAACCACCGTGTGATTGCTTGATTTTTATTTCTTCCCCTGATTTGCTCTTCCAGTGTGCAGCAAACGCTTTGTTGAAGTCTTGGTAGAGCTCACGGGTGGGATCGTAAGAAACATTGAGTAGCGACGATTCGGCTGCGTGCGCAGTACCAGCCGCTACCAGCACCCAAAGTGCAGCGTGTATAAATTTAGAAAACATAATGACCTCTTCACATAATGGATAGAATGGTCGAAGCATAAAGGCGCAAAAAGTGGCTGTGAACGAATAAGATCGCAGTTGCTTATGCGATTTTTGACTACTCAACCTTTGCTCTAGGTATATTCCAGACTAAATCCACATAAAATATCGGGCATTCAATGAGGGAAGTAGGTGTGCGTTATATCCCTCAACGTGGCTTCATTTATACGAAGAATCAGCATTCAGGAGTGAGTCGTGACAGATTTTGATAAAGGTTTACATCGGCGGGATGTCAATTACGTACCGCTAACGCCATTGGACTTTATTGCACGAGCTGCAGAAGTCTATGGCGATCGTCCGGCAGTCGTGCATGGCTCTATACGGCGAAACTGGCGCGAAACCTATACTCGCTGCCGTCGACTTGCATCGGCCTTGACGACACGCGGCATTCATAAGAATGATACGGTTGCAGTGCTTTTACCTAACATTCCAGAAATGGTGGAGTGCCATTTTGGTATACCTATGGCGGGCTCGGTGCTTAACACCTTAAACACTCGTCTTGATTTCTCTACGCTGTTATTCATGTTGCGGCATGGCGAAGCTAAAGCTCTGATTGCCGATACTGAGTACGAGTCGCTGGTCAATAGTTTGCGTGCCGAGCTACCGGATTTGGTAGTGATTGGTGTGGCAGATATAACGGCAGGTACAGAGCCAGTGCCATCCGATTGGATTGATTACGAAGCGTTGCTTAACGAAGGTGATCCAGAGTTTGATTGGCAATTGCCATCGGATGAATGGAATGCAATTGCACTGAACTACACCTCTGGAACGACTGGCGATCCTAAAGGGGTGGTCTACCATCATCGCGGTGCTGCGATTAATGCGATATCGAATATTCTTGAGTGGGATATGCCTAAGCATGCGGTCTATCTTTGGACGCTGCCTATGTTTCACTGCAATGGCTGGTGTTTTCCCTGGACGCTCGCTGCGCGTGCCGGTGTGAATATTTGTTTACGTAAGTTTGATGCACAACACGTTTTAGAATTGATTGCTAAAGAAAACGTTACTCACTATTGCGGTGCGCCGATTGTACAAAGTGCGTTAGCTTCAGCACCCCCAGAATGGCGTAAAGATATACAACATAGAGTATCAACCATGGTTGCGGCGGCTCCACCTTCTTCAACCATGTTGGCGCAAATGGCGGCCATGGGTTTCGACATTACACATGTGTACGGTCTGACCGAAGTGTACGGCCCAGCGACTGTCTGCGCTAAGCAGAATGAATGGAATGAACTTGATCTGGCTGCTCAAGCAGAGAAAAACGCGCGACAAGGCGTGCGTTATCACTTGCAAGCGGGTGTGAGTGTGATGGATCCTGAAACCATGCAAGCGGTACCCGCAGATGGCGAGACGATGGGCGAGATTATGTTTCGCGGGAATATTTGCATGAAGGGCTATCTGAAAAATGAACGCGCAACTGAAGAGGCGTTTAGTGGTGGATGGTTTCATACCGGCGATCTAGCTGTAGTAACGCCTGATGGATATGTGAGAATTCGTGATCGTAGTAAAGACATCATCATTTCTGGTGGTGAGAATATTTCGAGTATTGAAGTTGAGGATGCCTTGTATCAGCATCCTGCAGTCGTTGCCTGCGCGGTAGTTGCAGCACCCGATGCCAAATGGGGCGAAGTGCCATGTGCTTTTATCGAGACACGCGCTGGCGTTGTAGTGACCAAAGAAGATATCATCGTGCACTGCAAATCACTTTTAGCAGGATTTAAAGTGCCAAAATTAGTAGTGTTTAAAGAAATCCCGAAAACATCAACAGGCAAGATACAAAAATTTTTGTTACGGCAGGAAGCGGGTTCGGTGAAGGCAATTCATCAGGAATGAGTCCGCAGTGATGAAGATTGCTGTTATAAAAAACCCGGCAAATGCCGGGTTTTTAAATAGAGAATTTATCTGATAATTGGTTATTACTTCTTTTCTTTCGGCGCTAACTTCACCTGAGCCATAATCGCAAAGGCTTGCGGCGTGAGCGTAGTCCACTGCTCTAAATCTTTCGGAGATACATTGGTGGGTGGCGGGCCAATATTTAATAAAGCATTTTGAAAATCTTTCTCAGTGGGCTTCTCGGGTAATTTTGAAAATAAATTAATACGCCAGATATTACATATAGCAGCTTCACGGATACGGTCATTTTTTACACCCGGCCAGCCTTTAGCCATTTCAGCAACGATCTCATCGCGCTGAACGCGGACATCATTGGGCGTGACTTTGGCCTTTGTGCGATTAGCTTTGTGAAGAATATGAATTTGCGCAAATAGCCCAGCAAACTGGGTCATTAACTCACCAAACTGGGGGGTAGGAACAGTCAGTGTCGAATGTATGCCAGACATGGCGGAGCAGCGTAATGCTGCGGTTTCAATCGATACATCCTGTGCGCTGGCATTAGGCGCAAACAAAATAAGTAGATTGATGCTAAGTGCAGCGAGTAGTGAAGGGAATTTTTTGACGTACATAATGAGGTCTCTGTTGGTGTTTTATCGTTCTAATTAATAACGTACTTAGCTGCGCGATCCTTGTAGTGGTTTATGCTGACTGTCACCTGAGGTATCCAGTGCACACTCTGAGACAATTGTAGCTGATCTGGGGAAACATCCGTACCAGAGGCTAATTTCAACAAACAAAATATAATCGAGCTTTGCGGCCCACGGGCAGCCTGACTTTCAAAGTGATTTTTCATGCGAGTATTTAATTTCAGTGCAGGTCCAGCAGTGTTGCCGGAACCCGTATTACAGCGAGCAGCCGAGGAAATGCTTGACTGGCGAGGCAGCGGCATGTCGGTGATGGAAATGAGTCACCGTGGCAAAGAATTTATGAGCATTGCCCACAGCGCGGAAGCGAATTTTCGACAGTTGTTGGGGATACCTTCAAATTATAAAGTCCTATTTCTTCAGGGCGGCGCCATGGCGATGAATGCGCTGATTCCCATGAATCTTTTAGGTAACCATCAATCTGCAGATTATGTGAATACAGGTATTTGGTCGTCTAAATCAATTAGCGAGGCGAAAAAATATTGTCAGGTGAATGTGGCAGCTTCGTCGGAAGATAAGGATTTTACGTATGTCCCTGCGCAGTCCACGTGGAAACTCGACCCGCAAGCAGCTTATCTTCATATTTGCAGTAACGAGACAATAGGTGGTGTTGAATATCATTGGTTGCCCGCTGCTGGTGATGTCCCTTTGGTCGCTGATATGTCGTCAAACATCTTGTCGACAGTTATAAATGTGAGTGACTACGCCGTGATTTATGGCGGTGCGCAAAAAAATATTGGTCCTGCAGGATTAACCTTTGTGATTGTGCGTGATGATTTACTGGATAGAGCATTAGACATTACGCCGACCGTGTTCCACTGGAAAGAACAAGCCGAGCATGAATCCATGGTAAATACACCGCCTACGTATGGAATTTATATAGCTGGTTTGGTTTTCGAGTGGTTGCAACAGCAGGGTGGTTTGGCAGCTATTGAAAAAATGAATGCTGAGAAGGCATCGCGTCTATATGACTACCTGGATTCGACAGATTTTTATTCTAGTCCAGTCAGTGTCAATGACAGGTCGCGCATGAATATTCCTTTTCATTTACATGACACACGCTTAAATGACAGTTTTCTTGATGGTGCCCAAGAACGTGGCTTATTGCAGTTGAAAGGTCACCGTAGTGTCGGTGGTATGCGTGCCTCTCTTTATAATGCGATGCCTATCGATGGCGTAATCGCATTAGTCAACTATCTGCGTGATTTCGAAAAACATCATGCTTAGTCTGTAAATCGCAAAATTTACCTATCGCTTTATTGCCTGCATGGCTTGTCTTTGTCTCGCATTGGGGATTTAATCCTCTTCCACCAAGTCCAATCGAAAAGTTGTTTGGCGAGTTAACGCCAGCACGATAATTTTTCTGACTTGTCCGACCAGGAGTCATCATGCAGAGTGAAGTGCGACAGGACATCGAGCCTGTTCAAACGATTTTCGAATGTGGTCCTCAAGAGAAGGTGCGTCGTGAGCTGATGCATGCTCTGCGGTATAGCGGCGAACGACCTGTCGCTGAGCTAGTTGAGATGTCAGATGCGGAGCGTTGCAAATGGTTATTTTGGAATTTGCACGAAAACTTAGAAGAAATTCGTGCGATGGAGCCAACTTTATCGGCTCGAGTCACCGGAACTCAATTTACGGTGACGGATGGTTCGCGTTTGCTAG
>JACCEE010442501.1_pt1 | contig 11205 bp, 9 predicted proteins | sample 7449931 | NCBI WGS metagenome assembly JACCEE01 (sample SAMN15323457, study PRJNA562643) | freshwater metagenome | isolation source: river surface water | place: USA:Blue River Watershed | collected 2017-08-19 | reverse complement strand
ATTTCGTTACCTTCATTACCACAATTTTTCTATGATCTTTTCCATCAATCATTGAAAACTGATCTGTATTCTTTAAAAATGTGCTTAATTTCGAATAGCCAAAATCTTTAACATCAAAATTCGGAATCTTATTATGAAGTACACGACCTAACTCGCCAAGCTCAATCTGCTGATTCTTACTATTTTGAATACAGGTTTTAATATACTCTAATACTTCAATGGAAGATTCTTTATTTAATGATACATGATGCTTATTATCCTTTTCAATTTTAAACCCCGGAATATCTTCAATAAATTTAGACAATAAACTATAGCCATATTTTCGAACATCGAACTCTGGGTATTTATTAATTAATCGACTGCCAATTTCACCCAAACCTGTTGGTTTTCCTTTTCCAGCATTTACTGAGATAATATTCTCAATTTCTTTAATCAATGTCTCTTTTGAAAGTTCTTCTAACTCTTCCTGTCCCTCAGGCTCCCCACCATCATAACTATCTTTCAGTGTCTCTTGTTGATAAAGCATTCCTATATCCGTAAATACACTACATCCATTTCGAAAAGCTTGTGGCGTTTTCTTTTCGCCCATACCTATAATATGCATTCCTGACTCTTTGAGACGACTTGCTAAGCGGGTGAAGTCACTGTCACTAGAAACCAAACAAAAACCATCTACGTTTCCAGTGTAGAGAATATCCATCGCATCAATAATCAATGCGGAGTCGGTTGAATTCTTATGCGCAACATTACAAAATTGCTGAATCGGTGTAATTGAAAATTCCTGGAGCTTATCTTTCCACTTTGCAGACTGTGGACTCGTCCAGTCACTATAGATTCTTCTGTATGTGATAATCCAATCATTTTGAATAATTTCATTTATTATGCAAGGTATGTAATCTGCCGAAATATTGTCACCATCAATGAGTAATGCTAATTTTTTACCTGCCATATTGCCCTCTTTTCTTCTCAATTATCTTTTTAACTACATCTACAATCTATTGTACACTTATTATTAATATGATGTATATTATTTATCATACAAAATTTCTCTATAAAGATTGACACAATTGACAAAACATGATATTCTGTGAATGGAATTTTTATTGTTTATTGATTCACATATTTTTGTAAATCATTTCTTCAATAAGATGATTTACAAAAATATGTGATTTTTTTAACTCTAAAAATCAAAAAAAATTTTTTATTTTAAGGAGGTATCTTTTATGAATAAAGGTACAGTAAAATGGTTCAATGCTCAAAAAGGATTTGGTTTCATCACAAGTGACGAAACAAACGAAGACATTTTCGTTCACTTTTCTGGAATCGCATCAGAAGGTTTCAAAACTTTGGAAGACGGACAAGCTGTAACATTTGACACAACTCAAGGTCAAAGAGGATTACAAGCAGTTAACGTTTATCCAGCATAAGCCGAACGATTAAGGACTGTCAACTGACAGTCCTTTTTTATTTGCTCTATATAGACTCATAATATACTTACGAAAACTTACACATTCCGAATTAAGATAATCTCATTTTGAAATCATCATATCCAAATCCCTTAACTATTTTTACGTTCTCACCTTCAAGGATTGCAATACTTGGTAGTTTCATCCCATTAAAGGTATTGTTTTTTACCATGGAATAAATTGCCATATCTTTAAAAACCACCCTATCCCCAATCTTTTGTTCATTCTCAAAAGAATAATCCCCAATTACATCTCCCGCTAGGCACGTTGGCCCAGCAAGACGATAGGTATGGGGTAATTCCCCTTTTTCTTTGGCGCCAAAAATTTCTGGTCGATAAGGCATTTCCAATACATCTGGCATGTGGCATGCTGCTGATGTATCTAAAATTGCGATTTTCATTCCATTATCAACAATATCTAGTACGGAACTCACCAAGTATCCAGCATTTAATGCAACTGCTTCTCCTGGCTCTATATAAATCTCAATATTGTATGTCTCTTTCAATCTCTGAATCAAAGAAATTAGACGTTCCACTTGGTAATCATCTCGCGTAATGTGGTGCCCTCCACCAAGATTTAACCATTTTAAATTATGTAAGTATCTTCCAAAATCTCGTTCAAACACTTCCAACGTTGTTTCTAGTGCATCCACATTTTGCTCGCATAGGGTATGAAAATGAAGCCCTGATAAACCATCTAGCATATCACCACGAAAATTCTCAATTGTAACACCCATTCTAGAAAATGGAGCGCAAGGATCATAAATTGCATGTCCACTCTGTGTGGAACACTGTGGATTTACACGAATTCCGTACTCTTTCGGATACTTCATTGCAAGTGGTTTATACGTTTCCCATTGGGTAAAGGAGTTAAATACTATATGATCACAGATCTCCAGAATTTCTGGCATCTCTTCCTCACGATATGCTGCTGCATACACATGATTTTCGAGATTCATTTCTTCTCGTCCCAATTTTGCTTCATATAATCCACTTGCTGTCGTTCCAGCTAAATACGTTCCAATCAGTGGGTAAAGTGAAAACATCGAAAAACACTTTTGCGCAAGCAAAATTTTACATCCACTTTGGTCTGCTACGTTTTTTAAACACTCTAGATTTTTTACTAGTTTTTCAAGGTCAATTACATATGCCGGTGTTTCCATTGTCTGTATTGTCATATTTTTCCCACTCTTATATATAAATTAGTCAACCATTGTTGGATTAAAATCCTCTTCCCAAGGAAGTCCCCATAGATTAAGTGCTTCCATAAATGGATCCGGATCAAACTCTTCAATATTATAAACGCCTGGCTTTTCCCATGTTCCATTCATAATCATCATTGCACCAATCATAGCCGGAACTCCTGTTGTATAGCTAATTGCCTGAGAACCAACTTCCTTGAAACACTCTTGGTGATCACAAATATTATATACATAGTATACTTTATCTTGACCATCCTTTTTCCCTTTATAGATACATCCAATATTTGTTTTTCCAACCGTTCTTGGACCAAGGCTCGCTGGGTCTGGTAAAACTGCTTTCAAAAACTGAAGCGGAACAATTTCTTTTCCCTCATATAAAATTGGTTCAATAGATGTCATTCCTACGTTTTCCAAGCACTTCAAATGTGTCAAATAACTTTGTCCAAAGGTCATAAAGAAGCGTATCCGCTTAATCCCTGGCATATTTAGAGCCAATGATTCGATTTCCTCATGATGCAACAAATACATATCTTTCATTCCAACGCCTTTGAAATCATATTCTTTCTTAATTTCCATCGGTTTCGTTTCAATCCATTGTCCATTTTCCCAATAACTTCCATTGGCACTCACTTCACGGATATTGATTTCCGGATTAAAGTTTGTCGCAAACGGATACCCATGATCTCCTCCATTACAGTCCAAAATATCAATATATTCAATTTCATCAAAGTAATGTTTTAATGCATAGGCACTAAATACTCCTGTCACTCCAGGATCAAATCCACTTCCTAAAAGAGCCATAATTCCCGCTTTTTCAAAACGTTCACGATAATCCCATTGCCATTTATATTCAAACTTCGCCGTATCAATCGGTTCATAATTCGCCGTATCCACATAATGTGTTTTTGTCTGAAGACATGCTTCCATAATGGTTAGATCTTGATACGGAAGTGCAAGGTTTAGCACTAATTTGGGTTGAAAATCCTGAATCAATGCAACTAATTCCTCGACCTGATCTGCGTCTACCTGTGCCGTATGAATAATCGTCTTTGTTTTACCTTCTAATTCCTCTTTGATTGCATCACATTTGCTCTTTGTTCTGCTTGCAATCATAATTTCCTCAAATACCTCACTATTTTGACAACATTTATGAATTGCAACTCTTGCAACTCCTCCACATCCGATAATCAACGCTTTTTTCATCTTTTTCCTCCACTTTGTTTATGGTAATAGTTGTTTATTTTAATATTGCTAACAATAATTCTCTCAATACTTTACAGGCCATCGCAGTGGATGCTCCTGTGGAATCATACACGGGTGACAATTCATTAATATCCATTCCCACAATCTGAAGAGAAGATACTTTCATGATTGCCTCCAACAGCTGAGTGAAATTAACACCTCCTGCTTCTGGTGTTCCTGTTCCCGGAAATACTCCCGGATCAAGAATATCTAGGTCTAGTGTAAAGTATACTGGGTGTCCCTGGCACTTCTTGAGCGCAAATTCTAAACTCGTAAAATCAAATTTATTTAAAAAAGTATGGGACTTTGCCCATTCAAACTCGCTCTTTTCACCGCTCCTTATTCCAAACTGGAAGATCTTGCCATCTCCCACTAGGTCCCATGCTCTTCGAATTACAGTTGCATGGGATAATGTTTCACCCAAATAATCTTCCCTCAAATCACAATGTGCATCAAAATGAATAATTCGTAAATCTTCATAATATTTGTATGCCGCTTCAATTCCTCCCAAAGTAACTAAATGTTCGCCACCAATCATACAGGGGATTTTTTTGTTTTGTAGTACATTTTCATAGGCAGATCGAATAGAGTTTATTGCTTTTTGAGAATTTCCAAAGGCAAGCTCAAGATCTCCCCCATCAAATACCTTGTAATCCAGTAAATCTTTGTTTTGGTAAGGACTATAGGTTTCAATTCCAAAGCTCTCGCTGCGCATAGATTTTGATGCAAATCTCGTTCCTGGTCGAAAGGATGTTGTAGAATCAAATGGTGCTCCAAATAAGACAATTTCGGCATCTTCGTAACTCGAATCGCATCCAATAAACGGCTCAATTTTATTATTCCACATCTTCTAACAACTCCTCCACATAATTTGGCAATGCAAATGCTCCTACATGTAATTGGGTATTATAGTACTTCGTTTTAATGTTCCGTTCTTTCCAACGCTTTGGATCAAAATCCGTTACTGGATGGTACTTTTTGGATGAAAAACCAAATAACCAATGTCCCGAAGGATACGTTGGAATATGCGCCTGATAAACTCGACTAATGTCAAAACTCTCCACAATTCTCTTATGCGCTCTTTGCATTGCCAGGGCATCTTCTTTGTAAAAAGGGCTTTCATGTTGATTAACAACAATTCCATCTTCCTTTAACGCCTTATAGCAATTTCCATAAAACTCTTTTGTAAAAAGTCCTTCACCTGGTCCAAATGGATCTGTTGAATCTACAATGATCAAATCATACTCCTGATTTTTGTTGCGTATGAATTTCAGTCCATCCTGAAAATATAAATTCACTCGTTCATCATCAAACTTACAGGCTGTTTGTGGTAAAAACTGTTTACAAACCTTTACAACCTCTTCATCAATCTCAACCATATCAATTCTTTCAATTTCCGGGTAAGCACTGAGTTCACGAATTACTCCCCCATCTCCAGCACCAATCACCAATACATGTTTTACATTGGGATGCACTGACATCGGAACATGTACAATCATCTCATGATAGATGAATTCATCTTTTTCCGTTAACATCATAAACCCATCAAGAGTTAAAAATCTTCCAAATTCCTGGGATTCAAATACATCAATCCTTTGGTACTCACTTTGCAAACTGCATAATTGCTTATCTACCTTAATTGAAAAATTCACATCTTTCGTATGTTGTTCAGTAAACCATAATTCCATCTCTACTCCCATCTGCACAAATTATCTCATGCCACTATCCGTCTATAAACTATCATAGAACAGGTTTTTGCCTAATAACATTGAGTCGATTGACTTCTTTATCTTCTGGTCCTGTTAAAAAGCAACCTTTCTCTTTAGCATATGCAATATAGTCTAAAATATCTTTGGTAATTCGCTCGCCAGGTGCTAGTATTGGTATTCCAGGTGGGTAACACATAACAAACTCTGCACATATTCGCTTTGCGCTCTCTTCAATAGGAAGGGACTGCTTTTCACCATAAAATGCATCCTTCGGAGACATTGCTACTTTGGGATTGATATACTCATAAGCCAGCATATCTCCTCGTTCCTTTTTAAATCTCCTTCGAATCTCAGCCAAAGCGCTAACAAGTCTCTCAATATCTCGTTCACGATCTCCTACTGATATATATGCAAGAATATTTCCAATATCTCCAAACTCAATCTGAATATCATATTCGTCTCGAAGCAAGTCATACACTTCAATTCCAGCTAATCCCACATCCAATGTAAAGACGGATAATTTGGTTGCATCAAAATCATAGATACTATCACGATTAATCAATTCTGTGGAGTATGCATAATAGTCCCCAATCTGATTGATTTCATCTCTTGCATATTGAGCAAGTTCCCGAACACGTTCAAAGGTTTTTGCTCCATTGATTGCAAGATTTTTCCTAGAAATGTCAAGGCTTGATAGTAATAAATAACTTCCACTTGTAGTTTGCGTCAAATTAATAATCTGCCTTACATAATCTGGATTCACATCATTGCCAACTAATAAAAATGAACTTTGAGTCAGACTTCCACCCGATTTGTGCATGCTTACAGCTGCCATATCTGCACCTGCCTCCATGGCCGATACTGGGAGATTGGAATCAAAGTAAAAATGAGTTCCATGTGCTTCATCTGCAAGTACAAGCATACCGTGTTGGTGGGCTAATGTTACAATCCCAAATAAATCCGAGCAAATACCATAATAGGTTGGATTGTTTACTAAAACTGCTTTCGCGTCTGGATTTGCCAATATCACTTTTTCAAGTTCCGCCAATGACATACCTAAAGAAATTCCTAATTTCTTATCCACTTGTGGGTTCACATAAATCGGAATTGCTCCGCTTAATATTAAAGCATTAATCGCACTTCTATGTACATTCCTTGGTAAAATAATTTTGTCTCCCTGCTTGCATGCCGACAAAATCATTGTCTGAACAGCAGACGTCGTTCCACCAACCATGAAAAAGGCATTTTTTGAACCAAATGCATCTGCTGCTAATGCTTCTGCTGTCGCAATTACAGATACAGGATGACATAGATTGTCTAGCGGCTTCATGGAGTTCACATCTAGTGCCATACATTTATCCCCTAGAAAATCCGTTAATTCTTTATTCCCTTTTCCTCTTTTATGTCCTGGAACATCAAATGGAACAACTCTCTCTTTTTCAAAGCGCTTAAGCGCTTCGTAGATTGGCATCTGATTTTGATCTAATTTCAATGTTTGCCTCCAAAAGCGTAGCTCAAAAAATATTGCTTCCGCTAAATATTTCAATCATTTCCTGTCTTAGGTTATTGGTAATGTCTAATCTGGTTTTTGGTGGTAATTCATAGACATCCGTTTTAAATAAGTAATTTTGTAAATCAATTTCTTTAATCAACATTTTCGTATGAAAAATATTTGACTGATACATATTTACATCAATTGCGTCATATTTTTTCAACCGTTCATCCGATATATAATCTTGAATGGAGGCAATTTTGTGATCAATAAACAATTTTTTACCATCCATTGCTCTCGTAAACCCTCGCACTCGGTAGTCCATCGTGATGATATCCGAATCAAAGCTTCCTATCAAATAGTCAAGCGTTGATAGCGGCGTAATCTCTCCACATGTTGCAACATCAATATCCACACGAAACGTGGCAAGACAAGTATCTGGATGATATTCTGGATAGGTATGAACTGTGACATGGCTCTTATCAAGATGCGCAACTGTCAGATCGTTTTTTGCCATCAATTCTTTTGCAAATTCTTTGCTTCTTGCACCAAACATTTGCTCTTCTGCTAAAAGGATTGTAACACTCGCTCCCTGCGGCTCATAATCCTGCTTAGATACATTTAAAACATGAGCACCAATCATATCCGTAATATTACAAAGTATATTGACCAAACGATCAGAATTATACTGTTCATCGATATACGCAATATAATCTTGCTGTTCACGTTGTGTTTTTGCATAACAAACATCATATATATTGAAACTCAATGATTTTGTTAAATTATTAAATCCATACAGTGTTAACTTATTGTTCATATCCATCCTCTTTTCATGATTGCTTCTGCAATTATTTTTGAACGCAAAAAAGAACCCATTGTAATTTGTTGTTCTCTATCATTACACTTGGATTCTTCTACTATTTGTATGATTTAATTTGAATTCGCATTCGCATCTTAATTTTCCAATATAGCGTTTTAGAGTCTATATAGCAAGAATTACTTTTACTACTCTTATCGATTTTTCACAAGTGTGATATGCACTAGGCACACGGTTGTATAGTCACCAACTCCATATCAGAATCCTGATTTTCTGACACCAACTTATAAAATTCATATAACGAAAAGTTAATAAATTCCCACAAAAGTCTCTAATCGCTTTTGCCAAAACTGATTATATAATATTTGATTTAGGAAAGTCAATCCTTATTTACTACTTTTTATAAAAAGGAGCGATATCCTTTGTAGACTCTTTTCCAAAAGCTGTATCCATGCTAACAACATTCAATCCAATTTCCTTTAAATATGGACGCGCCGCACTTCCAATTTCCTGGAATAAATCGCCTTCTAGTTCTTGATGTTTTACAACAATCAAAAACGTCTGTTCCTCATTCTTAACCATCATTTGAATATACGCTTCTTCAACAGAATCATGTTTCTGCAATACTTCTTTCACAGTATCCATTAAGTCCGTTGGATATATTTTAGGTAAACCCAAATGAATTCCTTCACCTGTAGGCAGTTGGTTATCTTTTTTTCTTGCATCACTCACTTGCTTGATTCGTTCCATAATTTCTTTTGTAAATACAAGGTTCACCCCAAATGGATCAATTACAAATCCTTCGCATTCACCATCTCCTTCAAGCAACATTTTTGCATAGGTATCAAAATTGATAATCAGTGTTTTTTGGTCTTCGTTGTTTTTCCATTTTGTAAGTTCATACCAGTCCGTAAATGCAGGCAAAAATTTTTGTTTATTTGCATTTTCCAAAACAAATATTTTAACGCTTGTGTTTTCTTTTAATACCACATCCTCACCCACTGAATCAGATGTATTTTCTACGGATACTGGTGCTAATAGTCTTGCATTTAAAAGTTCATCAATCATTGCATTTTGTGCGTTAATTGTTTTTTGCTCTTGCATTATCTTAATTGCTTTAACCAATTCGGGATTTGTAACGGGTTTATTGTTTGTTTGCATAATTCCTCCATAAAAATATATTCATTTTTTATAACACATCGTACTTATCTCAACCAAATTATTATAACAATCTTTAACACATTTATCCATCTTTTTCTTTTGGGATATTTCTTTTAGGAGTCTTTATGCCAAGGATTCTTTATGTCAGATTGCCCAGGCGTTTGACAGTTGAATAAAGAAAAAAGTGGTTGCAGGTCGCATAAAACCTGTATTTTTTATGTCCATTTTTATGTTTTATTGTATGGTATTTTGTGGCAATATGTGTTATAATAAGGTATGTGGAGGTGTCGTCATGAAAGTTACTACAACGAAATCTAAAAATTCAGAGTCATTTTATATTTCAAAGGGGTTTATCAATGATAAAGGTACTAGTACATCTGTTATTGTCCGCAAACTTGGAACATTAAATGAATTGCTAAAAGAACATGGTCCTACCCGAGACGATGTATTGGCATGGGCCAGAGAAGAAGCTAGGCTTGAAACAGCTAAATACAAAGAAGAACGCAAGAGCAAGGCAATTCAAATCACCTTACATGCTGATCGTCTGCTAGACTATGACAAGCAAGCATTCTTTCGTGGAGGATATCTCTTTCTTCAATCCATTTACTACGGTTTACAGTTGCATAAAATTTCCCGAAAACTAAAGATGAAATATAAATTTGAATACGATATTAATTCTATCCTGTCCGATTTAATTTATGCCAGAGTACTTGAACCAACTAGTAAACGTTCATCCTTTAAAGTTGCATCCGAATTCTTAGAAAAACCATCCTACGAGCTGCATGATATTTACCGTGCATTAGATGTTTTAGGACATGAGTGCGATTTCATTCAGTCTGAAGTATATAAAAACAGCCATTTTTTTGGCAAAAGAAATGACAAGGTTCTTTACTATGATTGCTCTAATTATTACTTTGAAATCGAGCAAGAGGATGGGATAAAAAAGTACGGAAAAAGCAAGGAACATAGACCTAATCCAATCGTACAAATGGGATTGTTTATGGATGGCGATGGCATTCCTCTTGCCTTTTCAATCTTTCCTGGAAACGCCAATGAACAGACCTCTTTGAAACCATTAGAGAAAAAAGTACTTGGAGAATTTGGGTGCCAAAAGTTCATCTACTGCAGTGATGCTGGTTTAGCATCTGAGGATATTCGAGTTTATAATCACATGGGAAAACGAGCATTTATTGTAACCCAGTCCATCAAGAAGCTTTCTGCCGAAGAAAAAATATGGGCACTGAATCGAACCGGATTCAAACGTGTTTCCGATGATAAACCCATAGATATCAATAAGATACCAGACGATGATCAAAATTTGTATTATAAAGATGAACCCTATACCTCTAAGCGTCTTCACCAGCGATTAATTGTTACATACTCGCCCAAGTACGCTCTTTACCAAAAGACAATCCGCGAAAAACAAGTGGAGCGCGCTGAACAAATGGTAAATTCTAACACTGTCAAAAAGGGAAGGAAAAACCCAAATGATCCTGCCAGATTTATTGATTCGGTTGCTGTTACCAAAGATGGGGAAGTGGCAAACATACATCACTATTTAAATGAGAGTAAAGTCGAATCGGAGGCTCAATATGATGGATTATATGCCGTCTGTACAGATCTTCTTGATGATCCTGTAAGTGAAATCCTAAAAGTAAGCGAAGGTAGATGGCAGATAGAAGAATGTTTTCGAATTATGAAAACAGATTTTTCTGCGCGACCTATTTATCTTCAAGACGAAAATCGAATCAAAGCTCATTTTCTTATTTGTTTTCTTTCGCTTTTATCGTATCGTATGATTGAGAAAAAACTAGATTATAACTATACCTGTGAAACAATTCTAGACGCATTAAAAGCAATGAACTTTGCAGAGATTGCACAACAAGGTTTTATACCTTTGTATAAACGCCAGAAAATAACAGATGACCTCCACAATATTTGTGGTTTTCGAACAGACTATCAATTCATAACAAAAAGCGATATGAAAACAATTCAAAAAAAAAGTAAAGGCAAAGAATAAATTACCATACTACGCAACAAAGAACAAAACCGTTGTAAGCCTTATGTTTAATGGCGTTGCAGCGGTTTCATTCTTTCGAAACTGTCAAAGACAGGAT
>JACCEE010498125.1_pt1 | contig 11207 bp, 7 predicted proteins | sample 7449931 | NCBI WGS metagenome assembly JACCEE01 (sample SAMN15323457, study PRJNA562643) | freshwater metagenome | isolation source: river surface water | place: USA:Blue River Watershed | collected 2017-08-19 | reverse complement strand
ACCCTCCGAATGAAAACCCAACTTTCTTTTTTCTTATTCCTGCAAACGGTTAAAACCGTTTGTTCACCTAAGAACTTGTCACAGTGGTTGTGAAAAGGAAAAAGTGAACGGAGGTGTTTTAACCCTCCGAATGAAAACCCAACTTTCTTTTTTCTTATTCCTGCAAACAGCTAAAACCGTTTGTTCACTTGAAAACTTGTCACAGCAGTTGTGAAAAGGAAAAGGTGAACGGAGGTGTTTTAACCCTCCGAATAAAAACCCAACTTTCTTTTTTCTTATTCCTGCAAACAGCTAAAACTGTTTGTTCACTTGAAAAATTCTCACAGCGGTTGTGAAAATATTTTTCTTGAATCGGAATGAATTATAAAGTATAATCGGGAATATTTTTAGAGGTGGTTTGGTATGAAAAATAATAATAAATATGTAACACCACGAAAGAAAAATATTAAGGGAGATATTGAGTTTTTATATGAAAAAGCAAGTAATTTTTATGAGTTGGGTCAGTATGAAACAGCAATAGAATATTGTAAAGAAATTCTGAAAAGTTCTGAAAATAATATATACTGTTTATATTTATTGGGTCTTTCTTTTTTAAAACTTACAAATTATATCCAATCTGTATATTTTTTTGAAAAAATTTTAAAAATTGATAGTAATTATACATTAGCAATAAACAATCTTATGATTATTTATTTGGATTATTTAAAAAATTATGATAAAAGTATTGAATATTCTTTAAAATTATATTCTTTTGATCATAAAAATACAGAAGCTTTATCAAATATCGGATTATCATATTTGAAAAAAAAGAATTATAATGAGGCAATAACTCATTTTAAAAAAGTTTTAGAAATGAAACCAAATAATGTAATTGCATTAACAAATCTTTCTGTTTCTTATATAGAATTAAAAGAAAACTTTAAAGCAATTGAGATTTGCGAAAAAATTTTAAAAATTGATAAAAATAATGAAAATGCTTTAATTAATTTATCAACCGCTTATTTCAATATTAAAGATTATAATTCTTCTGTTAACTGTTGTTTAAAAGTCTTAACATTTAATGACTTAACAGAAGATGCTTTGGTAAATATTTCTTTGTCTTTTATAGAATTAAAAAAATTCGAGGAAGTTCTGAAATTTCTCGGAAAATTATTACTTATTGATAGTAAAATGCCAATTGCATTATATTTATTGGGAAAAACTTATTTATCTCTGGATAATTTAGTAAAATCATTAGATTACTTTAATAAAATTATATTAAATAATGTAACAGAAAAAAAAATATTGTTTGAAAATCAATTAGTTATAAATTCTATTATCAATAAAGCATTTATTCTTTATGAATTAAAAAGATATGAAGAAGCTAAAGAAACAATTAAAAATACTTGGTTTTATTTAGAGGAATATAAAGAAGGAAGTAATATTAATACTTTTTCCGAATATTATTACACATATTCTTTGATTATTCATGAGGAAAATTTGGATGAAGCAATTGAATATATAAACAAAGCAATCAAATATGATAACAGCAGATATGATTTTTATATGCAGACAGCATTTTATTATTACTTAAAAAATGATAAAGAATTGTTTTACGAAAATATGAATAAATCAATTGAGTTAAAAAAAACAAATAAAGATGAACAATTTAAAGTATCTTTTGTTGATGGAAAACCGATTATTGAAAAAACTTATAAAAAAGTAAAAATACCGGAAGATATATTCTTTGAAATGATAAACGAAATTAACGAAAGAAAAGCAAAAGAACAGGAAATTCGTTTACAGGAAAGAAATAAAGTGATTGCGGATTTATCCCATTCGATTAAAAATTTAATAGGTGGGTCAATAATGGCATCTCTTGAAAATCTAAAAAAAGAAATAGGAGATTCTTTATTGATAAGAAAGGCTTTAAAAGGTTCCGAACTTATAAAAAGAATTGTTACTGCAATGAATTTATCTTTCAGCGGTTCGATAGATGATTTTGTTTTTGATGCGAAAAATTCAAACGAATCAACAACTTTAAAAACTTTAATTATCGAATCATTAAAATATTCAACCGAAAATATGTTTGACAATCAATATTTTTCTCAATTCAAAGAACAATATTTTCCAACAAGAGAAGTTTATATTAATTCAAAAAAAACATGGGATGAAGTTATAAAATCAAACGATTTGAATAATATTCAGAATTTTTTAAATGAAAATATGATAAAATTTGAATATGATTTTGATGATTCGGCAACTTATTCAATAAGTGATGAAAAAGGTTCTGCAACAAAATTAATGATATTATTTCAGGAAATTATTTTTAATGCTGTTAAATATTCATCTTTTGTTGTTAAAAACGACAGAAAGTTAATAATTTCTTTAAAAAAAGATAACGGAAATATAATTTTTGATGTAAAAAACAGTTGTTTAATTGATTTAGTTGAAAAATCAACCGGTTTGGGCAAAGAAATTATTGCAAATTTCACAAAATTACTTCAAACACAACCTATTGTTACAAAAGAAAATAATTTATATGATGTGAAAATAGTTTTCAAAAACTTTTGGGAGCAAACATGAAAAAAATATTGTATATTGAAGATGAAATAGTTAAAAATATTGAGCTTATTATAAATATTTTTGAAAAATTTATCGGAAAAGAATTAATAAAAGAAATAAAATTATTAAAAGATGATGAAAGCGGTTTTGGAATTTCCGCAAAAGAAATAAAAGAAATAATAAATAAAAGCGAAATTATTGAAATTGTTGACAATTTTAAAGATGCTTTGGAAATTTTTGAATGCAAAAGTGATGATTATTCGGTTTTTATTGTTGACAGAAATTTATCCGAACAAATTTATCATTTAACTGATTTAACAGCAATTGATAAAAATTTTACTGAACAAATGTTGAATAAATATAAATCATCGGAAGGGGATTATTTACTTGAAAAATTATTTAACAAAACAACAAATGTTTTAACAAAATTTTATTTTTTAAGTGCAAATTCTCCCACCGAACTGAAATTTAAAACATTAAATATAGAAAATCATATTGAACAAAAGAGATTTTCTTATGATAATTTTATTGAAAAAACAGAAACAAAAAAAGTTATCAAAATAATGAATGACAATAAACTGATAACAACACAATTTGAAAACAAAGAATTTTTGGTTATTTTAAAAAATCAAATAAACTCATCAATTGAAGTCAAATTTATTGATTTGTTTTTTGAAAATGATATTGAGAAAAGTTTGGCTTTAATAAGAGTTATTCTTGAAACAATACTACATACAATTGACAGTAAACATAATATTGTTACAACTTTAAACACTACATTTATGAGTGATTTTATTATTAAAATTGAAAACAACAGAAAATATAACATTTTAAATTCAAGTGAATTGATTGTTTCTTTATTAAGAAATTTAAAATCCGTATCAAGTGCTTATGGTTCTCATACAACTTTTTCTAAAATCGGTTATATGCCTACAGAGAACACAAAAATATCTTTGATTTTTTCTTTAAAAGAAATAATTTTGTGGTTTGATAAAATTATTTAATCTTTTCAAATATCAAAAAACATCTTGAATTTAATAACATTTTAAGTTATTTTGCATTTTAACGGTAATTAAACCGTTATTATTTTAGGTTTTATATGAGTAAAGGAATTGAATTATTTTTTAAAGGAGTTGCTTTTGAAAATTTAAAAAATTACAAAAGAGCTTATGATTTTTACAAAGAAGCTTCTTTGATTAATTATCAACCTGCCGAAGTAAAACTTACGGATATCAATTTTCTTGAAAAAACAGCAGATGAATTAAAGAAAAATAAAGATTACAAAAATTCTTTTGGTTTATATAAACTAATTTTTGAATTTGGAAACAAAGAAATTATAAATAAAATAACAGATTCGGATTGTTTGTTTGATTTTGCTGTAACATATCATAATGCAAAAAAATATATTAATTCATACCTTTTTTATAAAAAAGCAAGTGAACTCGGAAATACAAATGCTCAAAAAGAAGTAACAAATGTAAAGTTTCTTCAAAATGTTGCAGAAGAATATTATGATAAGGAATATTTTAAAGAAGCTTATTATATTTTTAAAACAGCTTCCGAATTAGGCAGTTTGGAGGCTTCTGAAAATATTAATAATATTTATTTTCTTGAAAAAGTCGGGGATAATTATTTAATTGAGAATAATTATTCGGAAGCATATTATTTTTACAGAAAATCTGCGGAAGAAGGAAATTATTCTTCACTTTTAAAACTCGGAGATTTTTATGAAAAAGGAATATTCGGTACAAGAAATTATTTAAAAGCTTTTGAAAGTTACAAAACTGCATATGAAAACGGAAATAATGATGCAATTGATAAATTGAGTTATTATTATGAAATGGGATTACACGGAGAAAAAGATTTTATAAAAGCTTATGAACTTTACAAATTACCATCACTGAAACATGATGAAAAAAATCTAAAAAGATTAATAAATCCGCGATTTATTGAAAAAGTTGCAGATTCTTATTACCAAAAAGGTAATTTCAGAGAATCTTTTAAATTATATAAAAAAGCAATCGAACTCGGAAATATGAATATTTCTCTTAAACTTAATGACGAAAATTTTTATTTAATGCACGGAGATGTTTGTTTTTATGAAAATGATTTTGAAAATGCTTTGAAATATTATGAATTGGCTTATTCAAAAAACAATCCCGAAGCTGTTGAGAAATTAGCTCTTTGTTATGAAACAGGTTTGGGTTATGAAAAAGATATATTAAAGGCTTATAAATTTTACAAAATATCAGCAGAAAATAAAAGTCAAACAGCAGTTGAAAAGATGAAAGAACCTGTTTTTATGAAAAAAGTCATTGATACTCTTTATTTTGATAATAATTTTGATGAAATAATAAATTTGTTTAAAGATGAAGAAGTTTTTCAAAATTTCAACATTCTCGATATAATTTTAAATAAAATAATTCTTAAAAAAGCCGGAGATATATATTATAAAGCATTTGATTATAAAAAATCTTTTATTATTTATTCTGATTTTGTTGATTCGAATGACAGTGAAATATTATTCAACCTCGGAAATCATTATGAATATGGTTTGGGTTGTGAAAAAAGTATTGAAAATGCTTTTAATCTTTATAATAAAGCATCAAATCTTGAACATGCCGAATCTTTTTATAAAATAGGTTTTTTTTACGAAAACGGAATTTATCTTGATACAAATATTGAAAAATCACTTGAATATTATAAAAAAGCTGTTAAATACGGTGATTTGTATTCAAAAAACAAACTTAATGATAATAATTTTATTAAAAAACTCGGAGATTTTCATTTTGAAAAAAATGATTTAAAAACGGCTTATGAATATTATAAAAAAGGCAGTAAAAATAATGATAAATATTGCAAAACAAAATTAAATGATGATACTTTTTTAAAACAACTTGCAGATTTGTATTTTGAAGAAAATGATTTTAAAAATTCTTTTGAATTATATGAAAAATCAGCTGAATCAGGAAATCCCGAAGCAATTTACAAACTCAGTATTTTTTATGAAAAAGGTTTATTTGTTTATGAGGATTCTGAAAAAGCAAATTATTATTACAATAAATCCATCGAGGCCGGTTATAAAAAAACAACGAAATTTGTTGAAATTAATAATGAATTAAAACAATCTGAAAATTTAAGTATAACTTCTGTTGAAAAATCCGAAAATATAAAAAATAATAATGAAAAAACAGGTTTTATAAAAAAAATTTTATTATTTATAAAAAAATTATTCAATAATTAAAAAAAAATGTAATTTTTCCCGAAAACCGGCTTGATTATTTTTTCCTTATCCCGTAAAATTTAAATGTTTCATATTTTTACCGATTTTTATAAACTTTTTACGGAGGATATTATGACAAGAGAAGAAAGATTATCTTTGGGGCTTCATATATTGACAATGTTGGAAGCTTATATTTCAAATGCTTTGTGGAACATGTTTTATTTGGAATTTAAAAAATCTTATGAAGAATATCTTAAAATGTATAACGGCAGATTAAGCAGTGAATTGGCAAGAAAAACAGCTGTTGAAAATCTTAAAGTTACAGTTAAATCTTTAGATGAAACTTTATCAAAAGTTGCAAGATTGCTTAAAAACGAAGTCGGAGAAAAAGAAATTAAATACAGAGAATTTTTTTCTTCGGGAAAATTAAGTGATGTTATAAAAGGAAATGTAACCGACCAAATAGTGGCAATTGATTATTTGTTAAAAGCTTTGGAAAAAAATAATACTTTAATGGTTTACAATATGTTTTATCAAACAATTAAAGATTTAAAAACCGCACTTGAAAAAGATTATAAAGATGAATCCGATTCACAAAAAGCCGAAGGAAATGCAATTGTGTTATTAAAACTTGAAGAATCAAGATTTGATTTTGCACTGAGACAAATAAAACATTTTGTTCAAGACCATGTTGATGCAAAAGAAGCCGAAAGAATACTAAAAACTGATGTATATAAATATTAAAATTTGAAAAACAAAAGAAAATCAACCGCAATTCTTAAAGCACTCAAATAATTGTTTGCAAACAATAAAAAATATAATATAATGAAAACAAATGAAATTGAAATAAAATTATTTTCAATTTCAAATATTACAGGAGTTAAAAATGTTTATATTATTATGTTTTTTATCAATTTTTTCACAGCAGCTTATTGTTCTTGAAGATGAAAACAAAAGTATTGCCAAATTAAAAGAAACCGAACTTATTTCAAGTATAAGGTCAAAAAATATTGAAAAAGTAAAAGCATTGCTTGAAAGTTATCAAAATGTAAACGAATGCGATTCTTTGGGTGTTTCACCGCTGATGTATGCAATAAACGAACAAAATATTGATATTATAAAATTATTATTGCAATATAAAGCCGATATAAACTATAAAACTCCTGCAAAAAGAACTCCTTTGATGATTGCAACACAACTCGGAAATGTTGATATTGTAAAACTGTTGATTGAAAACAAAGCATCGACAAAAACCGAAATTCCTTTGATTTTTATTGCAATCGAACATAAAAAGAAAGAGATGATTGATTTTTATTTGCCTAAAACCGACGTAAACACCGTTTCTCAATATGATAATTTGTTAACAATCTCAATTATTGCTCAGGATGTTGATATATTTAAAAAAATACTGCCGAAAACAAAACATCTTATAAATAAAAAATCGCCGGGGGGAATATATCCTTTATTTTTGTCAATAAGTTTGGGAAATGTTGAAATAATAAAATTGTTGCTTGAATCGGGTGCTGATATAAATATAAAAAACGAAAACGGAGAAACTCCTTTAAATATGGCAATAATTCAGGGCGGAAATCCCGAATTGATTGATTTGTTACTTAAATTCAAAGCAAATCCCAATACTCAGGGATATTATAATATGAGTGCTTTAATGATTGCAACACAATACAAAAGACCTCAAATAATTAAAAAATTATTACCGATAAGTGATATATATTTAAAAAATAATATGGGAGAAACAGCTTTATTTTATTCGATTTATGACAAAGAATGCTTTAATTTGCTTATAAAAGAATATAAAAATATAAAAAATATGAAAAATAACAATAAAAACTCATTGTTTTATAAACTTGTTGATTTCGGTGATTTTGAAATATTAAAACTTTATCCGAAAGATGAAATAGATTACGAAGAAGTTGATAATGACGGAAACAATTTGTTTTTGGTTGCAATAAGAAGAGGAAATATTGATGTTATAACTTATTTATTTGATTTACCTTTAAATTTTAATCATATCAATAATTTAGGTTATAATGCTTTGTTTTCGGCAATTGAATTTAACAATTTGGATATTATAAGACTTCTTTTCAGTAAAGGATTTAAAGATAATTATATAAGAAACAACCGAACTTTATTTATAAATGCAATTGAAAACAATAATGACGGACTTATCTATTTGTTAAAACATCTTGAAGAAAATTAAAAATAATTATGATTATTTATATATATTTTTACTTTGTTACAAAGTGTCAAAGTTATTTTTAATTTGACATTTTTTAAAGGTTTTGGTATTGTAAAACCTATACTTTTTTTGGATTGGTATATGAAAACATTATTTTTTTATTTCTTATCAATTTTACTTTCAATAAGTATAACAGCTCAAACGGATGATTTGAAAAAAGAAACCGAAAAAACAAAAATCGAAGAAAAAACAGAAAATAAAATTACTGATAAAACCGAAAGCAAAACATCTGATAAAATTGAAAATAAAACCGATGCAAAAACCGAAAATCAGGATTTAAATAATTTCAATGAATCAAATATGTCGGAACAGGAATTTGAACTTGAATTGAAAAGTCTTGAAACAGATGTAAGTTTGTTAAAAGAAAAAGTTTTTCGTTCAAAAGCAAGATTGTCAACATTACATGAAACTCTTGTAAGCGGTAAATCAATTCAAGGTGCAAAATTGAATTTGTTTCACAAAAATGATATGAGCGGTTTTATTGTTAAATCGGCAATTTATCATCTTGATGGTTCTTCTTTATATGCAAAAGTTGATGTTGACGGTGATTTGGGTGATAAAAAAAGTATTGAATTATTTAATAAAGTTATAATTCCGGGTTATCATCTTGTTTCTGTTGTTTTTAAACTTGAAGTAAAAGGATACGGTTTGTTTTCTTATGCAAAAGGTTATCAATTTCAAATCAAAGCAAGTCACTCTTTTTATATAGAAGAAGGAAAGATTACAACAATTAATGTAAATCTTTATGAAAAAGGCGGATTTTTCAGTGATTTAACACAAAAACCCGATGTTGTTTTTAAAGCAGGAATAACTAAGGAATTAACAGAAGAAGCAACTTTATCGAAAGATAAAGAAAGTAAAGAGTAAAAAATATGAGAAAAATAATTATATTTTTGCTTATAATCGCAAACTTTAAAGTTTTTTCACAACAGGAGAATATATCCGATTTATCCTTACAATTGAAAAAAATAGGTGAAGGAATCGATTATATATTAAAAGATTATATAAATGAAAAAATTGTTGAAGCAGATTATCAATTGCAAAAAAGATTTAATGACGGATATGTTTTATATATTTTAAAAGATTACACACGTGCTTCAATGATATTTTATGATATTGTTTCAAAAAAAGAATATTATAAAGACCCTGTTTATGTTGAATGTTTGTATTATTTGGCAGAATCATTTAAAATGCTTAATAATTTACTGGGAGCACAGGAATATTATAAACAGGTTTTGGAACATCCGAGTAAAAAATTTTATCAGGATTCGTTACAACAAATTCTTGAAATATCTTATAAAATCGGGGATTTTCGCGATATCAGCGGCTATATGGAAAAAATAGAAAAAAATTCTTCATCAATAAGACCCGAAATATTTTATGCAAGAGGTAAATCGGCTTATTATCAAAAAGAATACAAAACATCAATTGACAGCTTTTCAAAAATTATTGATAAAGAGGATTTTAAAATTAAAGCAGTGTATTTTATAGGAGTAAATTACACTGCTTTAAAAGATTACGACAAAGCAATTGAAAATTTTAATAAAATTTATGAAGTCGAACCCAAAACAGAAGAAGAAGCAATAATTTATGATTATTCAATATTATCTTTGGGAAGAATTTATTACACAACAAACAAAATAACCGAAGCAATTGATGTTTATCAGGATTTAAAAAGAACTTCTCCTTTTTATGATGTTTCTTTATATGAATCTGCTTGGTGTTTTATTAAAGACAATAATTACGAAAAAGCATTGTTTGCAATTGATTTGTTGATTGATGTTTTACCTAATTCCATAATTATTCCCGAAGCAATTTTGCTTAAAGGGAATTTATATAATGAAATGAATAGAGCAGATGATGCCTTAAAAACATACAGTCAAATTATTGCAAAATATTCAAAAGTTTCCGATGATTTAAATCATATTATAGAACATAATGATAATTTGGAAGATTATTTTTTACAATTGATGGGAACTAATTTGGATGGATTTTCAGCAGCAAAATTTTTACCCAAAGAATCTGTTAAATATGTTCAATCCGAGAAACTTGTTCAAAAAGCACAAAAAATAGTTATTGATGTTGAACAAACAAAAAAATATATTGAAGAATCCAATGTTGTATTAAATAAATTACTGTCAATTCTTTCAGATAAAAAATCAGTAAACTCTTTATTTCCGAAAACCGATGAAGTCAGAATAAGAAGTTTGGAATATTTAAACAACATTATTAAAATCGAATACAAATTTGCAGAATTATTAAATAAAAGTTATGAAAAACAAACAAAAGACAAATCCGAAAAAATAACAAAATTAAAAACAGAAAGAATTCGTTTGTTTGAGATATTTGAGCAAGTTCCTTCATCAAAAGGAGGCTACGAAAAACGAAAACAAAATATGCAGGGAAAATACAGTGAAATTGAAAAAAGGTCTTATTCATTGGGAATTAAAATAAATGAAATGAAAAAGCAAATTGCCGCAATGGAAAAATTATTTAATGAAAATAGTGAAAAATATAAATATTCGGAATCAAAAAAACAACTGTTTTATGACCAAATAGAGCAAAAAAAGAAAATAATATTAAATCTTGAAGAAAAATTAAATGCTACTTCAAAAGAAGTAACAACTTATAAAAATACAATCAATCTTTTGGATGATGCAAACTTGGCTGATGACAAACTTCGTCAAAAATTATCAGAAACAATTAAAAAAGAAATAGAAAATTATACAGGTGTGTCTTTTTATTCTCAAATTGAGCCTCTTTTTGATGATATTGAACAATACAAAAAGAAATTATTACAATTTTCAGATAATATTGATAAAATTGTCGAAAACAAAGCTGAGGAGTTAAAGCAAGATGTTTTAAAAGAACAAACGGAATTGGAAGAATATTCAAAACTTCTTGATGAGAAAATTCTTGCTTCAAAAAAACTTGCAGCAAAAATAGCTTTATACAGTTTTAAAACCGTTAACAGTAAGTTTCACAATATTATATTGAGTTCGGATGTGGGAATTATTGAAGTTGCATGGAAAAATAAAGAAAAAATATCTTCAAAAATACTTGATTTTTATTCCGAAAAAAACAATCGTTCAAAAATTCTTGAAAATGAATTTAAAGAAATTTTAGGGGAAATTAAATGAGAAATTTAATTATAGGTTTGTTATTACTTCCGATACTAATATT
>JACCEE010702972.1_pt1 | contig 11208 bp, 6 predicted proteins | sample 7449931 | NCBI WGS metagenome assembly JACCEE01 (sample SAMN15323457, study PRJNA562643) | freshwater metagenome | isolation source: river surface water | place: USA:Blue River Watershed | collected 2017-08-19 | reverse complement strand
TCAAGCTCAAAAAAATTAGCGGTAGCCTTCCTGTAAGAGTATGGACTCAAAACGTAGTGGCCAATAATCCACAGTACTTTACTGGAATTTTCTCTACCTCTGGTGTGACCTCAGATACTTATGCTTTAACTGGGAACACTCCAAGTTATATTGTGTCTTGGGAAGCAGAAGAAGACCAAAGAACAATTGCCCTAGAGTCCTTTAATAGCTCATTAAAGAACTGGACTCTCTATCGCTCTTATCAGAGTTTCGCCCTCAAAAACCCTGCAGACCCCTCTTGGACAGTAGTAGCAACCGGTAATGGTGACGGAACTTTTAACATTAACTCTAGCCCTTAAGTAAAACGATGAATTCAATTCTTATAAAAAACGGACTCCTCGTCCTCGAAGACGAGACTCTAGAAGCTGATCTCTATATCGAAGCAGAAAAAATCGCTCAAATAGGAAAGAACCTCCAATTCAAAGCCGATAAGATCATCGACGCCAAAGGAAAAATCATCTTCCCTGGTGGTATTGATGCCCACACCCACATGGACCTTCCTGCAGGAAACTTCTCTGCCTCTGATAGTTTTGAGTCGGGAACAAAAGCCGCCCTCTGGGGAGGCACTACCACGATCATCGATTTCGCCAACCAAAAGAAAGGACATACGCTGAAAGAAGCCTTTGATCATTGGCAAAATCTTGCCAAAGATAAAAGTTACTGTGATTACGCCTTTCATGTTTCTGTGACTGATGTCAACGAACAGACTCTTAAAGAAATTGACGACATGTTTAGTGAAGGTGTGACATCTTTCAAAACCTTTATGGCCTACGCGGCCATGAAAATCACTGACAGCGATCTTGAAAAGATCATGACCAAGGTGAAAGAGAAAGGCGGACTAGTCACTCTTCATGCTGAAATTGGCTCTATGATTGAAGAAAAAACAGCAGAGCTTATTTCGCAGGGAAAACTTGAAGCCAAAAATCATCCCCTCTCTCATCCTGAGGATGCCGAAGTCTTGGCCGTGAGAAACTTCATCAAGCTCGTCGAAAAAACAAATTGCCCAGGTTATGTCGTTCACACCAGCACTCCAAGAAGTGTCGAAGAAGCTAAAGGGAAAGAGCATTTGCCTCTTTGGTATGAGACCTGCCCTCAATATCTTGAAAGAGACGAAAGCCTTTATAACGGCCCATTTGAAATTGCAGCCAAAGCTGTCATGAGTCCCCCTTTAAGGCACAAAAATGCCCAAGAACCTCTCTGGAAACATTTACTAGAAAACAAGATTCATGTCGTCGCTACAGACCACTGCCCTTTTACGCTAGAACAAAGAAAGAGAGGAAAAGATAATTTCACTCTCATTCCTAATGGTGGTCCTGGAGTAGAAGACAGATTCGAACTTATTTACAATGGGGCCGTTGTTCAAAGAAAAATGTCCCTTATTCAATTTTCTAAAATCAATTCAACCAATGCCGCCAAGCTCTTCGGACTCTACCCTCAAAAAGGTGTTCTCAAAGTTGGCTCAGATGCGGATATCGTTATTATTAATCCACAACAGAAATGGAAGAGAACAGTAAAAGAACAGCACATGAACTGCGACTATAACCTTTACGAAGGCCTTGAAGGTCAGGGCAAATGTGAAACAATCATCATGCGTGGTGAGTTGGCCATTGAAAACAATCAATTCCATCTTAAAACAGCTAAGGGGAAATACCTTAAGCGCACAAATCCTATTACGAAGCTTTAGAAGTAATCAGCGAAATTGGCTTTTGCCGTTTGGGAAGCTCGATTATAAATTGAGTATGGACGGAGGCATTGTTATAAATCAAAGTACCACCATGATCTTCTATGATTTTCTTGGAAATACTCATCCCTAAGCCAGTCCCCTTTCCAACGGGTTTCGTTGTATAAAAGGGCTCAAAGATTTTAGCTAAGATAGGAGCAGAAATTCCTTTGCCACTATCTGTTACTTTCAAAATGATACTCTCTGATTTTTCTTCAACCGACAACTTAACCCATCTTTCAGAAAGTTCAGCGACAGCATCAAAAGAGTTAGAGACAAGATTTAAAAGGACTTCGGAAATCTGCACGGCCCGACATTCAATCATCAGGTCAGGTGAGAAATCCTCCACAATGACTTCTACCGTCATCTTCATTTTTTTCACTTTCAAGAAATCAGTTGTATCTTTAATAATTTGAGCAAGAATGGCCTGCTCAAAATCATCTTTTGAACCGTCTCGAGCAAAAGACCTGAGGCCCATGATGATTTTACTTATACGTTCAGTCATCTGTTGAATCGTATCCGCTATTTTCTTTATCTCTGGTCCCTTCCCCATTGGTTCTGCCGCATGACGTTCCAGCACATTAGCAAAACCATCAATAATCGTTAAAGGGTTATTTAACTCATGAGCGATACCGGAAGCCATCTCCCCCAGTAGGGCCATTTTGGCGGATTGGGCCATTTGCATTTTTTGATTTTCAATTAAAAGTTCACGATTTTTTATTTCAGTTAAATCTCTAAGGACGCAAACACGAAGTTGGCGGCCTTGAAAATTAACAAGTTTAAGACGCAGCTCTAGAGGAAAAATCTCTTTTGTACTTTTGACCCCTTCAACTTCGAAAGTTCCCTCGTAATCTTCCTTCAAAGCATGGGTGACAAGCTTTACAGAATCTCCTGAAATATAGTGGATCAGATTAGAAAAATTTGGTTTCTCTGAAAGAGGAATACCTAGAACTTCATAAACTCTTTGACTAAAAAAAGTTACATTGTTGTTCTCGAAGACAATGATGGCATCATGAACACCCTCATTTAAAAATCTAAAAAAATCTTCATTTCTTTTTGACTCATCATAAAGAGCTTTGAGAGATTCGTATTGAGAAACAACAAGATGATTATGATGACGAAGGCGCTTATCGAGAGTCTGAGCAAAATCAAAAATGACATCGAGACGATGATGGAGGAATTTATCAAAAACATCTTTCGTAATCTGATAGAGCAAGCAAGGAGTGAGGGTCACAACAGTCGCGTCACGGGTTCTCCCGCTGAGCAGGGCCATTTCACCGAAATAATCCCCTTCCTCCATCCACGCAATATTAACATTGTTTTTTAGAACCCCAATGGCACCCTTCGAGATTAAATAGAAGTCTGTCGCGAGAGTTCCCTCTTCTATAACAACTTGTTCAGCGGCAAATTCGCGAACAATAAGAAAAGAAGACAATTGCTCCAGCTCTTCACTTGTGAAGGACTTAAAGAGAGAAAACTTTTTAAGCCCCTCAGCAATTGTCATTTGTTCTCCTTGGTCTAGAAACGCTCCCAGAGTTTGGAAGCGAGCTCTCTTGATCTTTGGGCGATTCTCTCTTCGTCAATTCCCTGTAGAATTTTATGCTTCATTAAAATTTTACCGCCAACGATAGTCGAGTCGACTACTCCGTTTGAAAGACCAAATACGAGGTGCCCGAGGAAAGTATTCTCATCAAAAGGAGTCGGAGAATGGTAGTCCATTAAAATCACGTCAGCCTTGTTACCTTCCTTCACTTCGCCAAGACCATTCCAATAACGGTTAGCTATAGTGGCGTTGTTTTTTGTTAACAAACTTGTACACTCCATAAAGCCCACAGAAGGATTTTTATTTGATAAATGATTTATCCATAGGGCCGAACGAAGCTCCTCAAGCATGTTGACTGTCATGGCATCAGTACCCAAACCAACTAAAATTCCCTTAGAGAGAAGTTTGTTTAGGTTGGCCACACCCACAGCATTGTTCATATTAGACTGAGGATTGTGAACGACGATGGAACCAGAATTGGCGATGATGTCCATTTCTTCTTCGTCGAGATGAATACAGTGGCCAAGAATGGTGTGAGAGCCCAGAACGCCAGCGTCCTTCAAACGGCGAACGACACGCTTGCCAGTTTTCTTAAGTGTGATTTCTTGGTCTGAAATATCTTCAGCACAGTGTACGTGAAAACCAGTCTTATACTTCTTGGCTTCTTCCACGGCCTTCTTTAAAGTCGCATCCTCTATCGTGAATGAGGCATGCAGACCAAAAAGGGCGCGAAGCTGTTCATTAGGATTTTCCTGGCAATGACGGATGAACTCCACGTTCTCCTCGATCCCTTCTTTTGAAATACGCTCACCATCACGATCAGAGAGCTCATAGCAAAGATTGGCGCGAAGACCAGCATCCAAGACAGCATTGGCCACTGACTTCAAAGAGCCTACACAATGATGAGGAGAAGCGTGGTGATCAATAAGAGTGGTCGTTCCTTTCTTGATAGCATCTACGCAAGCGACAAGAGCGCTGTAATAGGAATCTTCAAGAGTAAGCTTCTTATCAAGACGCCACCAGAGATTTTCTAAAACCTCGCCAAAGTTTGCAGAAGGATTGGCCTTACCAAGTCCGCGTGCAAAAGAAGAATAAAAATGCATATGAGCATTGATAAAGCCAGGCATAAGAAGCATGCCCTTAGCATCAATCTCTTCACTGGCCTTATCATTCATCTCTTTTGTCGGAGCGATCTTTTTAATCTTATCTCCCTCAATAAGCACAGAGTGCTCACGAAGGATTTTATTGTTATCTCCAAGTGTGACAACGGTGGCATTTTTAATAAGTAAACTCTTCATCTTTTAACCTTTTTATTTTCTATTTTTCATTGGGAGACTGAACTGGCGAACCTTATCGAACTGATAAAAAGCATTGGCCACAGCCGCTGCCGTAGGAACAAGACCGATCTCCCCTACCCCTTTGGCTCCATGAGGTCCATTAGGACACTCACATTCAACACCGATAACTTCAACCTCAGGCATATCTTTAGCTTTGATAATGCCAAGACGGCCATAGTGAGTGTGCTCAGGACGTCCATCTTTATAAACGCAATCTTCAGAGATGGCGTAACCAAGCCCCATATGGAGCGCGCCTTCAATTTGACCTTCAAAAAGGTTGGCGTTCATGATTTTACCAGCATCGTGGGCGGCGTAGATTTTAGCGATCTTTCCAGTTTGCTCATCAAGCACCACGGCCTGAGAGGCGAAACCGTAAGAGTAGTGAGTCACATGACCAAAGCCCTCTTTTTCGTAACCAAGCTTAGATGTGAAATCACACTGCCAGTGACCTTCGTAAGATTTGCCAACAAGGTCCTTAAGAGTTTTGCCCCCTTTAAGTTCTTCTTTAATTTTTTTGCAAGCATCGACAATGGCGTGACCCACAAGAGAGGTCCCGCGAGAAGAAGTCGTCATACCGCACACAGTTTCATCAGTTGTATCCACACGAACTTCTACGTGAGCTGGATCAACTCCTAACTCTTCACAAAGGAAGTGAATGGCCATGGTGTGTACCCCTTGACCCATTTCAGTCCAACCGTGGAAGATTTGAAACTTATTATCGGCTTTGATCACAATGCGAGCGTTACCAATATCAGGCATACCGTTACCGATACCTGTGTTTTTGATACCGCAAGCAAGACCAACGTACTTATTCTTATAGAAAACATCTTTGAGAGCGAGAAGGGTCTGACGAACACCTGTCCCCTCACCCATAATCTGACCTGTGGACAAAGGACGACCGATATCGACGAGGTTGTCGTAACGCATTTGGAAGCGATCAAAACCGCCCATCTCACAGAGCATATCGATACATTGTTCCATCGCAAAAGCAGCCTGGTTTACACCGAAGCCTCTCATTGCACCACAAGGAACGTTATTGGTATAAGCACCGATGGCCTCCACGTCCATATGAGGAACAACATAAGGGCCAGTAGAGTGCCCAGCAGCACGCTCAAGAACTTTCATACCTACAGAGGCATAAGCGCCGCTATCACCGATGATGCGAGCGCGAAGGCCAAGAAGAGTACCCTTTTCGTCACAAGCAAGCTCGTAATCGAGTTTCATAGGGTGACGCTTAGGATGCATCACCATAGACTCAGGACGAGTGAGAGCAACCTTGACTGGTTTACCAAGGTGCCAAGCGGCCAAGCAGGCATGACTTTGTACAGTCATATCTTCCTTACCACCGAAGCCCCCACCGTTAGCCACTTGAATCACATTCACATCTTCTTCAGGAAGGCTTAGAAGTTGGCAGATTTGTTTTCTGTCTTCATAAGCCCCTTGAGTCTGAGAGTGAAGCTGAACACCTTTATTACCCTTAGGACCTTTCCAAGGAAGAGCGACAGCGCATTCAGTTTCCAAAAAGGCGTGTTCAATTCTTTGAGTATGGAAAGTGGCCTTAGCAATATGCTTTGCCTTTTTAAAGGCCTCTTCAATATTTCCATTTTTAAGTTCAGAGAAAGAAAGGATGTTTCCTTTAGGGCCAATCTTAGGGGCACCTGGTTTGATCGCATCTTCAGGAGTGCAAACAGGGGCCAATACTTCGTAATCCACCTTAATAAGCTTCACAGCTTCACGGGCCTGAGCTTCAGTTTGCGCCACAACTTGAGCGAGGACGTCACCCAAATAATGAGTCTCTTCACCAACACCAATCATCATTGGCCAGTCTTTATAAATAAGACCGATCACCTTATCGCCAGGGATGTCCTTGGCAGTAAGGATGCGCTCAACACCTGGGGCCTTAAGGGCTTCTGTAAAATCGATATTTTTAACGATGGCACGAGGATGATCAGAAAACTTAAGAGCACCATGAACCATCTTATCGAATTTAAGATCGGCGACAAAAGGAGTGAATCCTAAAACTTTGTCACCACAATCATACTTAGGATAACGCTCACCAATTTTTCCAGTGAACTTCACATCGAGATCCTTCACTTCCCCACGAAGAATCTTTGCAGCGAAAAGAATAGAATCGATGATTTTCTTATAACCTGTACAACGACAGATATTTTTATCAATAGCTTTGGCCACCTCTTCACGAGTTGGATTTTGATTTTCTTTTAAGAGACAACGAGCGGCCATCACAATACCAGGGATACAAAAACCACACTGGATACCGCCCTTTAAGAGGAAGGCCTTAGAGAAAGCTTCCTGAATTCTTTTTTCCAAACCGTCAGTTGTTGTTACGGTTTTTCCTTCAACTTTTCCCATCTGAGTCACACAGGCTAAAGTCGCTTTCCCATCAATATCAACAGTACAAGCTCCACAAGACGCCTGACAGGAACAACCATCCTTTGCAGAGATAATTCCTTCTACATCTCTAAGATACTTGAGAAGTGGGAGTTTCATGTCGCCGGTATAATTAATGATTTTGCCGTTAAGTGTGAATTGCATAATGTCCTCAGATAAAATAAAAAGGGGGACTTTTACATCCCCCCTTCGATTAAAAACTAAAACGATTACTTTTTGTTAGCGCAGTAGATTGTTGGGAAAGCAGCGTAGAAAGCAGCAGCTTTTACCAAGTGCTCAACTGGGCATTGGTCGTCAATGGAGTGTGCGTACACTTCATTAGCAGGACCGAAACCGATAGTAGGAACGCCCATCATACCCATAGTAGCGATACCATTGGTAGAGAAGGTCCACTTATCAACTTTTGGTTTAGAAGTGAAAAGCTTCTCGAAAGTTTCAACAGAACTCTTACAGAGGACATGATCTTCTTCGAGTACCCAAGTTGGGAAATACTTTTCAGTTTCATAAGTGAAGCCTGTGTAGCTTGGAACAGCGTACTTAAGAACTTCAACTTCAGCTTCAACGCCAGCGCGCTTGATTGCATCTTTAACTTCTGCAACTGCGCTATCTTTTGTTTCACCTTTAGTAAGACGTCTGTCGAGGTGAATGAAAGCTCTGTCAGGAACAGCGCAAAGAGAGGGAGTCTTACAATCAATGTAAGAAACAGTCACAGTGCCTTTTCCAAGGAACTTGTCATCAGTTAAACGAGTATTGAGTTTTTCAATTTCGTTACAAACTTTGGCCATCATGTAAACAGCGTTCACACCGCGCTCAGGAGCTGAACCGTGGCAAGAAACACCTTTCGTTGTCACGCCGATTTCCATACGGCCTCTGTGACCTCTGTAGATGTTGAGGTTTGTAGGTTCAGTTATGATCACCATCTCAGGGTTAAGGATTTTTTCCTTAAGAAGGTACTGCCAGCAAAGACCGTCACAGTCTTCTTCTTGTACAGTTCCAGTTACCCAAAGAGTGTACTCACCTTCAAGGCCCAAATCTTTGATGATTTTGCCGGCGTAAACCATAGAAGCCATACCAGCTTCTTGGTCAGTGGCTCCACGACCGTAAATGATACCATTTTCAAGTTTTCCCTTGAATGGATCATGTTTCCAAGCAGCAGGGTCACCAACACCAACTGTGTCAATGTGAGCGTCCATAGCAATCACGCGCTTGCCTTTGCCTATGCGACCTAAGATGTTACCCATTTTATCGATGATAATTTCATCGAAGCCAACTTTTTCCATTTCTTTCTTAATGCGAAGAACTACTTCCTTCTCTTGGCAAGATTCAGAAGGGATAGCGATCATATCGCGTAAGAATTGTGTCATCTCTGGGGCATATTTTTCAGCCTGAGCCATGACTTTTTTAGTATCTAACATAAAGACTCCTTAAACTTTGTCTTATTAGAAAATTCTAGCAGCGTTTTTCTTGATGATTTTTTCCATAACTTCAGTTGGGTTCTGGAAGCGCATAGTGAGCATCATCGCAGCGATAATAAATGGCTTGTAACCAGCTTCTTTGTAAGTTTCGACTCTGTAACGATCAAATACGTTAGCAGCAACTTCACCTTCCTTACATGAAACACCAGTGATGTCAGCAGGGAGACAGTGCATATAAAGTGCCTTACCACCTTTAGTAAGCTTCATATTGTTGTCATTGCATTCCCAGTTTTTGAACTTAGCATTGTTAGCAAGGCACTGCTTCTCAAGATCCTTAAGACCTTCGTTATCTTTCTTCTGAAGAAGCTGTGTACGCTGTTGCATAACATGATATGGAGCCCAGCTCTTTGGATAAACGATGTCAGCATCTTTGAAAGCTTCTTCCATTGAAGAAGCAACAGAGAAACGACCACCACTAGCTTGCGCATTCTTCTTAGCAACTTCCATTGTTTCAGGAATAAGGCCGTAACCTTCTGGGTGAGCAAGAGTGACATCCATTCCAAAACGAGTCATAAGACCAATGATACCTTGAGGAACAGAAAGTGGCTTACCATAGCTTGGAGAATACGCCCAAGTCATAGCAATCTTCTTGCCTTTAAGGTTATTCAAATCGCCACCGAAGTAATTCTTGAGGTGGAGAAGGTCAGACATAGATTGTGTTGGGTGATCAATATCACACTGGAGGTTTACGATACCTGGACGTTGATTGAGAACGCCTTCTTTGAAACCGTCGTCAAGTGAACGACCAACTTCTTGCATATAAGTATGACCAGCTCCGAGATACATATCGTCGCGGATACCGATGATGTCAGAAAGGAAAGAAATCATGTTAGAAGTTTCTCTTACAGTTTCACCGTGAGCGATTTGGCTCTTTCCTTCATCAAGGTCAGCAACTGTCAAACCAAGAAGGTTAGCAGCAGAAGCGAAAGAGAAACGAGTACGAGTGGAGTTGTCACGAAACTGGCTGATGGCCAAACCAGATTCGAAAACTTTACAAGAAATGTTTTTGCCGTGGAGCTCTTTCATGAGTTGAGCAATGTGCAAAATGGCCTTCAACTCTTGCTCGGATTTTTCCCAAGTAAGGAGGAAGTCCTTTTGGAACATGTTGTAGTCCAGCTTCTTAATTTCATTCATCAAATTATTAATGTTATTCATCAAAAAACTCCTTGCGAGGTCCTCTCGCTCTAATAGTTTTCTAGTTTTTAAGTTTTACAGTGGTAAACATTGTCCACTCATATCGTTTAACTTGTCTAGTATCTTGAGGGACTTTCTCTTTCAATATTGCTAATGCAGCTGGGCAATAAGTGTGACTTCTAGTTACATAAAGTTTTACTTACTTCCTTCGCTTCGGTCTGACTATATTGAGTCCATCGTACAAATTATTCCCAACGCAGGGTGAAAAGTTTATTAGTTGAATTATTTGATCACTTTAGTCTGACCTTATTGATGCTGCACAGTAGCTTTTATCTCTCATTATCTCCTAGACATCAGCGCCTAAGAAGTTAGACAATAACCAACAAAAAAATAAGCAACGGAGTGTATGTGACTCATCAGTATCGCTGTTTTGAGTGCGGAAGCGTTTATGACATGACGCCCGAACTCATGGTTTGCCCTAAGTGCTCGGCCAAGCAAAAAGCCGATGAACCTCTTCATGGAGTGTTGGAAGTAACGAATGATAAAAAGATTGATAAAAACTTCGACGTTTTCGACTTCCTTCCTGTTGAAAAAGAATTTTTCCCAGCTATTCCTGTAGGGAACACTCCCCTCTGGGAAGCTCCTAAACTTAGAAACTTTTTAGGTCTTAAAAATCTTTTTATCAAAGATGAAAGTACTGAACCTACTGGATCTTTTAAAGATCGCGCAAGTTTTCTTGTAGCTGCCTTCGCTAAAAAACATGGCATCAAAGATATCACCCTTGCGTCTACAGGCAATGCTGGTTCTTCTATGTGCGGAGTTGGCGCTGCTGCTGATCTTAACATCACCCTCTTCCTCCCTAAAACCGCTCCTCAAGCCAAAATGTGTCAGGCCCTTCAATACGGCGCCCGCCTCATTCTAGTTGACGGAAACTACGATAACGCCTACGACCTCTCTATGGAATTTTCAAGAACAAGAGGGGGCATGAGTCGTAACACCGCTTACAACCCTCTCACGATTGAAGGCAAAAAAACCGTGTCTCTTGAAATCTTTAAGCAACTCGGTGGAAAATCTCCTGATGTAGTTTTTGTTCCTGTAGGCGACGGTGTGATCATCTCTGGCGTATACAAGGGATTCAGGGACCTCAAAGAAAAAGGTCTCATCTCAAAAGTTCCCGTGATCTACTGCGCTCAATCTGAAAAATCAAACGCCATCAACCGTGCTTTCGAAAAGGGTTATTTTGAAAATATCCCAACAAACACGATTGCGGATTCTATTTGCGTTGATATCCCAAGAAACGGCTACCTCGCTCTTAAGAATATGAAAGACCACGCTGGTCGCACAGTGACAGTAAAAGACGAAGAAATCTTAGCTGCTCAACATGAGCTTTCTAAGATGAGTGGTCTTTTCACTGAGCCTGCTGGAGCCACAGCTTACGCTGGTCTCAAGAAGGCCCTCGAAAAAGGTGAACTCGATAAGAATGCTTGCATTGTTGTCCTCACCACTGGCTCGGGTCTCAAAGATGCCGCCACAGCTCTTAAAGGAGTCACC
>JACCEE010053467.1_pt1 | contig 11210 bp, 4 predicted proteins | sample 7449931 | NCBI WGS metagenome assembly JACCEE01 (sample SAMN15323457, study PRJNA562643) | freshwater metagenome | isolation source: river surface water | place: USA:Blue River Watershed | collected 2017-08-19 | reverse complement strand
GTAGGACCTGTTGCGCCAGTATTTGTTGCCGTTCCAGGAAGACCAGTAGGACCTGTGGGTCCTGTTGCCCCTGTATTTGTAGCTAATCCAGGAAGTCCAGTAGGACCTGTACATCCAGTGGGACCTGTATATCCAGTAGCTCCTGTAAATCCTATGGGACCAGTTAATCCAGTAGGTCCTGTAGGTCCATTAGGTCCCGTAGCTCCTGTATTCGTAGCAGATCCTGGTAGTCCAGTAGGACCAGTAGGACCCGTAGCTCCTGTATTTGTTGCTGATCCTGGTAGTCCAGTAGGACCAGTAGGACCAGTTGCCCCTGTATTTGTAGCTGATCCTGGTAGTCCAGTAGGTCCTGTTAACCCTGTAGGTCCAGTAGGTCCCGTAGCTCCTGTATTTGTAGCTGATCCAGGAAGTCCAGTTGGTCCAGTTGGTCCAGTAGGTCCAGTAGGTCCAGTAGGTCCAGTAGGTCCAGTAGCTCCTGTATTTGTAGCTAATCCAGGAAGTCCTGTAGGACCTGTATATCCAGTAGGACCTGTTAATCCAGTAGGACCTGTTAATCCAGTGGGACCTGTATATCCAGTAGCTCCTGTAAATCCTGTGGGACCTGTTGATCCTGTAGGACCAGTTGATCCTGTATATCCAGTAGGACCTGTAGGTCCTGTTAATCCAGTGGGGCCAGTTGATCCTGTATATCCAGTGTGACCTGTTGATCCAGTGGGACCTGTTGATCCTGTGGGTCCTGTTGATCCTGTGGGTCCTGTTAATCCTGTGGGTCCTGTTGATCCTGTGGGTCCTGTTAATCCTGTGGGTCCAGTAGGTCCAGTTGATCCAGTTGATCCAGTTGATCCAGTTGATCCAGTTGATCCAGTTGATCCAGTAGGACCTGTAAATCCTGTAGTACCAGTTGATCCAGTAGGACCAGTTGATCCTGTGGGTCCTGTGTGTCCTGTAGGTCCAGTAGGACCAGTTGATCCAGTAGATCCTGTTGGACCTGTATCTCCTGTATCACCTTCTAATCCATCAGAACCGTCTTCGCCCGGAGGACCAGTAGCTCCAGTATTTGTTGCTGATCCTGGCAATCCAGTAGGTCCAGTAGCTCCAGTAGCTCCAGTCCCACTACTTCCAGTAGCCCCTGATTGTCCATAAATAAATCTAGCTAATTGAGAATCGGGAAAGAAAACATCTGATGCTGGAGCTATAGTGACTTCATGTAAAACTGGTAATGCATTTATGTTTAATTCATAAACATATCCTAATTGATTATCTGTAGGTCCACCGCCATTATCAGCAGGATCAATTAGAGCATTAAAACCACTTATATCTTCTAGTATTACATCTGCACGATTAGGAATTTGATAAGAAATTGATTGAATTCGAAAAATATATCCGTATGCATTATTTCCTGTATACATTCCAACAGCAATATCTTCACATGTATATAATCCAGCACCACCAGCATAAGATTGTCCATTATTAGATATTAATGTAACAGCATATGTGTTTGCAGTAGGACCTGCTGACACATTATAATATTGAACCTGTAGACAGATAGGAGGCTCAAGTCTAGGCATCTATAGTTTATTTTAATTTTTTTTTAAACTAGACTATAGTATATCAATATATAAGTATAATGAATATCCATCACTATCATTCGATGTATCATATGGTAAATTCGTTGAATTTAATTGACTAAATGTTAATTCATTTCCACTTATAGTAATATTGACAGATGCAATACCTCCACTAGGTCCAAATTGACGTTGAAGATTCTGATAATATGGATTTGGAAAACCACCACTTCTGTAAGTGTAACCAGTTATTAACATTCTAGGTAATGGAGGAACTGTATTCGCTAAATTTATTTTCATAGTAGTTACATCAGATCCTCCATATACGAAGGTACCAAATGATGCTGGTAAAGAAACATTTGCATATCCTGTTCGAGTATCAAATCCACCTAAGGCTGCGGTACCGCGTGGTAGATAAATATAACCTATATTTGAAGTATTAGGACCTGTAGGGCCTTGACTTCCTGTTGGACCTCGTAATCCAGTAGGTCCTTGTCTTCCTGTAGGGCCTGTCGGTCCTTGAATACCAGTTGGTCCAGTTCGTCCTGTTGGGCCTGTTGGACCAGTCGGTCCAGTAGGTCCAGTTGAACCAGTAGGACCTGTTGGACCTGTTGTACCTGTACGTCCTGTTGCACCTGTAGGCCCAGTTGATCCTGTTGCTCCAGTTGCTCCAGTTGTACCAGTTGGCCCTGTTCCTAATGGCCCTGTGTCACCAGTAAATCCTGTTGATCCTGTTGGTCCTTGAGTCCCGGTTGGCCCTGTGAATCCAGTTGACCCTTGAATTCCTGTAGGACCTGTAATACCTGTTGGTCCAGTTGATCCAGTTGGTCCTGTTGATCCAGTGGATCCTGTTGTCCCTGTAAATCCAGTTGATCCAGTTGGTCCCTCTGGACCAGTTGCACCTGTATTTGTCGCTGAACCTGCAGGACCAGTAGGACCGGATGGACCAGTGGGACCGGATGGACCAGTTGCACCTGTATTTGTTGCCGATCCTGGAAGCCCTATAGGACCAGTAGGACCTTGCGATCCAAATGGCCCTGTAACACCTTGACTACCAACAGGACCTATTCTGCCTTGTGGTCCTGTAACACCTTGATTACCTTGAGGTCCTTGTATTCCTGTCGGACCAGTTGGACCTGTAAAACCCGTCGGGCCAGTTGCAAATAAGTATAAGTCTATTCCATAAACTGTACTAAATACCTCTATAGGATCTCTTGGTATAATAATATGATCACCACCTGCAATCATAAAATAACCGGTTGGTGCTTCTTGATTTAATGGCCCAATCCATTGTTGAGTTGTAAAGGCTAAATTCGTTATCTGAGTTATACGTCGTGCATCAGACATCTATCTAATTCTTGAGTGTGTATTTTGATTATTAAATACATACTCAAAAAATCTATAAAATATTATGTTAAGCCGGAAAAATTATGCAGGACCAAATGATGTATATTGTCCTAGAGCCCTATATGTTCCTCCTTGTCTATAAATAGTTAAACTCTCAACTTCAAATCTATTCGCAACTGGAGTAGGAATAGTGGCATTCGCCCAATTAATGGTTGTCGCTGTACCTCCTATTTGTAGAGTACTTGTATAATAAGGTGTTGCTCCTTGAATTAAATTAAGAACAATTACATATGCGCGATCTTCAGTAGTTGGTAAATTGGTAATATTTGTCGTGAAATTGGCAGACATTGATGAATGATACCATACTGATCCTACACTATAATCGTGATTTACAACACCCGTTGCCCCTGTAATAGTCGAATGCTGTTCAGTTGTCTGAATCATGGTTAAATTCGAAATTGTTGCTTCTCGGGCAGTAAATGAACTTACATTTGTAGATGGTTGAACTGCTGTTGTATAATAAATCTCCTTAGTTGTTGAATTATACATTAGATAATTTGATGTTGTTAATGCATTATTTAGTGTAATAGGATTGATGAAAAGACCGCTAGTTGCAGGATTAAGATCTATACTTGTTGCATTTATACAAATAGAACTCGCAGGCAAAGAGAGACGACCAGCATCATTACCGATTGCAATACTATAATCTCCTTGGTTCTGTTCACCAGCCTGGTTTCCAATTGCAATTGCATATTGTCCCTGATTAGTTGATGCTGCAAATGCTCCAATACCAATACCAACAAACTTTTGTCCAGCTTTACCAGCATCAACACCTATTGCAATAGCTCCTGCTCCTTGACTGCTGAAACCTGCAGCAGCTCCTAATGCAACTGCAACAGTAGATTGATTAATCGAACCTGCTGACCAACCTACTGCAACTGATGTTGGATCTTGTCTTAATAATCCAGCATTTGAACCTATAGCAATAGAGTTAAATTGTTGATTTGATTGACCTGCGTTAGGACCAATAGCAATAGATCCAGCACCCTGGGAACTCATAGCTGCTTGATAACCAATTCCAACTGCTAATTGTGATTGCAGATTACAACCGGCTACATAACCTATAGCAACAGAATATTGACTTTGTGTGAGACGACCAGCACGCCAACCCATAGCTATTGAATATTGTCCTGAATTACTTTGATTTGCTTCCGCCCCTACACCAATAGCTAATGCTCCTTGGCCTGTAATTCCCGAAGCGTCCCCAATTGCCACAGCAGAGTTACGTTGATTAACATATCCAGCACGAGCCCCTATTGCAATAGCTCCAGTACTTTGGAAATTATTTCCTGCATTTGAACCTATTGCAATAGCAATTATTCCTTGATTTGTATATCCAGCAAAATTACCTATAGCAATACCAGCTGTTCTTTGAGTTGTGTAACCAGCAGATGCACCAATGGCAACTGCTAAGGGGAATTGATCTAAAAAAGCAGCTGCCCCACCAATTGCTATTGCATCATTTGTTTGATTAGTTTGACCTGCAGCTGCACCTATTGCAATTGAGTTAGTTCTTTGTCCAAATTGACCAGCACCTGAACCCAGTGCAACAGCAAAACCTAATTGATTTGATAAACCAGCATTAGCGCCAATTGCAACTGAATTCGCTGCTTGATTTATTCGACCTGCATTTGATCCTATTGCAACTGTATATAATCCTTGAGTACTCTGTCCTGCTTGGAAACCTATTGCTGTTGCATATGCTGCCTGACCTGTGCTTGCCGCTTCAATACCAATAGCAATACTACTTGATCCCTGATTATATTGACCTGCATAAGGACCAATTGCAATTGAATACGCTCCTTGACTTGATATTGCAGTATTTAGACCAATTGCAATAGTACTTGCACCCTGATTTGATTGTCCTGCATTTTCCCCTAAATGTACTCTTGACCCATCAACTGTCCATTGATTTGTACTCCAGTAAATGTAATTTGCATAATTTGTACCATTAGGGAAAATAGTTCCTGTGGGACCTGTAGAACCTGTATAACCTGTTGCTCCAGTAGGGCCAGTATAACCTGTAGGACCTGTAGGACCTGTAGGACCTGTAGGACCTGTTGGACCTGTTGGACCTGTAGGACCTGTATAACCTGTTGGACCTGTTTCTCCTGTGGCACCACTTGATGTTACTATGCTAGAATAAGTTATTTCTTTTAATGTACTATTATAAAATAGTGCACATGAATTTGAAATATTTCTAATAGGATTTACAAAGAAACCACGTGTTATAGGATTAAGAACTGTTGTAGATGCATTTAAAATAATTGATTCGGATGGTTGATTTGTTTGTCCAGCATTTGTACCGATAGCTATTGCATATTCTTCTTGATTTATATTTCCAGCATTAGTTCCAATAGCAATCGAATGTGATGATTGATTTATATTCCCAGCATTATTACCTAAAGCTATAGTATTTTCACCTTGTGTTGAATTACCTGCATCAATACCTATAGCAATTGCAGCAATTCCTTGGATATTAGATCCAGCATTTCGACCAATGGCAATAGAATTATTTCCCTGATTTATTCGACCAGCTTGATGACCAATTGCAATTGCATATGGTTCTTGATCTGTTTCAGCGGAAGCTAGACCAATTGCAATTCCATAGTCTAACTGATTACTACGACCAGCAGAGCGACCAATGGCAATAGAATCGGAACCTTGTGATGAATAACCAGCAAATGCGCCTAAAGCAACCGCCCCTAATTGATATATACTACCTGCTTGATATCCAATTGCAACTGCATCTCCTATTTGATCTTGCCCAGCTTCATATCCAATTGCAATACCTTCATGACCTAATTGTCCAGCATTAGTACCGATTGCAATACAATTTGGACTTTGCCCATTTTGTGCAGCATTATGACCAATTGCAATTGAATCAAACCATTGATTATTTGAACCTGCACGATAACCAATAGCGATTGAATAATTACTTTGATTGGATGCACCAGCATCATATCCAATTGCAATAGAATAAGAAGATTGATTTTCATTTCCAGCATTACGACCTAGAGCTATAGAATATGCACCTTGTGATGAATAACCAGCATCAGATCCAATAGCAATACTGTTTTCACCCATATTTGAAAATCCAGCATTCGTTCCAATAGCAATTGAATTAGTACTTTGGTTTTCTGATCCTGCTCCAAAACCTAATGCAATTGCTTCTATACCTTGTGATGAAATTCCTGCCAGATTTCCTATTGCAATTGCATTAGCACCTTGAGAAGATAATCCAGCTCCGTTACCCATTGCTATAGCATATTCTTGTTGATAATATTTTCCAGCACCAGCACCAATTGCAATTGAATATGAGCTTTGAAATTCAACTGCTGATTGAACACCAATTGCGATTGCACCTTCACCTTGTGTGTCTGATCCTGCACCATAACCAATACTTACAGCAAATGCTTGTTGCAAATATCCACCTGCACCATTACCAACGGCTACTGCTAAACTACCTTGAGATGTATAACCTGCTCTATATCCTAAAGCAAGTGCATTGTTTTTCTGATCTTCATAACCAGCACCTTCACCTATAGCAATTGCACTAACCCCTTGTGATGAAAAGCCAGCTTCATAACCAAGTGCAATTGTATTATATTGCTGATTTTCTGCTCCTGCACTTAAACCAATCGCAATAGCACGTGTGCCTTGCGTTAAATATCCAGCATCAGGACCAATAGCAATAGAATAATCTTCTTGATATTCATAACCGGCACTTGGGCCAATTGCAATAGATTGTCTACCTTGTGTTGAAAACCCAGCATTTAAACCAATTGCAATCGCAAGTGTGCTCTGACCTATATTTCCTGCATCTGAGCCAATCGCAATTGAATCATAACCTTGTGATGATAATCCAGCATTGAAACCAAGTGCTATTGATTTATATTGTTGATTATTTTGACCAGCATTTAAACCAATCGCAATTGCATGTGTACTTTGATAATATTTCCCTGCATCAACACCAATTGCAATAGAATATATGTGCTGTCCTATCTCTCCTGCTCCTGCCCCTAAATGTACTTTGTCGGATCCAACAGCCCAACTATTTGTACTCCAATATAAATAATCTGAAAAATAAGTTCCATTTGGAAATACTGTACCAGTAGGTCCAGTTGATCCAGTTGGTCCTGTTGGTCCAGTTGGTCCTGTTGCACCAGTTGATCCTGTTGCACCTGTAGGACCAGTTCCTAATGCACCAGTTGGTCCTGTTGCACCAGTTGGTCCTGTTGCACCAGTTGATCCTGTTGGACCAGTTGATCCAGTTGCACCTGTTGGACCAGTTGATCCAGTTGCACCTGTAGGACCAGTTGCACCTGTTGGCCCTGTTGGCCCAGTTGTTCCAGTTGGCCCTGTTGATCCAGTTGATCCAGTTGGTCCAGTTGCACCGGTTGCACCAGTTGCACCAGATGGGCCGACAGATAGACGAGTAATATTATTGGTAGTACCTGAATATACATATAATTCTTCGCCTGTAATTGTGGGAGTTAGAGTGAAATTTAAATAATCATTTGCCTCCAATTCTTGATATAATAGAATTGGGATTGCACTTGGACTACCAACAACCCCTACATTTAAAAATGATGTAGACCATACAGTAGTACCATTTTTTTGAACAGAAACTATAATATTTTGTGGACTTGTTTCTGTAGCAACACGTAATAGTAATTCTATTGCATAATAACCGGCATCGCCAACTGTAAACCTACCATCATTCACTGTAAAAGTTATTCCTTGAGGCTCAATATTATAATCAACATCTGTTGAATCTGCCCCTAGAAATGCATCTATATCAGAACCTGTTCCAGTTTTTACAGTGACACGAGATAAACTCATTATACGATCTGAACTGGATCCATATGCACCACGTGGACCTGTTGGACCTGTACTATCTACTGTAAGACTACTCAGAGTAGAGATTTGTCCCGCTAAATCTGAAAGACCAGTTGTATTGTCTAATGCATATTTTAAATTCATCATATATGCTCGTCCAGTACTTGCAGTTAATACAGTACCATTAGCTGGAATTCCATTATTATCTTCCCTAATTGTAATGTTATTCATGTGAATAACATTGATCTCATTATACCGTCTTGGATAGGCGGACATTTCTAATTCACTAAATGTTTTCCTAATTATCGAATTTGCGCCGCTAAAAGTCTAAACAAGAAGATTTATAACAACCAGAGAAGCAATGCCAAGTCCCGGTAGTTTATTACAATTAGTTGCTACAGGTAAACAGGATGTATTTTTAACAGGTAATCCACAAATATCATTTTATAAATCTGTTTACCGTCGTTATACTAATTTTTCTATTGAATCATGCCGTATGTACTTTGATGGTACTCCTAATTTTGGCCAACGTATCACATGTTTGATACCGCGATTCGGTGATCTATTAGGTCAAATCTTCCTTGATGTTGAATTACCAGCACTCACATTGAAAGATGGTGATGTTCCTCTCAGTTATGTTAATTCACCCGGTCATGCACTAATTGAAGAAATTACATTGGAGATTGGTGAACAGGAGATTGATAAGCAAACAGGTGAATTTATGGAAATATGGACACAATTAACAACTCCGGCCGGGCAGTTAGATGCAATTAATAACATGATTGCACGACAAAATCCTTATTCTCCTCCACAATTATTTGGAAGTCAAAAACTTCTAATCCCCCTTCACTTCTGGTTCTGTCGTAATCCTGGTAACTATCTCCCCTTATTAGCCATACAATTCCATCCCATACGTATTAATATTAAACTTCGATCACTTAATGATATGGTTTATTATGGATCAAGTCAAGAAGCTTGCACTCCTGGAATCCTAAATCCTGTTAGCATCACAAGTATTCAAATGTGGGGTGACTATGTGTCTTTAGATAAAGAGGAACGTCGTCGTTTTGTATCAACTCAACATGAATACTTGATTGATCAAATACAATATACACCACGAATGGCTATTCCGGCTGGATCAGGTACTGTAAATATTAAAATGGATTTTAATCATCCTTTACGTGAGCTCATTTGGATTGTACAACGTGATGTAATGACAAATCTTCATGAATACTTCAACTTCTCTTCACTTGCAATTACTGATACAAGCACATGTCTTCGAACTGATAACATTGTTGATGCTAAGCTACAATTAGACGGACAGGACCGATTTGAAAGAAGAACTGCACCCTACTTCCGTCTTGTACAACCCTATCAACATCATACTACTACTCCCGTTTTATCCTTCATTTATACGTATTCCTTCGCTCTCCGGCCAGAAGATCTTCAACCTTCCGGGTCTTTGAATGCAAGTCGTATTGATAGTCTAAATCTATTAATGACTATCCGCGATTGCCAAGTTTCATGTGGTTCATGTGGTGACTGCGATGATCCAAACTATAGCATCGGTAACTGTCACTCAGTAATCTATGGTGTTAACCATAATGTATTACGAGTTATTGATGGTTTTGCAGGTGTATTATTCAAAATATAATTTCCCTGTCCTTTTATGCTTCCTAACGTGTTGATAATACAGACAGAAAGCATCCTATGAAATAACAGTATGGAGACCAAAGATAGTCAAAAGGATAATGGTCCAACAGGAACTATAGGACCTACTGGTACTAATAATAATCCTAAGATTGGTATTACTGGTACAACAGGTATTAATAATAATATACGAACAGGTGCAACTGGCACTAATAATTCAGGGACAGGTACAACGGGTGCAACTGGCAGTAATAATTCGGGAACTGGAGCAACTGGCAGTAATAATTCAGGAACAGGAGCAACTGGTACTAAAAATAATTCGGGGACAGGAGCAACTGGCACTAAAAATAATTCGGGGACAGGAGCAACTGGAAGTAATAATTCAGGGACAGGAGCAACTGGAAGTAATAATTCAGGGACAGGAGCAACTGGAAGTAATAATTCAGGGACAGGAGCAAAGGGTAACAATAATTCATCTGCTAAGGAAGATTTGCCATTTTATCATTATACACAAAGTAAATTCTGGGGCGGTCCAACAACAAATTGGACTATTCTAAGAGTTCTATCAATTTTCCCATTAACAGGGCTTTTAGGATTAGATCATATCTATTTACGAAGTCCATTCAGTGCTCTCCTGAAGACAATTTTCAATATTTTGACTCTTGGACTATGGTATTTCTATGATATGGCACAAGTATTAAGTGAACCTGAACGAGTGAAGAAGTTCGGTATGTCTTATCCTATTGTCGGTCCAGTTGGTCTAGGAGCAGGAATCTTCTTACCTGATGAGGAAGAGGATGGCGCCAACAATAAAGAGAAGAAGAATGGTGGGAATGGAAATGACAAAGAAGATAAACCAAGTCCTCCTAGCCCATTAACATTCCTATTATATTGTATCTTCGCTATTTTACCATTACCATTTGCTCTTGACCACTTCGTGGTAGGGGATGTTAAAGGTGGTATTGCGAAGGTATTTGCAAACTTTAATATCTTCCTCTTCATTTTCTCGATCTTCTGGACACTCTTCACTTTATTCCGAATGACCTTCCAAACTGAGAAGATGATGAAGGAAGGGATTATTCGTTTCTTCCCCTTCACTCTCTTCATGGAGCCATTATACTGCCCAGGAACTAAACTTGGACCGAAGGAAGAATGTGAAGTAGAACCTGTGAGTGGATCTATGAGCTTCATGGACTTCTTCAAATCTATCTTCGCTACTCTTCGTGGTATTCCCGTTCTCGGTGGGATTATGGGTGCAGTTGATAAATTGAAGGAAGTATATGATCAATATGTTCCACCAGTTATTGGTGCTGGCGTTGCTATTGCCACTTTGGCGCCCAAGGTTGCAGTCGGTGTTACACAGAAACTCGCCGAATTAGGTGATACCGATAAAATTATGGATCAGGCGAAAAAGGAATCTGGGACACCTGCTGCTCCTGCCGCCAATAGTCAAAAGGGTGGCTACCAACCGCAACAACAGAAAAATGATGGTCCTGTAACTCTATTTCTCCTAATTGCCTTTGCAGCAATTGCATTCATCGGCGTATTTTTGGCTAAATTACGAGATATGGAGGTATTAGATGTCCTTCCAAAATCAATACACAGCATTATCAGGCGCAGGATTAGTCCATCAACAATTTGGACCCCAGCAGGTCCAAATGATACCCCTCCAGAATCAGCAGCAATTTGAAAAAGATATTTGGAGCTCTGCCCCGGCTGCAGCTAATAAAACATTTTTTATTTATT
>JACCEE010308015.1_pt1 | contig 11211 bp, 8 predicted proteins | sample 7449931 | NCBI WGS metagenome assembly JACCEE01 (sample SAMN15323457, study PRJNA562643) | freshwater metagenome | isolation source: river surface water | place: USA:Blue River Watershed | collected 2017-08-19 | reverse complement strand
GGCGCAGGCGGCCAGCAACAGGGCGGCGGCCTTCATGCGCGCACCTCGGCGGCGATGCGGTTGCCGTTGTTGTCCTGCCCGCTCAGGTGAAATGCCTGGGGGCCCTGGGCCGGCAGCTCAAAGCTCAGCAGCGGGTTTTCCGACACCGGCTCGTGCAGCTGCAGGCGCCACCAGGGCTCGCCCTGCGCGTCCAGCAGCGCGAGGCGCTCAATGTAGAACGCCGGTATGCCGGCCACCAGCCCCGTGTCCATGGGGTGCATGATGTTCACGCGCAGGCGCCGGCTGCCCTCGATAACGTTGTTGAAGATGCGCGCGCGCACCTGGTTCAGCGTGGTGCGCCAGGAACCGTCGGCGCGCGTGGCGCCGGGCACGGTGCAGCCCCCGCCGGCCGCCTGCACCATGGCACCGCCCGCATGCCATTGGCCGTCGCGCGTCTGCACCAGCGCACGTATCGGCGAGGCCTGCTCCAGCCGCATGCGAAACGCCAGCATGGGCAGGGCGCGCAGGGGCTCGAACTCCAGCACCTCGCGCACCGGGTTGCGATCGGCCAGCACCAGCATGCGCGCAATGCCGCCACCCACATCCGCCAGGGCGCGGGCATCTATCTGCAAGGGCACGTTGAGCGCATCGTCGGCAAAGGCCGGCGTGCGCACCAGCACGGCGTCGGTAAAGCGCACCGGTGCCTTGTCCAGATACTGCTCGTGCAGGCTGGGCCATTGCATGGAGCCCAGGGGGTCGCCCCCGGTGCGATCCGGCGCCGCCCACAGCGGCCCTACGGCCCAGGGGCCGAGCAACGCCGCCCCCAGGCAATCCCTGCGCTTGATCATGATCAGTGCCCTTTCCAACAAACCGCCACGCGGGCGCAACCCTGGGGCAGCAAGCAAAAGCAGTGCCAGAAGAATCGCCATGCCTGCCCGCCAGGGCACAAGGCCGGCTTGTCGCTGTCGTGACAATACTCACAAATTGATAGTTACCAACGCTTACCAGGAAAGGCCCGCGGGCTGGACAGAATCAATTCAAACCTGTGAACAGGTTCACTGCGCAGCAATGTGTCACCCAGGCGCCACCCAGCAAAACATGAAGCGCGCTCAGCATGCGTGCGACGGGGAGGGGTTGCACCGCCAGTCCATATATCCGCGGGGAATGTGTTCACCGGCTCTGCGCGCCTCGGCCCGGCCATCTTCATGCCGCCGGAAAAGAGGGTTGTTTCACCCCGTCATCCACGCATCGCGTTGCGCCCCGCGCCCGATAGTGGAGTGCATGGCCTGCATGTCCGACAGGCCGGGAGACCTGATCATGTTGTCACCAGCCCTGATGCCTTCCCTGCCCGCCATGCCCCTGCCGCCCATCATGACCCGCGGCATGCACGACAACCAGGCCCCGGCCCGGGTCGAGGAACGCCTGCCGTTTTCGGTGCGCGTGGTCAGCGATGCCGAGGCGCTGGACAAGGCGGTGCAGATACGCCACGCGGCCTATGCGCGCCATGTGCCGGATCTGGCGCTCACCCTGCTGCAGCCTGAAGCCGCCGATTTTTCCGCCGGTTCGGTGGTGCTGCTGGCCGAATCCCACCTTGATGGCTCGCCCCTGGGCACCATGCGCATACAGACCAACCGCTACGAGCCGCTGGCGCTGGAGCAGTCGCTGGCCCTGCCCGACGACTTGAGCGGCTGCCTGCTGGCCGAGGCCACCCGGCTGGGCGTGGCCGAGGGCCGCGTGGGCACCCTGGTGAAGACCGTGCTGTTCAAGGCCTTTTACCTGTACTGCCTGCACAGCGGTGTCGATTGGATGGTGGTGACGGGCCGCGCGCCGGTCGATCGGCAGTATCTGCGCATGCTGTTCGAGGACGTGTACCCGGACATCGGCTACATCCCCATGCGGCATGTCGGCAATCTGCCGCACCGCGTGATGAAGTTCGAGGTGCGCACGGCCCAGGAGCGCTGGACCGCCGTGCACCACCCGATGCTCAAATTCATGGTCGAAACGCACCACCCTGACATCAGCCTGGATGCACCGCAAGCATCCCAGGCGGACATGCAGGCCACAGCGCCCCTGCTGGAGCAAGCCCCGGCGCAGCTGATGTAGGTTTCAGTGGGCGACCCCCCCCGGTGGCAAGCCCGGGGGCGGCTGTGGCGCGGGCCAGGCCTGCAACACCAGGGAATGCAGCAGGCCCGGGTCGCTCACGAAGTCTGCCGCCGAACGCGCCGCGAGTATGCGCTCGGGCGCTTGCGAGCGGGCAACGGCAAAGCCCTGCACATAGTCCACGCCAATCTCGGCCAGCGCCTGCACCGTGGCGCTGTCTTCGGCCCATTCGGCAATGGTCTTCATGCCCAGGTTGCGCGCCAGGCCAACGATGGCCTCGACGATGGCCAGATTGGCCGGATGCTCGTTCATGTTGACGATGAAGCTGCCGTCGATCTTGAGCAGGTCGCCCTTGAGCTGCTTGAGGTAGGAAAACGAGGTGTAGCCGGCGCCAAAATCATCAAACGCCACCTTGGCGCCCAGGCCATGCACCTGGGCGATGAAGCGCCGGGTGTTTTCCAGGTCGTGCAGGGCCACGCTCTCGGTGATCTCCAGGCACAGGCGCGGCGCCACGTCGGCGTAGCGCTGCAGCAGCTGCACGGCATCGTGCAGAAAACTCTCGTCGTTCAGCGAAGCGCCGCTGAGGTTCATGCAGATGAAACGCGTATGGCGCAGGCGCGCCTGGTGCTCGCGCATCCAGGCCAAGGTCTGGCGCAGCACCCAGCGGTCGATCATGCCCATGCGGCCGCTGTTCTCGGCCGCGGTGATCAGGCGCGGCGTGGGCACGCTCTGGCCGGCGGCGTCGCGCATGCGCAGCAGCACCTCGAAATTGAGCGAACGCTCGGGCTCGCGCAGCGACATGATGGGCTGCATCTCCAGGTACAGGCCCTGCAGCTCGTCCGACGCGGTCAGCTGGCCGGCCAGCAGTATCTCGGCCTCATGCTCCTGCAGCGCACGCGAGTCATGCTCAAACACCACCAGGTGGCTGCCGCTGCTTTGCTTGGCCTCGCGGCAGGCACGGTCGGCGGTGGAGATCGCATCCTTGGCGGAGCTGCCAGGCGTCGCCTCGATCAAACCCACGGAGCCGCGCACATGAAAAGACCGGTCACCCACCCGATAGGGCAGATGGCCAATCTGGTCAACGATGCCCTGGCACAGGGCAGTAGCCTGCGCCAGGCCCAGGCCGGGCATGAGGATGATGAATTCATCGCCCCCCATGCGCCCCATGTGCATGCCAGGCTGCAGCAGCGCCGTCACCCGGGTGCAGACCTGGCGCAGCACCTCGTCGCCGGCGTAGTGGCCAAACAGGTCATTGATCAGCTTGAAGCGATCCAGATCGAGATAGGCCAGTACCAGGGCCGGGCCGGTCTGCGCGGACTGCAGCGCCCAGTCCAGCTCGGCGCGAATGCCGTCGCGGTTGAGCACCTGGGTCAGCGGGTCATGGTGGGCCAGGAATTGCAGGCGCTCCGTGGCCAGCGAGCGCTCGGTCACATCCTGCAAAGAGCCTTCAACACGCGCGCCGGAGCGCGAGGCCTTCACCAGAAAACGGCGCCCCTCGGGCGCGCGCGCGCCTGGCCGCCCCGCCAGCTCAAACTCCACGGCCGGCTGGCGGTTCAGCGATTGCAGCATGCGCAGCCAGTCCATGGAGGCGATGTATTGATCCCAGTGGTTGTTCCCCCGCGCCAGCACGGTGGGCCCCAGCGCTGCATGCAGAGCAGGGTTGGCGGCGATGAAGCGGCCCTCCAGATCCAGCGTGAACAGCCCCAGCGGCGTCACCTCGTAGCTGTGCTGCAGCTCGGCCTGCGCCTGGATGCGCTGCTGGTGCTCCTGGCGCATCTGCGCGGCGATGGCCATGGTGGCCAGCAGGCTGGAGGCAAGTGCCGCCGTGACGCTGTTGACCGAGCCAATCCAGGCCTGCAGCCCAAAGGCCGCAGCGACCACCTCGTACAGGCTGGACAGCAGCATCACGGCAATCGCGGCGCCATACCAGGCCGCCACCGGCGAGCGCGTGATGGCGATGATGCGCCCCAGAATGATCACCAGCAGCATGCTGCCGACGACCGTGGCCACCCAGATCAGCGGCAGAAACTGCGCATAGGACAGCGTGACGGACAACAGCAGCAAAAGCGCGCAGCTCCATTGCAGCCAGATCAGCACCCCTGACGCGGCGCATTTCGCCAGCTCTTCCCGGAACAGCGTGCGAAACAGTGCAAAGGTCAGCACATACAGCAGCGCCAGGGTGATGGGACGCCCTTGCAGCAACCAGGCAACCGGCATGTCATGCCCCAGCCAGCGCTGATCCCAGCCGGCGGACAGGGCGCCCATGCGCAGATTGATCAGCAGCCACACTGCAAACAGCACATAGCCCGGGTTGCGGTTGATCAGGGCGGTGATGAAGACGAACAACACCAGCATCATGATGCCGCCCTCCAGCAGGCCGGCGTTGTGCTCGAAGGCCTGGATGGCCGTCTGCAACGAGGCCTCGTCCCACTGCAGCACGCTCAAGCGCGCTGGGCCGACAAAGTTGGCGCGGCACAGCACCGGCGCGCCGGGCTGCAGGCCCTGCAGCCGCAGGCCAAAGCCGCTGCGCGAGTCAAACAACCGCCCCTGATGGCCCGCGAGGTCGCCCTCGCCCAGTGGCTGCAGCTGGGCACCGCCCCAGCAGGCCAGGCGCACCAGATGGCGCGAGGGGAACTCGATCACCGCCGGGCCGTCCGGCTGCGGCGCCGGCACGGGGAAGTCGAACCAGAACGGGGTTTCCTTCAGCTGGGTATCGCGCAGCAGCACCGGCTGCTGTGCCTCGAGCGCGGCCAAGGCAGCGGCGGGGCCAAGGTCGGCGCCAGCGTCTTCGAGCACACGCATGGCCACCGGCCGGGGATCATCGTGGGCAAAGTGCGGCGCCCAGGTGAACAAGGCCCACAACGACAACACCAGCACGGCCCCGGGCAGGGCATAGATGAGCAGCCAGGTCAAGACGTGATCCAGCCCACCATGCAAACGGCTCCAGAAGGGTAGCGCGGCGGGGGTGGCGTAAGGCTTCACGTGCGATATCTGCGGGCAGGAATGTCAGGGCTGGCGGAATGGCGGCTTAGTGAGTACCAACCTTGGCAATTGATCTCTTTTTGTTATTTTCGTTCGATTCTGCTTGCAACTTAAATCATTTTGGTCAACAAGGCCATGTCGCTGAGCACCCACTGCGCCCCTGCAGCCCGCAGCGCAGCGGGCGAGTCGTGGCCCACGCCGTCCGGGCTGAAGCCCACCACGGTGGCGCCTGCGGCCACCCCGGCCTGCACGCCGGTGACCGTGTCCTCGACCACCAGGCAGCGCGCGGGCGGCACGCCCAGGGCCGCGGCGGCGGCCAGATAGACGTCGGGCGCGGGTTTGGTGGCCGGCATTTCATGGCCGCTGAAGATGCGCCCGGCAAACAAGGGCGCCAGGCCGACCTGTGCCAGCTGCATCTCCACCTTCTGCCGATCGGCACCCGAGGCGCAGGCGATGCGCCCCTGCAGCCGCGCATGCACGGCGCGCACGGTCTCGACGGCATTCGGAATGGCCACCAGCTCGGCCTGCAGGCGCGCGTTGCGGCGGGCGTAGAACTCGGCCATCCAGGCATCGGTCAGCGGGCGGCCGGTCCGGGCCTCGATGCGCGCCGTCTCGCTGCGCACGGTCTTGCCTATGAACAGGCGCATGCATTCCTCGGGCGGCAGCGGCCAGCCGGCCTCATTGAGCATCTGGCACAGCACGCCGTTGGTGATCGGCTCGCTGTCCACCAGCACGCCGTCACAGTCAAACAAGATCGCGTCAAACATCATGGGTCATGGGGTTGGGTGGTTGCCCCTGGCCCACCAGGGCTATGAATGCAGGGCCTGCATGCAGTCTGCACCAAACAGCACGACGCGGTTGCGCCCGGTCTGCTTGGCCGTGTACAGGGCGGCGTCGGCCTGCTGGAACAGGGCCTGCGCGGCATCGGCGCCCGGATAGTGCGCCGCCTGCAGGCTGGTCACGCCCATGCTCAGGGTCACGCTGTCGCAGCAGGCGCTGCCACGGTGCGGCAGTGCCAGCTGGCGCACGGCATCCTGCAACCGCAGGGCGACGGCCATGGCAGCGGGGGCATCAGCGCCGGGCAGCAGCACGGCGAACTCTTCGCCGCCATAGCGCGCCAGCAGGTCGCCCGCGCGGCCCAGCAGGGCCGACATGGCCGTCGCCACCTGCTGCAAGCATTGGTCGCCCGCGACATGGCCGTAGCTGTCGTTGTAGGCCTTGAAATGGTCCACGTCGATCATCACCAGCGCCAGCGGCTGGCCCTCGCGCTGGGCTCGGCTCCACTCCTGGGTCACGGCCTCGTGCAGCGCCAGGCGGTTGGCCACCTGGGTCAGTGGGTCCAGGCGCACCTGCGCCTCCAGCGCCGTGCGGTAGCGCGCCAGCTGCTCTTCGGTGTGCTTGCGCTCGGTGATGTCCTGCACCGTGCCGGTCATGAGCAGCGGTTCATTTTCCGAGGCCTGACTGTATTCCCCCCAGACCTCCACCCAGCGCTCCTGCCGGTCACCGTGGCGCAGGATGCGGTACTGGGTGCGCAGCGGCGTGCGCTCCATCATGGCCTGGCCGTGGATCCGCAGGGTTTGCACGCTCTCGTCCGGGTGCAGCATGGTCATCCACTGGCGCAAGCTCATGCGGCCCTCGTCGGGCAGGCCGAAGATGGCGCTGGCCATGCGCGACATGACAAAGGCCTCGCTGCGTGTCTCATAGGTGAAATAACCCACGGTGGCGGCCTTCTGCGCGTTGTCCAGCCAGCGCAGGTTGCGTTCGAGCTCGCGCTTCAAGGCACGCTCGCGCCGCCAGGCGCGCCACTGCCACAGCAGCACGACCAGGCCCAGCGACAGCAAACCCAGGCTGACAAACAGGCTCAGGCCCAGCCATTCACGGCGCTGGGCATCGGTGAAGGCATCGCCCACATCCACCTTGGAGAGCAGCAGCCAGGGGGAGTCGGCCACGGCGCTGGCGACGGCCAGCACCTCCTGGCCACGGTAGTCATGGGCGTAGAAGGCGCCGCGCACCCCGGTGGCGGCCATGGCCATGGGGTCGCGCCCGCCCTGTACCAACGGCAGGCGCAGCGCCCCTGACTCGCTGCCGCGCAGGGGCAGCGGGCTGAGCGAGACCACCTCGTCGCCACTGCGCTGCACCAGCACGGATTCGGCCGTGGGGCTGTGGTTGGGCCAGGTCTCCAGCAGCGGATACAGGGTGGCGCGCGCATCCACCAGCAGCCACACGGCGCCCAGCGCACGCGTACCATCGAACAGGGGCGCGATCAGGCCGTAGAAGGCAAAGGCAAACGCCGGGTCGCGGCGCAGCTCGACGACGACCGGCCGGGCCTGTGCCAGCGCCAGCTGCAGGGCCTGCTGCTCGGGCTCTGGCAGCTGTCCGGTGGCGGCGCCCTGGGCGTCCAGCAGCAGCCGGCCCTGCGCATCGACCAGGTAGGCCGCGGTGTAGCGCACCTGCTCCATGAGGATGGTCAGGCGCTCGCGCAGCGCCGCCTGCTGGGGCGATGACGGCGCGCCGCGCCACTGCGCCACGGCCCGGGCAAACAGGCTGTCCTGCGTCAGCGCCGCAGCCTCGGCCATGCGCCGCGCACGCCAGTCGGTGACGGCGCGCAGCTGCAGCTGGTTGACGGCCTGCAGACTCCCCTCGATCTGGTGGCGGTAGCGCTGCTCGCGCTCCTGGTAGACATGCGACAGCCCCCAGGCCATGCCGCCCAGCAGCAGGGCCACCAACAGCAACAGCAGCCATGCGCGCGAGCGCGCGTGGTGCGGCGGCATGGTGTCGGGCGCTTTCATGACAAGAGGCGGGCGAATGAAAACAGGAGAAGGGGTCGTCAAACCTCGGATGTTATGTCACAGTTTGTATCTCTCCGCAACAATACCCCAATACCATGCCAGCAACTGCCCTTACCCGCCGCTCCTGCCTGGCCCAGTCGGCCGCGCTATGCCTGGGCACATGGGCCGCCGGCCCCGCCCAGGCCCGCTCCACCCGGCGCGCCGTGGTGATCAACATGGCACTGGAGCCCGACAGCCTGGACCCAACCATGGCCGCGGCGGCGGCCGTGGGCGAGGTGACGCATTACAACGTGCTGGAGGGTCTGACCCGCATCGAGGAAAACGGCGCGGTGGCGCCGCTGTTGGCCGAGTCCTGGAGCGTGGATGGCACGGGGCGGCATTACCACCTGCGCCTGCGCCAGGGCGTGCGCTTTCACGACGGAGCGGCCTTCGATGCAGCGGCCGTGCGCTTCAGCTTCGAGCGCGCCGTGGCCCCCAGCGCGACAAACAAGGCGCGCAAGGCCTTGTTCGACAACATTGCCAGCATCGGCACGCCGGACGCGCACAGCGTGGCCCTCACCTTGCACCACCCGGACCCGCAGTTGCTGTTCCGTCTGGGCGAGGGGCCGGCCGTGATGCTGCACCCGGCCACGGCGGCCCAGGCCGCCACCCGCCCCGTCGGCACCGGGCCCTACCAGGTGGCGCAGTGGCGCCGTGGCCACGGCATCGAGCTGGCCCAGGCGCCCATGTACCGCCAGGCGGCAAGGCTGCGCATGCACCAGGCCAGCTTTCGCTTTCTGCACGACCCCCTGGCGCAGAACGCCGCGCTGCGCTCCGGCGAGATCGACGTGGCGTTCAACTTCGCCACGCAGACCGTGCGTCGCTTCCAGGATGAAACCGGCTACCAGGTGCTGATAGGCGCCTCCACCGGCAAGGGCCTGCTGGCGCTGAACCAGCGGCGCGCACCGCTCAATGATGTGCGCGTGCGCCGCGCCATCACCCACGCCATCGACCGCGAGGGCTTCATACGCAGCGTGCTCGACGGCCGCGGCGTGGCCATTGGCAGCCACTTCAGCCCGGCGGATGCAGGGTATCTGCACCTGGCCAACATGTACCCCCATGACCCGGAGCGTGCCCGCGCGCTGCTCAAGAGCGCCGGCGTTGCCACGCCGCTGCGCCTGACCCTGGCCTTGCCGCCGGCGCCCTACGCGCACGAGGGCGGCCCGGTGATCGCGCAGGACCTGGCCCGCGTCGGCATCGTGGCCGAGCTGCAGCGACTGTCCTGGGAGCAATGGCTGAACGGCCCGTTCAAGGGCCAGTTCGACATGACGCTGATCAACCATGTGGAGCCGCTGGACTACCGGATCTACGCCGACCCGGGCTACTACTTCGGCTATGACAGCCCGGCATTCCGCGACCTGGTGCAGCGCCATGGCGCCGCCGACAACGCACGCGAGCGCCAGTTGCTGTGGGCCGAGCTGCAGCGCCAGCTGGCGCGTGATGCCGTCAACGCCTGGATCTTCGCGCCCCAGGTGGGCACCGTGGTACGCAAGGGGCTGCGCGGCACCTGGATGAACTACCCTATCTTCGTGCACGACATTGCTGCCATGTGGTGGGAGTAGTGCTTTAAATTTGATAGCGTGCTGCGCTTGCCATACAAGCGTTACAGCCACTATTTATATAAGTTTTCCATCTACGTAGTACCAGCGCCCCTGCTCGCGCAGGAAGCGGCTGCGCTCGTGCAGGCGGTGTGCCCGGCCCGTGGCGTCGCGCTGGCGCGCGACGAATTCCACCTCGGCGTGGGTCGCGTCCAGTGGCAGATGGGCGCGCACCTGCAGGCCCAGCCAGCGCGCACCAGGCTCGAAGTCGAGCCGCGCCGGCCGGTGCGCGGCCTGCCAGGTGGCCAGCAGGTAGGCCGCGTCCTCACGCACGAAGGCCGTGTAGCGCGAGCGCATCAGGCTCTCGGCATCGGGCGCCGGGCATTGCGCGAAATGGTCGATATAGCGGCCGCAGCATTGCGCATACGGCAGCGCACGCCGGCGGCTGTCGGTGCGGCCGCAGGGGCAGGCGGGCAGTGCGCTGGCGGCCGGCATGGACGGGCCCGGCCCTCAGGCCAGCGCGCGCTGGATGATGATCTTCTGCACGTCGCTCGTGCCCTCGTAGATCTGGCACACGCGCACGTCGCGGTAGATACGCTCCACAGGGAAGTCGCTCACCACGCCGTAGCCGCCCAGCGTCTGTATGGCGGCGCTGCACACGCGTCCCGCCATCTCGCTGGCGAACAGCTTGGCCATCGCCGCCTCCTTCAGGCAGGGGCGGCCCGCGTCGCGCAGGGCGGCGGCGTGCCAGATGAGCTGGCGTGCGGCCTCGATCTGCGTGGCGCAGTCGGCCAGGCGATGGCCCACGGCCTGGTGGTTGAAGATGGACTGGCCGAAGCTCTCGCGCTCCTTGGCGTATTGCAGGGCGAATTCAAAGGCGCTACGCGCCATGCCCACGCTTTGCGCGGCGATGCCTATGCGCCCACCCTCCAGCGCGCCCAGGGCGATCTTGTAGCCCTCGCCCTCGGCGCCGATCAGGTTGTCCGCCGGGATGCGGCAGTCGTCGAAGTTGATCTGCGCCGTGTCGCTGCTGTGCTGGCCCAGCTTGTCCTCCAGCCGCGCCACCACATAGCCGGACGTGCTGGTGGGCACGATGAAGGCGCTCATGCCCTTCTTGCCCGCGCCCTTGTCGGTGACGGCGATGACGATGGCCACCTGGCCGTTCTTGCCGCTGGTGATGAACTGCTTGACGCCGTTGATGACGTATTCGTCGCCCTGCCTCACCGCCGTGGTGCGCAGCGCGGAGGCGTCCGAGCCCACATGCGGCTCGGTCAGGCAGAACGCGCCCAGCATCTCGCCGCGCGCCAGGGGGGCAAGCCAGTCGCGCTGTTGCCGCGCATTGCCGTAGCGCATGAGGATGGCGTTGACCGGGCAGTTGGTGACGCTGATGGCGGTGCTGGTGCCGCCATCGCCGGCGGCGATTTCTTCCAGCACCAGGGCCAGCGACAGGTAGTCCAGCCCGGCGCCGCCGAGATCCTCGGGCACGCAGATGCCATACGCGCCCAAGGCGGCCAGGCCCTGGTGCGCGTCGCGCGGAAAGTGGTGCTCCTTGTCCCAGCGCGCGGCGTGGGGCCAGAGCTCTTCCTGGGCGAACGCACGCACAGCGTCGCGGATCATTTCCTGGTCTTGGGTCAGCAGCATGGTCGTGCTCTCACAAAATAGTGGCTTGTGGCCAAAAATGCCGCCAACGCCTATGAAATAAGCGCCAACAGCTATTGAAAAATGAGCAAGCCTCAGATCAGCTCGATGGCCATGGCCGTGGCCTCGCCGCCGCCTATGCACAG
>JACCEE012015507.1_pt1 | contig 11212 bp, 8 predicted proteins | sample 7449931 | NCBI WGS metagenome assembly JACCEE01 (sample SAMN15323457, study PRJNA562643) | freshwater metagenome | isolation source: river surface water | place: USA:Blue River Watershed | collected 2017-08-19 | reverse complement strand
GGAGGTTTATTTCAAGGTTGTAGAGGAGTTTGCAGAGCGTCTCGCGGGCATGGAGGACGACTTGTTCCGAGAGCGAGCGTTGGACTTTCGAGATGTGGGCCATCGGGTTCTTAGGGCCTTCAAGGGAGGAGGGCCTGCGGAGATTCGACTCCCAGAGTGGCCTTGCGTTTTGGTTGCGAAAGAGTTGAAGCCGAGCGAGGTGGTGGGGTTGAATCGCCGTAAAGTCCTTGGGATAATCACGGAAATTGGGGGCCGAACTTCCCATGCGGCGATTATCGCGCGTTCGCTGGGTATTCCGATGGTTGCTGGCGTTCATGGGTTGTGCTCGAGCGTCGCGGAGGCGCAGGACGTGTTTCTCGACGGGGCGAAGGGAGAGGTATGTTTGAAGGTGAGCGATGATTTGCGGGAACGGGTTGCTGCGGGGCGAGAGCGCAGTGCTCGAGAGCGGGATTTACTTGAGGGCATCAGAGTAGAGCGTGCTGTCACTGCTGATGGATTTAAGGTCGCGCTTACCGCCAATATGGAAACCGTTTCTGAGATTTCGGCGGTTCAGGAGAGTGGGGCGGAGGGGGTCGGGCTTTTCCGCACAGAGTTTCTCTATCTCGAGAAAAATGATTTACCCACCGAGGGTGAGCAAACTTCCGTCTATCGCGCCGTTGCTGATGCGGTTCACCCTCACCCGGTTGTTTTGCGAACACTCGACCTTGGCGGCGATAAAATGTTTGAATCGAGCATGTTTGCCGAGGAGGCAAACCCGTTTTTGGGACTACGAGCGATTCGCCTATGCCTGCGCAATGAAACGATGTTCAGGCAACAGTTGCGCGCGATGGTTCAAGTGGCGCGAGAGCGGTTCATCAAAATCATGTACCCCATGGTTACGACGGTCGATGAGGTGCGTGCTGCGAACAGTATCCTTGATTCGGTGCGACAAGAGTTGGGGTTTGAGGGGGAAATTGAGGTAGGGGCGATGATTGAGGTGCCGTCAGCGGCGATTTGCGCCAGGAGTATCGCCCGAGAGGTCGATTTTCTGTCCATTGGGACAAATGATCTCGTTCAGTACGTTATGGCTGCGGACCGGTTGAATGAATCCGTCTCGCCGTTGTATCAGCCAGTCCATCCGGCGGTGGTGCGGTTGATTGAGATGACGGCTCGCGCTGGGGCGGATGAGGGGATTCCCGTCGGTGTCTGTGGTGAGTCAGCAGGGGACTTGTTATTGACGCCACTTTTTTTGAGCTTGGGAGTGACCGGATTAAGCGTTGGGTCGGCCCTTGTTCCTCGAATTAAAGCGGCGGTACGCTCCTTGAGCCGGATGGATTGCTTGGCGCTTCGTCAATCATTTTTGGACTGTGAATCGCAGCAGGCTGTGATGCGATTGAGTGAGGAGGTTGCGCAGAGAACATACGGAAAAACCCTGCTGCAGAGGTGTTAACGGATTTCTGGATTTGCTATACGAAGTGTCTCAATCCTCTCCTCTAGCCCTGGCGTATCGGGTCGCATTTCTGCGAAGGCTTTCAGATGACGGGCGGTATTCACGGGGTCGTTGAGGCTCCAGTAAACTTCGGCAAGATGGCTATGCACATCGGGTTGCTCGGGAGTCGGCATTCGTTTGAGTGCTCGCACAAGTTCATCTAGGGCTGCCTTTGGTTCGCCCATTTTGAAAAGCCACCAGCCGAATGTGTCCCGATAATAGGGGCTGTCGGGGTTGGCTTGGAGTGCCTTTCGGATGAGGGTTCCGGCTTCCTCGAGGTTGGAGTTGGTTTCAATCCACATGAATGCCAGATGGTTTGCCGCATCGGGAGAAAGTTCTTCATCTTGGCTGATGCACTTTTTGAGGAGGGATGCAGCCTTCTCGGCTAGTCCTGCTTTTTCAGCAGCGACACCAAGGGGGAAGAGGATTTCCGGTCCAATAGATGCTTGCTCGGATTCCGTAAGAAGATTTTCTGCTGCAGATAGTTGAGTTATGGCATCATGGTGTTTTCCCAGAGATGCCAGTGCGATTGCTAAAAGGATTTTAGGCGTCGGCGCCGACGGGAACGACTCGCATAATGAACGGCAGCGGTTTGACGCTGACTCAAACTCTCGGAGTTTAATTTCTAGATTTGCCGTCCGGATCTGAAGCTCGAGCGATTCAGGCTCCAATGAAGCGCCTCGGGAAAGATCAGAGAGCGCGAGGTGCCAGTTCTTTTGTTCGAGGTGGATATCGGCTCTGAGCTCTAGATGTGACGGGTTAGTTTCGTCGAGGGCGACAGCTTGTGATGCTGAGGTGAGTGCATCTGCGTCTTTATCAAGTGATAGGAGTGTTCGAGCCAGTTTGTGATGGGTGATTGCCCGTCGTTGTGTGGGGCGCTCGTCAGTCAGGTTCAAGCTGCGGCGGTAGAGGAGGACGGCCTCGGGGAGTTGGCCGCTCCGGACGCAGATGTCTGCATTTCTCTCGGTATAGGTGGCGTTGCTGAGGCCGCTTTCGATGCTTCGGCGAAGGATTGCATTGAATCGAGCAAGGGTTTGTGGGTGAGGCAGTTCGCCTTCGGTGAAGAGGTTTTTCGCAAAGCTTTCCGAGGTGGTCACCCAAAAGTCGGGATCATTGGAGGGTATGCTGGAGCAGGAGGTTAGGAGTTGTTCGATGCGGTTGATTTGTCCGAGTTCTGCGAGGGTTTCGGTCAGAATGTTGATTGACCGTGGATTGGCTGGGGCGAGTTGGTAGGCCAGTTCGGCATATCCCAGAGCCGAGCGAGGATTTGACTGATATCGAAGGCTGATGACGGCTTGATGGATTTTCAGAGTGTGATCCTTAGGACACCGCTTCGCCGTTTCTTCGAGAACCGCTTGTGCGCCCTTTACGTCTTCAAGTTCGAGCGCTTGGTAGGCGAGTCTAACTGCCAAGCTGGGGTTTGCATGATTCAAAACCCAAGCTTGGTGGAGAGATTTGTGCGCGAGGTCTGAGTTATCTTCCTCTTGAGCTAGCGCGGATCGCAGCAGAAAGGCAGTCGATTGAATCGGTTCCCGAGGAAGTGGATCGTGAGTTGCTCGGGTTTGTCGAACATGGGGAACCATGTCGCCTTGAAGGGGAGGGGAATCCGCTCTGATTCCGATGAGGCTGGGCAGCAAACCCGCTGCCACGGCGACCGCCAAACGCAAGTGGTAACGCAACCTGGCACGAAAAACCGGAGGTGCTTCGATTGTCTCGAGTACCTCCGGTGAGATGACTTGGTTTGAGGGGGACATGAGTCCACGAGGCCAAGCCGAACGGGCATTTTCTGGGATTTCGCCCAGTACGACCACTATCAGCTCTTGTAGCGAAGCCGCTTTTTGTGGCGATTTGCTTTCATCCGCTTCTTACGCTTGTGCTTTGCAATCTTGGCTTTCCGCCTCTTCTTGAGTGAACCCATTGTGTTTGTCTTGTAACAGTTGAGCCGATGACAATCGGGCAGGGACTTCCTGAATCCAACCAAAAAGTGAAAAAACCTTCACTCGAGCGTGTCCGAAGTCCCACTTTTTTCCGAAAAACGTTGCGGAGCCCCTCCTCCCGTGTACTGTCCCACCTCCCATGCCAAAGCCAGTAGCACGTCGTAAGACCAAGAAGGCCGTGGCCAAGCGGTTCAAAGTAACCGCTACGGGCAAGTTGCTTCGCCGCAAGCCGGGGCTCCGACATCTCGCTTCGTCCAAAAGTTCGAAGCGGAAGCGGAAGCTCGGAAAGGCAGCACTTGTCCATGAGACCATGGAGCCGCGCATGAAGGAATGTTTGCCGTTCGCGTAAGCCCGACGAAATCGGGCGTTGCGAAGGTCAATGTTTCAAGTGTGCAGATCAGGATTTGTCTGTCGGTGAGAGCCGACGAAATCAGCGGGTGAGGCACCTGATCTTTCGTTTAAACAAACAGCCTGTTGAGAGAAACCCGCTCCGTGAGGAGCAAAACTAAATCAAATGCCAAGAGCAACGAATGGACCGGCGAGTCGTCGCCGGAGAAAGAAGATGCTGGAGAAGGCCAAAGGCTTCAGAGGCCGCCGCTCCAAGCTGTTCCGCTACGCGAAAAACGCGGTGATGAAGGCGGAGTATTGGTCCTATCGCGATCGCAAGACTCGCAAACGGAATTTTCGCATGTTGTGGCAGCAGCGTATTAATGCGGCTGCGCGCGCGAACGGTCTCACCTACAGCCGTTTTATTGAAGGTTTGAAGGCTGCTGGGATTCTCTTGGATCGCAAAGTTGTCTCTGACATCGCGATTCAGGATGAGGCGGGTTTCAAGGTTTTGGTGGCCAAGGCGAAAGCCGCGCTGGCGGCAAAGCCTGGAGTTCCCTCTTCGGTTTACGCCGCTTAAGAAAACTCTTTCTGACGATTTTAAAGCCCGCACCGGTGTGCGGGCTTTTTTTTGCGAAAATCTAGCGCTGGTAGATGGGGAGGAAGTGGTATTTGACGCTCAGGCTGAGAAGAGCCATCGCGGTGCAGTAAATCCGGTTTTTCTCCGAGTCGGATGCCGCTTTCCAGTTTCCGTCTTTCTCTTGCATGGGAAGGAGTGCCTCGCGAACGAAGTTCGCCGACTCCGTCGCGTATTGACCGCCGCGCTGATGCATCCCTTGGGCGTAGTAGTACGTGCCGTAGTAGAACCACTTCTGACGGGTGCCGCTGCCTTTGGGCGGATTTTTGAGCAACCAGTCGGAGGTCTCTTTTACCTCCATGGCTTCGTACTCGCCGCAGACTTGGAGGGCCAGCAGGCCTTCGGCTGCGGTGGACCATTCGGCGACGGTTCCCGGCGTATAACTGAATCCGGTGGGTGATGCGGGATTGGGTGGTTTTCGGAACGAGTTCCGGATGTAGCTCACTGCGCGATCAATCGCGTCGGAGGGCACTTCCAAACCCGCATTTTTTGCGGAGCGCAGGGCCATCAGTTGCCAGATGGAGACGGACAAATCGGAATCGTTTGCTTTAGGGGTGTAACGCCACCCGCCTTCGTCTTGCTTCCGACTTTTTTGGACCTTTTGGGCTCGGAGAATCAACTCCACTCCTCGCTTGCAGGCCTCTCGAAGGCGCTCGCGGGAGGAGCCATCGGTAGACATTCCGAGCAGCTCCGAGAGCGCGAGCGTTGCGATGCCGTGGCCGTACATCCGCGAGTTGTCGCGAGCTCCAAAATATCCGTCTGCATCCTGAACACCCTTAGACAGAAGGAAATCCAATGCCCGTTGGGCTGCCTCACCTTCGGGGGTCGGATCGCCGGGGAGGTGTCCGACGGCAGCCATCGCCAGGAGCGAGAGGGCGGGCATCGCGGTGTCATGCATCCCGAACTCGCGGATTGCGCCGGATTTGTCCTGTTCCTTCAGAAGAAATGCCACGCCGCGCCCGGTCGCTTCATCGATCTCGTCCGCGCGTGAGTCTCCATCGAGGCTGCCCAATGCGCCCGCCATGATCGCGATCCGCAAGAGGGTCCGCCCGCGCAAAACACGAGCAAACGTGCCCTTACGAATCGGCTCCGAGGATGTCTCGCGCTTGGTCATGGGTGCATGTTTCCGCATGCGGGACAATTAGGGCGTTTTGCGATGCGGAGAGTACGGAATGCCATGGTATCGAGGTCCATGCAGAGGAGTCGGCCGGCGAGCGGCGTCCCGATTCCGGTGATAAGTTTCACCACTTCCACAGCACCGATGCATCCGGCGGTTCCTGAGACGGCGCCAAGCACGGGGAATCGTCGTTTCCAGTCCGGAGGCTTTTCGGCAACGAGGCATTCCAGGCAAGGCGAAGATCCGGGGAGGAACGTGGTGACCTGAGCGTGCATGGCGTACATGGCGCATTCGACCATGGGTTTGCGCGCTTGCATGGCTGCGCGATTTAACGCGAGACGCTCCTCAAATAGGGGAGCCGCATCCACTATGATGTCAGCTGATGCGACGAGGCGGTCGGCGTTGTCGGGGGAAATGTTTTCGCTCACACCGGTCAGCAGAATGCGCGGATTGAGTTCGAGGAGGCGATCCAGCATCACCTTCATTCGAGGCTTTCCGATGTTGGAATGCGTTTGCAGGAGTTGGCGGTTTAAGTCGGAGGGTTTGAGATTTCCTGCGTGAGCGAGGATGAGGTGCCCGACGCCAGCGGCCGCGAGTTGAAGCGCCACGACACCGCCGACGCCGCCCACGCGGGAAATGAGCACGGTGGCCTGTTTCAGACGGCGTTGAGATTCCTCGGAGAAACCGGGTAAATCGAGTTGCCACTCCGCCGCTGCGAGATCTTCGGACGAAAGTTCAGCGGGATTCATCGGGGGAGTCGGGTGTGACAGCGGAAATCTGACCGTTCCTGAAGGTGAGCAGTTGGTCGGCCAGAATTCGAGCCTCTGCCCGATGATGAGTGATGTGGAGAACCGTGATTCCGTCCTTTTGGCTGAGCGACTTAAGAACAGGCAAAAGACCTTCCCTTGTCTCGTCGTCGAGGGCGGATAATGGTTCGTCGAGAATGAGCGCCTCGGGCTGTGCGGCGAGAGCTCTTCCGAGTGCGACGCGCTGGCGTTCGCCACCGGATAGACCGTGTGGACGCCGTTTCAGCAGGTGTTGAATGGAGAGTTGCTCCGCGAAGCGGTGAACAAGGTTCTCGCACTGTGATTCTGTTGCTTTGGCAACGCGGGGAGCAAAGGCCAAGTGCTCCTCGACCGTGAGGGTTGGGAAAAGGGCGCCGTCTTGCGGCACGTAACCGATGCGGCGTTGTCCGGGTTCGAGGTGGGTGACATTTCGGTCACCTATGAAAACAGAGCCTGAATCGGGCTGACGCAGTCCGCAGAGGATTTCGAGAAGCGAGGTTTTTCCGGATCCCGTTTTCCCCATTAACACACCGTACTTTCCGGTTTCGATGGAGAATGAGATGTCATTGATTCCAAACGATTTCGTTGACCAGCAGATTTTGTGGAAGCGAATCATGGGGTTAGACGCGTTCGCCGGCGCGGCGGATGATGACGAGGACAACGATGGCGAGCAGAACCATGAGGATGCTTACGGCGACGGCGGCTTCGAGGTTGCCGACGCTCAGCTCCAGCCAGACGGTGGTTGGGAGAACCTCAGTTTTGCCGCGGGTTGCCCCTGCGAATACGAGGATGGGGCCAAACTCCCCGAGGCTTCGGGCCCAAGCGACGCTTGCGGCTGCAAAAATTCCTCGGCGCGCAGCGGGGAGCGTCACTTGCACGACCGCCTGCAATCGCGAGCATCCGAGGGTCATGGCGACATCTTCGGGGCGAGGGGAGAGGTTTTCAAATGTGCCGCGCATGGTGCGCACTGCGAAGGCGCAACCAATGACGAACTGGGCGAGTACAACTCCCTTCACGGTGTACGTGACGCGGGTGAACTGTTCGATGAAGTGACCGAATCGTGTTTGAAACAGGATGAGTAAGGCGAGTCCCATCACCATGGGGGGCAGGACGATGGGGATGTCGAGAATGGCTTCGAGAAGGGATTTTCCAGCGAAGTCTTTTCGCGCGAGAAGGTAACCGGTTGGGATGGCTACTACGACGGAGAGAGCCGCAGTGAGGGTGCAGGTGAGGAGACTCAGCTCGATGGAATGTCTGATTTCTGGATGCTGAAGCGCCTTGAGCAAATCTGCAGGTGTCGCGTATCCCGCCGTCGCAGCGATCATTGCGACGATGAAAAGCGCGTAGGCACCGGTGATGGCGCTGAGGGACGACCAGAAGAGAGTTGGAGGGCGGCTCACGGGGGGAGGGGATGCGTGGCGGTGACTGCTACTTTTCCTTCAGCCATTCGGGAAGCACGATCTCTTTGCTTTTGATCGCGCTCTCGTTCCCGCGCCAGAGGAACCCTGCGCTCTCGAAGTCGGAGCGGTTTGCTTTGAGAAAATCCAGCAAGCGCAGGGCACTTTGCCGATGGGGCGAGTCTTTACGAACGGCAAACGGTTGAACCGCTTTGGCTCCCGGATGCTTCAGCGGGATGAACTGCAAGTCGGAACTGCTTGCGAGTGCGTTGACCTTGTAAACGATGGCTGCATCAAGCGAACCGGCGCGGAGCTGGTTGACGAGAAAGTCTGCCGTTGGGACTTCGACGACCACGTTTTTTCGGATGCTTTCGAGAAGGCCGGACGATTTCAAGATGCCTCGGGTCATGAAACCCAAGGTGCTCTGTTCTGCGTTACAAATTCCCATTCGGATGCCTTCCGCGGCGAGGTCGGAGAGGGTTTTGATATTTTTTGGGTTCTCCGGTTTTACGACGATTCCGATTTCGGTTTCTGTCAAAAGGATGGCCTCTGGAAACTGTTCAGCCACAGGGGGGACAAAGCAAAGGTCGCAGGCGTAATAGACGTCAGGGAACCGCGGATTGGATGCATCCTCCATGGCCTTCATCGAGGCGCAGAGCACGCCGCAACCATTGAACACCGTGGTCAGCGAGATGCCCTCGCGTTCGGAAAATCGTCGCAGCACGGCTTCCACGGCGGGCCGATTGACGCCGCCACTGTAGAAGATGAGTTCGGGCTGGTTCGACCATGCGTCACCTGCGATGTGCTGGAAGCCGTTTGCGGAGAATGCGGTGCCGCCTTTGGATTCCGCCGCAAGGAAGCGGGCGAATCGGAGGGCTTCTTTTGGCTGCTCGCACGAGGAGAGAATCGCGATGGATGCCTGCTCGGTGTTGTTGGAGAACTCTGGGACGAGTACCGCCTCTAAGCCCTTAAACTGGGGGATGGTAGAATCCCAAATGATGGCTGCGTCGACAGCGCCGAGCGTGAGATCTGCGGCGATTTCGGTCACCGTTGGTTTCATGACGGTTGCTTTTGCTGCGAGCGATTCCCACGAGGGACCGAGAGCCTTTTTGGCAACCTTGCTGACACTTGCGGCCTCGGGGTTTGCGAGGGCGACGCGGACGTCAGCGCGGAGAAGGTCCTGAAGCCCTTTCACCGATTTCGGATTGCCGCTTTGCACGGCGATGACCGGTGCTTGCAGTGCGAGCGGAAAGACTTCGCGAATGACATCGAGTTTTTTCGCCAGAGCGAGGGTTTCTTCATCTGCGGCAACAAACAGATCGCCGGTTTTAACCACCTTCAGTTGGCTGAGGAGGGTGCCTGATCCGCCGAACTGAAAATGGACGCTGGCAGATGTCGTGGTGTGAAAGTCGGAGGCTGCTTGCTCAAGTGGTTTGCGGAGGCCTGCTGCACAAAAAACGGAGAGAGACACGGGGCTTGAGGATGATTTTCTCTCGGTACAACCGGGAAGGATTGCAATCGGTGCGAGTGACGCGATGGAGCGAAGGAGGGAGCGGCGTGTCAAACTCATGACGGGGGCAGCTTACGGCGAAGGATCGACCAAGCGAGCACGACCGCGAGGGCAAACCACGCGATTGGGAGCCGCCGCATTTGTCTCGGGGCCGGCTCTTGAGTTGGCGGTTCGATGCGAACGCTCTCGGGGCTTTGGTTCGCCGCTGTCGGCGCGGGTGTGTTGGACTCGGTTGCGGGCAGGGGTGGTATGCCCATGGATTGCAACTTCGTGTCCCAGTCAAAGCGGAGCAGTAAATCCCATCCGGGGTTTTGACGTTTGACCTGACAGGAGCATGCACCGGTCAAGAAGAGCGCGAGTTCCTCGATGTGAGCATCGTCCATGCTTTCGATGGGCCACGCTCCCAGTACTCGACCGCGGCCGAATACCACGCTGGTCCATGGTTTGCCGGAGTGGGTGATTTCGGGGTCATTCGCGGAAAGCATCGACAGCAGTGGAGCCTCGTCGTGTTGGGTCGGAATGCGAACCACCGAGAACGTGGTTCGTAACGCGGGGCCGGGACCCAAGCGGCTCGAGGGATCGTTTGGATCAATTTTTGGTAGCTGGATGACTTTCTCTAGGTACCGAAGTCGTTTGGTAATCGTCGCTGCAGCGCGGTCTGCCCCCGCAGGGTCTCCATTCTCCACCAAGACCCAAACAGCTGCGTCACCGGACAGGATATTCGCGGCGATTTGGGCGCGAGCGGAGGAATCGACAAGCGCGTCCAAGCGAGAACGGTCGAGTGATCCTTTCCAGACTTCGGTACCCGTTCCATCAGATGCTGGCATGTGAAGGATGGAGTCGGGTCCCTTGGAGCGAGACACTTCCAGGTTGATACCGCTGGCCGCATCGAGATTCCGAACAAACGCTGCAATATCTGGTTTTGCGGCGTCTTCAGCGCGGAGTTCCAGGCGGTATGGATCGGCATGCCAGCGATCGAGCGCAAAACGGAAAACGGGAATGGTGCATCCGATGCACGTTGCCGCGCTGAGGATCAGCGCGGGGATCATGAAAAGCATTCGCACCATTCTGAACACCTTGGTGGTGAGATGGTTTACGGTTTTCCGTAACAGATTACTTTTCCGTCGACGGTGGCCATGTACAGACGGCCTTGGGCGACTGCCATTCCGTCCCACACGGGCGGGCTCTTGAGGCGGATTTCCGAGCCCATACGGCCTGTTTCAGTTGAGACAGCGAACAAACTGGCGCCGCGTTTTCCGTCTAGGGCCTCGTCTTGTTCCTTCAATTGTTCGAGTACGGACGCATCCTTTTGCGCCATTTTTTCGAAGGCGTATTCTTCGTCGATCATATCGGGTGGACCGGAGACAAAAACGGATTTTCCTCCCATGGCCATCGCGCGGAGCAGGACGGGAACGGGGTGAGCCCAGTTGTGCTGAACGAATGAGCCTTTGTTGGGCGTGGCAGATTTTGCGTCTGGGGCAGGTGCGTTTGCCGAAACGTTGGGTGCGCCGGGTTTGCGTTTGCCGCGCGCAAGGGCCGATTCTTTTCCACCGGCTCGTTGAAACCAGAGGGCAGCGGCGACTTTACCCTTCCCCGTCTCCACTCCGCTCAGCACTCCGTCATTGCCGTTGCCAGATTCGTCCCGCGCGTTGCCGTTATCGAACGTTGCTACAAGGCGCGCGCCTTTCGCGGTCTTGATGGCATTTGCGCTGGTCGCATGGTCAACGATTTCCGATTCGCTGAGGGCGCGACTGAAGACTGCAAACTGATCAATTAAGCCGGTGTAAGGCGCGCCTTTTCCGAACGTGGAAACTTGCGAGTTATTGGCTGCGCCGAGTTGAAGTCCCAGCGCAGGTTGTCCAGTGATCAGTCCCTGAATCTTCTGTTCGGCAGCGGGTTGTCCGTCGACGAACAAGCGAATGATTCCTCCATCCGTCAGCACTGCCGCTAGGTGGTGCCATCCTTCATCCAACGGTTTTTGTGCTTCTGCGGTGAAGACGGTTTCCGGCTTGGTGCGGATGGAGAAACCGGGGC
>JACCEE010662751.1_pt1 | contig 11215 bp, 10 predicted proteins | sample 7449931 | NCBI WGS metagenome assembly JACCEE01 (sample SAMN15323457, study PRJNA562643) | freshwater metagenome | isolation source: river surface water | place: USA:Blue River Watershed | collected 2017-08-19 | reverse complement strand
TACTTGAGGGGCTTTTGGTCGATTTAATTGGGTCTGAACTTGCCGAGTCTATAACCGAACATCTGCATGTTTTTATCGGAACAAAATTTGGAAAGGCGGGGCTCAATGTTTCTAATCGGTTTAGCCCGGGATATTGCAACTGGTCTGTTTCGGAACAACAAAAACTTTTTCCGCTTTTACCCGGCAATCATTCAGGTATTCAACTAACTCCATCTTCGTTAATGATTCCTATTAAGTCAGTTAGTGGAATTCTTGGAGTAGGTACTTCTGTAAAAAAAGTTGCTTACAAATGCGATGTTTGTAACGACACTAAGTGTATTATGAGGAGTTCTGGATTGTAGCTTTTGTTCAAAATTCAAATTTCATACATTTAATCTGTTCATACATTGAATCTTAAATCATTTCAATTTCTTCTAATTATTCTTTAAAATACCTTTGGGTCTGTTATTGTTCATTCAAAATTTTGTTTTAAATTGTATACTATTCTTCTGTTTCAATTTTTTACAACTAAGATTTTATTGAGTGATTATTTGTAGACATTAAATATAAACTTATGAGAGCTAATAGAATTAATATTGTTTGGTACTTTGTTCTGGCAATTGTTTTTATCAACATTTTCTTCTATGTTGTTAAGCCCGGGGGAGAGATGGTGTTAACCATCGTAAGTGACTTGCTGCCTGTAATATGTTCCTTGATTACTATTGTTGCTCTTTGGGGAACATTTAAAGCTTTTAAAGTTCATGATTATACAAGAACAGCTTGGTTCCTGATTTTTGTTGGCATGATTATGAATTTTTTAGGCGAATCTTCTTACTCTTATCAAGAGATTATTCTTAAGGTTGATTTAGCAAATATTGCTTACAGTATTTCTGATTTGTTTTGGTTTTCAAGTTATCTTTTTTGTATAACTGGATTGTCAATCCTAATTAGAGGATACTTTAAAAGCGACTTTCCAATTGGTAATCAATTACATCTTACATTAGTTATGCTGTTATTGGTTTTGTTAATAGCAATTTTAATTGTCGTTCTTCTTCAGCCAATTATTAAAGATGTCGAAACTCCGATGTTAGATAAGGTCGTTTATCTTTTATATCCAATTTTTGATATTATCCAGGTAATAATTGCTTGTGCGTTGCTATTTATTGTCCGAAAATTTAAAGGTGGATTAGTAAAAGCTCCTTGGCGATTAATTGCTGCTGGATTTTTGTTTATGGCAGTTTCAGATATCATGTTTTCTTATTTTAGCTGGAACGATGCTTATGGTAGTGGCAATTTTATCGACTTAGGTTGGAATGCGGGTTATTTGCTTATTGCAATGGCGGGTTTATATCAAAAGAATTTAGTTAAATCGTTAGATGGAGGTGTATGATGGGGAATGTATATGCAAATAGGTATGCTGCTCAAATTTTTGCCATATTGTCGCCACTTATTGGTGAGTTAATGGCTAAAGGCGCAATTAGGTCGCAATGTAATAGACTTGGAATTACTGAAGATGGTATTGAAAAACAGCATATTCCTGTGCTTGCCGAAGGGGTAAAGAAAGCTATGACATTATTTGTTGGGTCTGAAGGAGCGTCGCAAATTGAAAAAAGGATAAGATTAATTTGAAATGGGATCGATATATTTTTCATTAAAACAGGGCTGCTGAATTTTCAGAGCCCTGTTTTTTTATGTGTTACAAATACGACCAATCTCCTTTTTCGGGGATTTCAATATCCGTAAAGCCTTTATTTCCTAGGTATTCTTTATAGGCCAGTTGAGATTCGTATTGACCATGAACTATAAAGGTCTTTTTTATTCGATCGATAATTTGACAGTCAAGATATTCTGCCATTTCTTCATAATCGCCGTGTCCACTATATGCCTCAATCCTAAATATTTCAGCTCTAACGGGATAAACAATTCCATGTATTGATACTTCTTTGTCACCCCTTAATATCTTAGCACCCAAAGTGCTTGGCGAACAATACCCAACCGCTAGAACCGAGTTTCGTTCGTTCGAAATTGTGTTGGCCAGATGGTGTTTTACGCGTCCGGCTTCCATCATTCCTGAGGCTGAAATTACGACGCAAGGTTCTTTGCTGTCATTAATTTTTTTCGATTCTTCGACAGTTCTTACATAGTAGAGCCGTTCAAATCCAAAAGGATCGTAATCATTGCGCAACTCATGTTGTATCTCTTCGTTCAAATTGTCGAGGTGATACCTGAAAACTTCGGTAGCACTAACCGAAAGTGGACTATCAACAAAGATATCTATCCTAGGTAGTCGGCCTTCGTTAAAAAGTTGATTTAGAGTGTATACAATTTCTTGCGTACGGCCAACACTAAACGATGGGATGATTAGCTTGCCTTTCTTAACAACACAGGTATGATGTATGGCATATAAAAGATCTTCGCGTGCTTCTTCGTGTTTTTTGTGGAGCCTGTCGCCATAAGTAGCTTCAGTTATAAGATAATCGGCTTGAGGGAATGGTTCGGGCGATTTCAGAATCATATTGCTTTTACGTCCGATATCGCCAGTATATGCAAGTTTCTTTAATCCGTCGGTTTCATTCACCTCAAGAGAAACAACGCTGCTACCAAGCATGTGCCCCGAGTTTGTAAATCTCACTTTAATATCTTCATTTATGTAGAATTTTCTATCGTATTCTACCGCAATGAACAGTTGCATTGCCTTTTCGGCATCTTTACGAGTGTAAATTGGTTCAACCGGAGGCAAGCCTTGAAAAGCTCTTTTTTTGTTGAATTTTATAGTATCGGCTTCATGTATTGCACCCGAATCGGCCAACATAATTGCACATAAATCGCGGGTTGCACTAGTACAAATAATCGACCCCCTGAACCCTAGTTTGTAAACGTAAGGTATTAATCCTGAATGGTCTATGTGCGCGTGGCTCAGAATGATGTGGTCAATTTCAAGCGGATCGAATCCTAAATCGCGGTTCAAACTGTCGGTTTCCAACCCTTTTCCTTGATATAATCCACAATCGAGAAGAATTTTCTTGTCTTTTTGGGTAATTATCAAATGTTTACTTCCGGTAACCTCGCGGGCTGCCCCTAAAAATTTTACAATCATGATAATCAGTTTTAAGTTTTGTAATTACTTTTTTATGCCGTTTGGATAGGTCTTTTCAGGGTATTTTTCGCTGAAGGCTTTCAATCCGGCACCGCATTGTTCTAATGAACCAAAACGGTCTACTCCGTTCGATGTCCAAACCATTAAACCTTTCCATCCATTTTCATACGTTTTTATGAAGGCATCTTTTATCGGTACTACTAATGAGTCTTGGTTTGAATCTGTTTGCTGAAAAATCCCTGTTGCAGGGTTTTCGCCTATCATGCAAGGTCGGTCGTTAATACCATAATCTGATGGAGTTTTTTCGGTGCAGAAATTCCCAAACCATTTTACTACCCAACCATAAAAATGTGGCGAGTAAAAATCGAGGAACGCAAGTGGCGAATCTACTTGTGATTGCAGCGACTTGTTGCTCCAGTAATTTTTTTCCATCAAATCGGGAAGGTCACTGTTCCATTTTATTGCAGCACTTCCAACAGTAAAAAGGATTTCACTATTTTGGTGAACCGCAACAGCAACTTTTGCCATAAGGTATTGCAAATCTTCCCAAGGCGCCTGAGCATTGTCTTTATCTTGATGCACCCATTCTATTTCGTTACAGCCGTCGATACTCCACAAATATGGGTTGTTTTTATATCGATTTATAAAAGGGACAACGTAGTTTGAAACGTAAGCATCGGTCTTTTCTTTGCTGCTGATTAGCTTTCTCCATTTTGTATGATTTGGATGGCTGGCTTTTGTGTGGTCGAACGATAATAATGTTGCCATAATATAAATCTGATGCTTTTGGGCCAAAGCAAACATGTCGTCCAAATCTTTCCAATGAGCTTTAGTTGCACCTGAAACAAAGCCATTCTGGTCGATTTTTATGCCTTTTTCGCCATCACACGAAATCCATATTCTTGAAGAGTTTCCTCCCGCTTCTCGAATGCGCTGAAATTCACTGTCCCAAAAGCTGTGACGATATTTGCCTCCAAAGTCATTCCATTTATCCCAAGGAGTATTAACTCCATTCATGAAAATTTCTTTTCCATCAACGGTAAACAAAACACCTTCTGCTTTAATTCGCTGTGCCGATAAATTAGTTGTTGACAATATATTTATTGATGAAATCATCAATAGTACTTGCAAAATATTTCTACCTGTAATCATTTTTTAGAGCTTGATGTGTGATATTACCAAAACTAACAAAAAAATCACAGAGAGTGTTACACCTTCTAATCTGAGTTTAAAATTCATTGATTTTGTCCTGTTTTTTCCTGAGGAAGTTTTTTTTAATTGTTTTCAAAATCATGTCTGCTAATCTCAATGAAATCCTTAACTTTTAACCATCTTAAAACGTACTGATTTAATTGTGTTATTGTAAAGGAGCTTACATTCTTTTATAAAACCATAATATTAAAAGTCAGAGAGTTGATTTTTCGTGAATTGAATTATATATTTGGTAGAGGTAAGCAAACGGTTTGAAAAGATTTTATGTCCAAATTATTTTCAACAATACTAATTTGTTTTCTTTTCTCGTTAACCTGTTATTCTCAGCAGGTTAAAAGTTTTTTTCAGGTAACGGGGAAAGTTAAAGTTGATCAGGGTGTGGTTGATGGGACTAAGATTGAGGTATATAGGAACGATGGGTTGCTCCAGAATCTTAGTGTTAACCGTACAGGCAACTTTACTGTTTCTGTTGAATTAGGCCAACTTTACCGTTTTTTTATTTCAAACGATAACTACTATTCAAAAAATATTGAGATTGACACACATGTGCCGCTCGAGGTTTGTAAAGACAACTGCCTTTTCCCTCCTTATCAGCTCTCTATTCTTCTTTATCGCAAAGTACCGGGAGTTTCAGAAACGCGGCAACAAACAGGGCGGATTTCTTACAATTCAAAAATCGATAATTTTGATTCTGAGCAATCAAGGGAAGAATCGGATATTGGGAAATTGGCTGTATCTCTTATAACCGAAGTTCGAGAGAAGAGTCTTCAGTTCGAAAAACAGAAAGCTCAAACAGTAAAAGCTAAATATGACCAATTGCTAGCAGAAGGCGACAGACTTTATTCTGCGGGCGATTATGAAAATTCGATGCTTAGGTATCGCGATGCGGCTTTGATGTTTCCAACCGAAAAATATCCACGCGAAAAAATTGATCAGTCCTATCAAATTTTGGTCCGGCATCAAATGTCTCAAAGTTTTGGTTCTCCCAATGAGTCAAACTTTACGAAATATCTTAATTATGGCGATCTGAAATTCAAAGATCACGAATATACTGTTGCTAAAGTTGCTTATAAATCAGCACAATCGGTAAGAACAGACAATGAAGATCTTACCAATAAAATTGATAAATGCGATGTTGAAATAAAAAAACTGAAAGATCTAGTAACCGAAGAGGCACTTCATAAAACTCAGGTTTATGAACAACGAACTGTAAAGTACAATGAATTAATTCAGCAGGGCGACATGAGTTTTAAAAGCGAGGATGTTGCAAAAGCGCGCGATTATTACTCTTCGGCAGTAACTCAAATTGATGAAAATAGTTATGCCTTAACAATGCTGAGGAAGCTCGACGACATATTTAAGGACGACGAGCATGCATTGAAAGTTGCAAAAGAACGCGATGAAGCTGAAAAGAAAAGACTTCAAGAGGCCAGAAATCAAGCATATAAAGATGCAGTGGCCGAGGCCGACCGACTTTTTGCTGATCGGCTTTATCGCGATGCCATTGAATATTATGAACTTGCGTTAACTATTAAGAGTTTTGAGTTTTATCCGAAGAAACAAATTGATGACATTAACGATATTTTAGCTAAACTACAGTTGCAAGGCAATGAGTACAACAAATTTTTAAAGGAAGGTGAATCTTTACTTTCAGAAAAAGAGTATGTTAAGGCTCGCGAGAGCTATTTGAAGGCTCATAATCTTATTCCCGACGAGAAGTTTGCCATAAAAAAAGTGAACGAAATTGATCAAATCATTGAAAGGTTAAAAAACGAAGAAATTTTTCAGGTTCAGTATAACGAAGCCATAGCTTTAGCCGATTCGCTTTTTGAAAATAAGAAGTACCAAGAGGCAATTTCTGCTTACCAAAAATCGTTGACAATTAAGCCATCTGAGGAATATCCAAAGGAACAAATCAAAAATATTCGAGCAATATTGTCGAAAGAGAATGATGGTCAGAAGCGATTGCAACAACTTCAAAGTGAATATGATTTGACAATTTCGCAGGCCGATGATGCTTTTAATCGGAAATCTTATTTGCCGGCTCGTACTTTGTATCTGAAAGCTTTGCAAATTATACCTGCACAAAGTTATCCCACAGCTCAGCTTAAGAAAATTGATGAACTATTAAATCAGCAGGCCGAGAAAAATTCGTTGGCAAAAACGAAACTTGAACAGATCGATTTTTCGAACTTAGATAATGTTTCAAAAGAAGATCGCGATGCAGCTTACAAGGAGGCAATGGCAATGGGCGAATCTTTTATGAAATCGGAAGAGTGGGGTGTTGCTCGTTTTTATTTCAGAAAAGCACTTGCCCTTTTTCCTAACGATACTCCTGCAAATCAGAAGTTGGGCGAAGTCGAGAAAATGATCAGAGGTAACGATGTTAATGAGTCGAGGTATATTGAGATGGTTAAGCGGGCCGATGAATCGTTTAAGACCGGCGATATTAACGTTGCTCAGTTTTACTATAACAAGGCTTTGGAGGCTAAACCAAACGACCAGTATGTTGTTGAACGATTGTTAGTTGTATCTCAACTCACACAATCTACAGCAACAAGGGCTAACGATAAAGATTTTGACGAAGCAATAAATAAAGGCAATGAGGCTTTTAATACCGGGAATTACTCCGTTGCCCGTTTTTTCTATCGTAAAGCTCAGGGACTTAAGCCTTCTGATGATTTGGCAAAAGAAAAGATTCTGATGGTTGATCAGGCTTTGGGGCAAAGCAAAACGGCAACTTCCGACGAGGGTTACAGCCGCAATATTTTGCTTGCCGATCAGGCATTTAAGCAGAAGAAATATGCTGTAGCCATTAACTTTTATAAGAAAGCGCTAATAAATAAACCTGGATCTTCATATCCAACAGAGCAGATTGCTAAATCTGAAGCTCTCATGAAAAGCGGAATGTAAATTGTCTTATATTCAAATGTTTGCTAGTCTTTTTAAACAAAAATCGGAACTTAAGTTAAGATTGTTGTGAGTTGTTTTTGTCAAATTCCGACTCTTCTTCGTTGCAGATACTCTGCATAACTAATCCTGCTAATGTAAAACCGAATATGGCAGTAATATGCGCCACTGTTCCATTTATTGTCGACTTCAAACTGCTCCAATCATGGTTGGTAAGGCTATCCGCTTCTTGTTCATTATCATGTATTTGGTTTAGTTCGGTTTTGTATGTTTTAAGCGAACCTTTGTTCTCAAGCAGTTCATCGCTATAAACACATAAGAATTCTTTAGCCGGTAGTTCGCCTTTTCTCATTCGTTTGCGAACATAATAGCCAAGTGGGCAATATTTTACTTTCCAAAACTCGGCAACTTTTATTCGCGTTGGGTCAATTTTTAAACCAGCTCCCATCGACGAGAAAAAGACTGCATTTGTGCGGGTTGCCTTTCTTATTAGGTCTATTTTATTGCTGATACTGTCGATAGCATCGATGATGAAATCGTATGTTTCCAGCTCGAACGATTCTGAGCTTTCGGGTTCGTAAATTTTCTGAATAGCTTCAATTTTGGCATGAGGGTTTATTTCAAGCAATCGTTTTTTCAGAACCTCAGTCTTTGGCTCGCCAACAGTGGTTGTAGTTGCGTGTAACTGTCTGTTGATGTTGCTTGTGCAAATATGGTCGGAGTCAACTATGGTTAATTTGCCGATGCCACTACGAACAAGGCTTTCGGCACACCAGCTTCCAACACCACCAATACCAAAAATAATTACCTTTTTTGAAGCAATTTTTTCCATCGTTTTATTTCCAAGCAACAATTCAGTGCGTTGAAATATCTCTTGTTCGCTTATCATGCTTTTGTGAATTGAATTTCGGCAAAAATAGAAAAGAAAATCAAACACAATCGTTTATCTTATACACTAACAATAAAGCAGGTTCTATTATTTTTTTGAACTTTGCAGAACAAATTGAAACTACTGAAATTATGAGCAGATATCGTTATTTACTTCTTTTTTTTCCTCTGATTATCATTCTTTTCGGAGGTTGTGATAAAGATTCGGACAAAGTTCCTACGCTCGACGAGCAAATTGGTCAAATGCTGCTTGTTGGTTTTCGGGGTACTGTTCTCATGTCTGATAACCATATTGTTAGAGATTTAGAAGACTATAACCTTGGTGGCGTACTTATTTACGAGAAAGATGGACCAACCCAATCTCGTCCCCGCAATATCGAGTCTGTTGATCAATTGCGGAAGCTAGTTTCTGATTTAAAGACACATAGCGGAGAGAAACTGATAGTTGCCATTGATCAGGAAGGTGGGGTAGTGAACAGGTTAAAGACTGGCTATGGTTTTCCGGCTTCGGTAACTGCACAATATCTAGGCGAACTCAATAGCGAAGATTCTACTCGTTACTGGGCCTCGCAAATGGCTTCAACTTTAAATAATATTGGTGTAAATCTGAACTTTGCTCCGGTGGTCGACTTGAATGTAAATCCCGAAAGTCCTGCAATTGGAGCCTTGGGCCGCAGCTTTTCTGCCAACCCCGATACTGTTGTTTTTCATGCTGAAATTTTTATTAACGAACATCAGAAACTGAACATTCTGAATTGTTGTAAACATTTTCCAGGTCACGGAAGTGCTACTGTCGACTCTCACCTGGGATTGACCGATGTTACCAATACTTGGAGCGAAATTGAACTTGAGCCTTATCGGCAGCTTATTTCTTCGGGGAAGTGCAACATGATAATGAGTGCCCATGTGTTCAATCAGAATTTGGATGCCGATTACCCTGCAACGTTGTCGAAGAAAATACTTACAGGCATTCTTCGCGAAGAGCTTGGATATTCGGGTGTTATTGTGTCGGATGCTATGGAGATGGGGGCAATTACCGATAATTTTGGTCAGGAAGAAGCAATTGAAAAGGCGATAAATGCTGGTTGCGATATTCTTGTTTTCTCAAATAATACTACCACTTACAACGAGGAAATTGTGCCCGAAGCTGTTGCAATCATAAAGAATTTGGTAAACGAAGGGAAGATCACCCAAGATAGGATTCGTCAATCATACAATCGAATTCTTAAATTAAAAGAAGGTTTAATGTAATCGTTTTGCTGTGAGTGGGTTAATAAAAGGGATTACTGGTGTTGTAATGGCTGGTGGCAAAAGTAGTCGCATGGGTTCAGATAAAGGATTGGTCGAATTTGACGGGAAACCGTTGGTTCAATATACAATTGATTCTCTTAAGTCTGTATGCGATAATGTGTTGATTAGCACTCATAATCCTGCATATTCCAAATTTGGGCTTCCTCTCATTGCCGATGAAATCCCTGATTGTGGCCCTATCGGTGGAATTTATTCGGCGTTGAAAGCATCTACAACCGACCAAATTCTTGTGCTTGCTTGCGATATGCCATTTGTAACTTCTGAAACTCTTCTGAAACTCTTAGCACAGAATAACTGTTTTGAATGCATTGTTCCTAGGGTTGCGGGAAAATTGGAGCCATTGTGTTCAATCTATCTCAAGTCATTATTGTGTGTTATTGAAAGAAATATCAGAAATGGCAATTTTGCCTTAAATCAGTTGATTATGGAATCGAATTATTGCCTGATCGACTTTGATGAAATAGTGGCTGATTTTAAGAATTTCAATACGTTAGACGATATAAAGAGATAAATAAACCTATTTTTTTGTTTGAATAATTCTTCAATCCAACGTTTTATTATCCATGTTCTGATATTGCCTTAAGTCTTTCAATATCAACAATGTCTATATCTTTTCCAAACGTGCGGATAATGCCGTTTTTTTTGAATTCAGAAAGTGCCCTTATAACATTTTCGGTTGTCATGCCAATGTAGTCGGCAATCTCTTGTCGCGAAATTGGAAGTTGAATAGTTCTTTGGTTGTAAACGATGTCGGAGAAATAGATCAGCAAATGGGCAACTCTTCCGTGCAGATGTTTTCTTTTGATTTCCAGATTGTCAAGAATAATTCGGTCTGTTGCATCACTTATTTTCTGCATAATATTTAGCGCGAATTTACCATTTTCAAGAATCATGTTTTTAACATTCTGCAAATCGAGAATGCAAATTTCAGTGTCTTCAATAGCTATTACCGAGTAGTTATATCGCGATGAAGAAAAGATACTTAGCAAACTTACGAAATCGAAAGGCTTTGCAAAGCTCAATATCTGCTCGTTCCCATTGCTGGTTCGCCTTGTTAATTTTACAAGGCCACTTTTAAGGTATATAAAATCGCTGATCATATCGCCTTCAAGAATAATGATTTCGCCCTTTTTAAATTGATTTTCGATCTTCGCCGAACATAAAATTTGTTGTTGATCGGTCTCTACAAAATCAAAGAACAGCGTTTTTAATTTGCAGTCTAAGCAATTACAAAGATGAATTGATTCCCCCATTTTTTTGATAATCGTTCTTTTCTAAAAATAGATAAAAAAGCTTTACTGCAAAATCAATTGTAAAACATATTTCTATCATGGGTTTTGTAACAAAAAAATGACGAAATTATTGATTGTGCAGTTGTTAATCTTCATTTTGTTGATTTTCAATTTGTGGAGTTGATATATGTCATGAACTGATAATTATCATATATGTAATTTGTTGATATAAAATGTTATCTGGTATTTTTGAAGATAAGACAAAACGGAACTTTATATAGAAAAAGAGTCTTGAGATAGTTGCTTTTATATTGACGAACAGTGTTTAATACGATTTATAAAGCCTTTGATTATGGCAAGCAGACGCGATTTTATTAAGATATCGACATTGGTTAGTGGTGGATTAATGCTTTCTGGTCCTCTCATTCGTAAAGTGCTGGCTCAGCCCGGGGTGCCCTACTTGCTTCCTTCCGACCTGAAACGAACACCCACCTATTGCGAGGTATGTTTCTGGAAATGTGCCGGATGGGTGTATAAAAACGAGAAGGGCGACATCCAAAAGGTGGTTGGTAACGACATTGACCCT
>JACCEE012317570.1_pt1 | contig 11216 bp, 8 predicted proteins | sample 7449931 | NCBI WGS metagenome assembly JACCEE01 (sample SAMN15323457, study PRJNA562643) | freshwater metagenome | isolation source: river surface water | place: USA:Blue River Watershed | collected 2017-08-19 | reverse complement strand
GAGCCTCCGCACAGGGGAAGAAGAAGCCTTCCGCCCTTTCGTACGTAATGTACTGGGCGGGGGCTTTCGCTTTCAACATCTGGCTGATCTGGGTGCTTTTCAGCTCCAGCACCCGCGGCATAGTGGGAGAGACCGTAGCCGGGGCCTTCACCTCGTTCCTCGGCAACACCGCGTACATATTCCCTTTTATATTCCTTTATGGCCTGGTGGCCATACTGATGAACGTGAACAAGCCCCACAAGGGCGCGCTGACGCTCACGTCGGGCATACTGCTGGTGCTCGGCTCGGTCTCGTCGATAACCGAGCTGCTCAGCTCGCATTTCGGCCCCTGGCAGGCGGCCGGCGGCTGGCTGGGGCACTTCCTCTACGAGGTGCTCTACAAGATGTTCGGCGCTGCCGGCGCGGGGCTGTTCTCCGCGGTGCTGCTGTTCGCCGGCGTGCAGCTGCTGTTCAAGATCTCCTGGCGCAAGGTGTTCAAGATGGCCGTCTCCGCCGCGGCAGACGACTACCGCAACTGGTCCGCCGCCCGCCGCGAACTGAAGGCCAGGCTCAAGATCATAGCCGACAAGGAGCAGGCCTCCGGCCCCGAGTACGACGCGAAGCCCATCCCCGAGCCTCCGCCGGTGATCCGCGCCGAAGAGAAGGCGCCGGAGCCCGAGCCGGCCCCGAAGCCCGAAATGAAGATCGTGCGCGCGCAGGTGGAAACCCCGGCCGCCCAGCCCGCCCCGGCTAAACCGGAGCCGCAGAAGGCCGCCGCGAAGGAAGGGGAGAAACCCGCAGCCAAACAGAAGGGCGCGGACTCCATATACAAGGATTTCAAACTGCCAGGCGTCGACCTGCTGGACAAGCCGCCGCAGAACTCTCTGATAGGCCCCGCCGAGGACGAGATCAACGCCGCGCGCATACAGCTGGAGACCACGTTCAAGAGCTTCAACATAGAGGTGCACGTCTCCGGCGTGTACCCCGGCCCCGTCGTGACGCGCTACGAGGTGACCCCGGCGCCCGGCGTGAAGATAAGTTCCATAGTCTCCCTTTCCAACGACGTCGCGCTGGCGATGAAGTCCGCCGGCGCCATACGCGTGATAGCCCCGATCCCGGGCAAGGCCGCGATAGGCTTCGAGATCCCCAACAACACCCGCGCGAAGGTGGGCCTGCGCGAGCTGCTGGAGAGCCCGCAGTTCAACGGCGCGAAGCCGCCGCTCACGTTCGCGCTGGGCCGTTACGCCGAAGGCGCCGTGGCCGTCGCCAACCTGGAGACCATGCCTCACCTGCTGGTCGCCGGCGCCACCGCCAGCGGCAAGAGCGTGTTCATGCAGTCGCTGATACTGTCGCTGATCTTCAGGAACAAGCCCGACGAGGTGAAGTTCCTCTTCATAGACCCCAAGCGCCTCGAGCTGACGTTCTACGAGAGCATACCTTACCTTTACGACCCGAAGGTCACGCCGGACCGCGTCTCCGTCATAACCGACCCGAAGGACGCGGCGAAGTCGCTGGTGGCGATGACGCGCGTGATGGAGAAGCGCTACAAGAAGTTCGAGAAGGCGCGCGTGAAGAACATAGCGTCCTATAACAAGTGGGCGCTCGAGCACGGCGAACAGCAGGAATACTACATCATCATCGTCATCGACGAGCTCGCCGACCTGATGCTGCAGACCCGCAACGTCGTAGAGGACGCGATACAGCGCCTCGCGCAGATGGCCCGGGCCGTCGGCATACACCTGGTGCTGGCCACGCAGCGCCCGTCGGTCGACGTGATCACCGGCGTCATAAAGGCCAACCTCCCGTCGCGCGTGGCGCTGCAGGTGGCCTCCAAGATGGATTCCCGCGTGATACTGGACTGCCCCGGCGCCGAGGCGCTGATAGGCCGCGGCGACCTGCTGTACCTCGCGATAGACGCGCAGAAGCCGTCCCGCATACAGGGCGCCTACGTCAGCGAGGACGAGATACGCCGCGTGGCCGACTTCACGAAGGCGCAGGCCAGCCCCTGCTACATGCCCCTCGTCGAGGACGAGGAGACCCAGGGCACCGGCAAGGGCAGTTCCTCGGAAGAGCTCCGCGCCGCGCTGCGGCTGGTGCTGGAGCGCCGCCGCGTCTCGCAGGACCTGCTGAAGGCGCATTTCGGCTCGTCGGCGCGTGCCACCAATATTCTGAGCATCCTCGAAATGAACGGGTTCATACACAAGCCGGAAGGCTCGAACCGCTGGGAGATCTTCTTCGACAAGATGGAAGCCCACCTGAACTCCCAGCAGGCGCAGGCGGAACAGCCGCCTGCGGAAGAGCCGGCCGGGGAGGAGTTCTCGAGAAATGAATAAGGTAATAACGGCGGTATTGCTCCTCGCTTTAACCTCCGGCGCGTACGCGCAGAAAGTCCCCGCGAAGAAGGCTTCCCCGGCGAAGAAGAAGGCCGACGCTGTGGCCGTATCGACGAAGGCCGCGCCCGCCCAGCCGGCCGCCCCTGCGGCCGACCCGGCGAAAGAGATCGTCGAGAAGCTCAAGGCCTGGGACGCGGCGCTCGAGACGCTGAAGGCCGACTTCACGCAGGAAGTGGACTTCCGCGAGGCCGGCATGAAGCAGACGATAGAGGGCAACCTGCGCTACTCGAAGCCCAACCAGCTGAGGATAGAGCACGTGAAGCCCTCGCGGCAGATCGTGGTCACCGACAAGCAGGACATCTGGATCTACAAACCCGAGGACCGGCAGGTCGTGAAGACCCGCTGGGACGCCTGGCGCCGCACGCAGGACCAGAACTTCTCAGGCATACTTGATTTCGGCAACTACGCCGCGCTCACCGAGCGCAACGCCGCGACCGTGACGGGTGGGAAGGACGGCAAGCCCTACAGGGTCACGTTCAAGCCCCGCGCCGGCGGTTCGTATTCGCTGGCTCTGACGCTGTCAGCCACCGACTACTTCCCGGCCGAGGCCGAGCTGGCGGTGGACTCCACGCTGATAAGGACCCGCCTGGTCAACGTCGAGAAGAACGCGAAGCTGGACGGGGAGATCTTCAAGTTCGCCCCTCCGAAGGGTTCCGAAGTTATAGAGTTCAAGAATTGATACGGAGCGGAACAGAGGAATGATGACGCTGGCAAACAGGATAACTATGGTCCGGGTGGTGCTGAGCCTGGCCATCTTCGTGCTCGTGCTGTGGCAGACGCTCTGGTCCGAGGCCGCCGCGCTGGTGCTGCTTACCGTGGCCAGCATCTCCGACTATTTCGACGGCGTGATAGCGCGCCGCACCATGACTACGACGCCGTTCGGCGCCATAGCCGACCCTTTCGCCGACAAGATCCTCGTGCTGTCGGTTTTCCTGGCCTTCGCCTCGCTTAAGGAACTGGACGTCCCGCTGTGGGCGGTGTTCCTGATACTGCTGCGCGAACTGACGATCTCCACGCTGCGCGTGCTGGCGGCCCTGCACGGCGAGGTGATGAAGGCGGAGACCACCGGCAAGATAAAGACCACGATACAGATGATAGCGCTGTTCACGATAATGACGCTGCTGGTGCTGGTGATGTGGGAGCGCACCGCGCCCCTGCCTTACGCTTTCCTTTCCTTCGCCGCCGGGCTGGCCCGGCCGGTGGCCTGGTGGCTCACCGTGATCACCGCGCTGTTCACCCTGATCAGCGGCCTGGTCTACCTGTACAACCACCGGGAACTGCTCCACAAATCCTGGAGCGAGCGTGGCCGCTGAGGCCAGCGGACGCGGCGCCGGGGACTTCCTGGTGCGCTTCCTGGCGAGCGGAGGCTTCGTCAGCTATATCCCCGCGCGCCTGACCGGGTTCAAGAAGTACACCGGTTCCGGCCTGGCCGGCACCGTGGTGGCGCTGGCCCTGGCCCCTTTCCTGCCCTCCGACCCGCTGCGCTACGCCGCCTTCTGCGCGGCTTTCCTGCCTTTCTCCGTCTGGATAGCGGGGCTCGCGGCGAAGAGCTACGGCGTGCATGACGACCCGCGCATAGTCATAGACGAGGTCATCGGCTACTGGCTGGCGCTGGCCTTCATGGAGCGCACGGTCTTCAACATGGCCGCGGCCTTCGTGCTGTTCCGCCTGCTCGACACGCTCAAGCCCTGGCCCATCCGGCTCCTCGACAGGAAGGTCGGGGGAGGTTTTGGTATAATTATCGATGACGCGCTGGCCGGAGCGGAGGCGAACCTGCTGACCAGGCTGGCGGCGCTGGCTTTCCTGAAAATATGAGACTTATCCTTACAGCCTGCCTTTCTCTCCTCTGCGCCCCTGCCGGCGCCCAGATGGTGCAGGCCATCCCCGACGTGAGCACCGCCGCCGTTTCGGCGCTGCCGGCCGGCCTGCCCGGCATGCCGGCGCAGGCCGCCGTGGCCGTTTCCACGCCGGCCGCGAAGAAAGGCCCGTCCGCCCCGGCGAAATACGACGAGAGCAAGGCGGCGCTGAGCGGCATCATACTGATGCCGACGGCTTACCGCGGCAAGGGCAGGAACTCCATCGGCCTGGGTCTCGATTTCAACGGCAGCTACTACATAGGCCGCCTCTACGGCAAGAACACCTACGCCTGGACTTCGGAGAAGAAGAACTACCTGGACCGCGTCGGCCTGTGGCTTTTCTCGGCGGACTCCAAGATGCAGGTGCAGACCGAGGGCCGCTGGCGCCCGGCGATGGCCGCCGGCGTGCAGGGCATGCTTAAGATCTCGGACGCCAGCCAGCCCACGCTCAACTCCCCGTCCGTCACCACCAAGGTGGACTCCGCCGGCACCGAGACCTACGCCAACGCCTACATAGCCCTCTCTAAGCGGCTGCACCCGAAGTTCATCGTCAACGCCGGCTATTCCGACGGCGACATGCCGAAGGTCATCTACAGCCTTTCGGAATTCACGTCGAAGGAAGCCATAAACCTGGGCAACAACCGGAGCAGCACCGACCCCGTGGCCATGCCCACCGGCATGCTGTTCGGCGGCTTCATGTGGCTGCCCAAGCCCGATTCCCCGATAGGCCTCGAGGTGATGATACCGCAGGGCGGGCCGCAGAGCCCCAAGCTCTTCAACCTGCACCTCGGCACGCTGCTCAAGCTTAACTTCGAGCTCTCCTACCTTACGTTCAAGAACGGCTGGGACCTGATGGGCATGTTCCAGTTCCGCTACAATTACCTGCCCAGGTAAAGGCCACGGGCCCGGCCATGAAAAAACCGCCTCCCGGGGCGGTTTTTTCATGCGCTCACGACGGGCGGAGGCTACCTGTCGCGCACCTGCCTGAGGTAGTTGGCCGCGGCGGCGTGGGCCGGGTTTATCCTCAGCGCGGCGGCCAGTTCCTCGCGCACGCGGGCCCAGTCGCGGTTCCAGTAAAGTATGGCGAGATTGAACCTGGCGTCGGCCATGCCCGGGTTCCGGCGGGCGGCCGTAAGGTAGGCCGCCTCGGCGCCGGACCGGTCGCCGGTCTTCTCCAGCGCCACGCCGTAGTTCAGCCAGGCGTAGGCGCTCGAGGCCGCGATGCCGTCCATCAGCGAAGGCAGCGAACGGTATTCCACGCCGAGGGCGAGCAGCCGCTCGTAGACGTCGGCCGAAGCCCTGAACGCGGAGCGCGCCGCGGCCCAGTCGCCGCGGGAGGAATAATAGAAGCCCTCGTAGAGCGGGGCGTCGGGCAGTTCGGGGTCCAGAACGGAGGCAAGCCTGAGACGGCGCAGTTCCGCCTCGCCCATGCGGCCGGCCGCGCTGGCCCTCGCGGCGCCGGCCAGCAGGGCCTGCGCGTACGAGGTGCCGAGGTCCTTGTCGAAGAAGTCCCTGTAGTCGGTGTCCAGCCTGGGGAAAGAATAGAAGGGCCACGGGTCCGACGGCACGGAACCGGCCGGCGGGTAGAGCAGGTTCAGCAGGCCGCCCGGCAGCGCGGGGGAGGAATGCGGCAGTTCGGCGTCCATCGTGGAATAGAAACCGCCGGGGTTGGCGGTGGCGAAGGCGCGGAACTCCCCGTCGGAGGCCGAGTTCAGGTTGGCGAGCGTCAGCGAAGGGCGGTAGCGGGCCTTGGAGGCGCGGTACCACGGCGAGCCGCTCAGGCCCTGGGCCACGACGGTCACGTCGGGCCTGAGCCCCTTCACCTCCTGCAGGTACCACAGCGAGAAAAGCTGCACGTCCTTCTTGGCCAGCACCGACGAGCCGGGCGGGGCCGAGCGCAGCGCGTCGGCGGCGTAGTCCTCCGCCGCGAAAAGCCAGCGGCGGTAGGAGCCGTGCGCCCCGGCGGCTAGAACGGACAACGCGGCCAGGGCGGAGGCGAACAGCGGGACCCAGGCGCGCGCCGGCGCCAGCGCCGCCAGCGCGAAGGTCCCGGCGGCGGCCCAGAAGGCCACGGCCAGGTCGGGCAGGAGGTAATACGGCTCGACGATGGCCAGCGCGTGCGGATTGGGCGGCATGTTGGCCATATAGAGGAACACCGGCCCGGAAACCGCGAACAGGGCGGCGAAGGCCGCGAGGCGGCGGCGGTCGGAACGCCATTCCGCCCAGACGCCGGCGGCGGCCAGCGGCAGCGCCAGGCTGAAGTTGCGCCACAGGTGCGCCGCGTACTGCCAGAGGTTTGCCCAGAACAGTTCGCCCGGCGCGTAGTTGCGCGAGATCAGGTCCAGCGTCGAGCCGTAGCTCTTGCGCGTGATGACGGCGATGAAGGTGGCCGGGTCGGCGGGATGGCTCCAGTCGAAAAGCGGCCAGCCCGACGAGCGGAGCGGCAGGTAGAGGTAGAGCGAGAAGCCCAGCAGGAACGCGCCCGAGGACTTGAGAAAGGCGGCGGGGCCGCCCGCGCGCAGGCGGGGCCACAGCAGCACGAGCAGCGCCGGCGCGCAGAGCACCAGGTCCATGCGGTTGGCCATGCCGAGGCCGAGCAGGAACGCGCAGAGCGCGGGGATGGCGCGCGGCGAGGCCGCCAGGCACAGCAGCAGCGCCGCGAAGAAGAAGTTGAGCGCGTACATCTCCGGCACGCTCGACACGGTGCGCAGCGTGAAGTTGAAGCCCAGCGTCAGCGCCGCGAGGAAGGCCGCCGCCCCGGGGAAAGAGGCCGCTGCCAGCCGCCAGAACACAAGCACGCCGGCGAGGCCGGCCGCCGCCGAGAAAAGGTTGAGCCGCCAGGCGGGGTTGCCGAGCGGCAGCAGGGAGAAAAGTTTGGCGGAAATGATGTAGAGCGGGTAGCCGGGCTGGTGCGCCACGCCGAGGGTCCAGGCGGCGCTGGCCATCTCGCCCGAGTCGCGGTAGGGCGGCAGGCCGGGCGGCAGGCACCAGATATAGAGCGGGACCAGTATCAGCGCGAGCAGGGCGGGGAAAAAATATGGCCGCGAGATCAGCGGCGCCGGAGCGTCTTCCATAGAGGTCTTATTCTATAACTTAGCCGCGGACCGTGGCTAGCGTCCGGCGTCCAGCCGGGCCAGAACGTCGGCGGCCTCGCCGGAAAGGGAGGGGGAAAGGGCGGCGGCCTTCAGCAGGTCGGCGCGGGCGCCGGCCCTGTCGCCGCCCTCGGCGCGCAGGCGGCCGCGCAGCAGGTATCCAGGGCCCCCGGCCGGGTCCAGCTTTATCGCCTCGCCGGCGGCGTCCAGCGCGCGCCCGGCCTCTCCGGCGCGGTACATCGACGAGCCGAGCAGGTAATAGTAGCTGGCGTAGCCCGACACCTGCCGCCAGTCCATGGCGGAATAATAATCCCAGGCCGAGCAGTTCAGGTCGCCGAGCGCCTCGCAGGAGGCGGCTCGGTCGAGATAGTAGTCAGGGCGGCCGGAGCTGAGCCTTATGGCCTCGGAGAACTCCTTCACAGCCCGACGGTGGAAACCGCGGCGCGCGTACAGGCGGCCAAGGCGCCACCTCGCGGCGTGGCTTTCCGGTTCCAGGGCGGCCAGCTTCAGACCGGCGGCCTCGGCGGCGCCGAACTCGCCCAGCTCGCCGCGGCAGAGCAGAGAGTACTCGTACCCGTCGGGATCGGCGGGCTTAAGACCGGAAAAGGAAGCCGCGTCCGCCGCGCAGCCGCGGTAGTCGCCCAGGGCGTAGCGCGCCTCGGCGCGGACCAGGTACGCCTCGTCGTAGGTTGGATCGAAGGTAAGGGCCTTTGAGGCCAGCCGCTCCTGCGCGCGCCGGTCGCCCAGCAGGCGCCCGTAGACCAGCCCCTTCAGCACGTGGGATATTTCCTGAGCGTAGCCCAGCGCTATCGCGCGGTCGGCCTCGGCCAGGGCCTTGTCGGCGCGGCCCAGCTCGAAATGGAGCCGGGCGCGGTAATAATGCAGCAGCGCGTCGTTGGGGTGGGAGAGAAGCCGGGCGTCCAGCGCGGCCTCGGCCGCCGACGGGCCGCGGGACATGGCGAGGGCGTTGACTGCGCGCCAGTCCAGGACGTCCTCGCGGGCCTTTTCGGCCCGGTCCATCACCGAAAAGGCCCCGGCCAGCAGCAGGGCGGCGGCCGCCGAGACCGCCAGTATCGCCTTGAGGTTCCTGGTCATATGGCAAAAAAAAGGCAGGGCTGCCTTTTGGGGGGTAGGGTGAGGGAGGCAGCCCTGACAACTCAATTCTAGCACTAGGTCTGACTTTTGTCAAGTGCGGGTGTAACTTAGGTTACACCGCTCCCTTGGACGGGGAAAGCCCCCGTCCCGCGCTAACGGGACGGGGGCTTTCTTTGTGCGCCCCCCTAACCCAACCCCTGATTCAGTCCCCGGAACGCTCCTGGTCCCAGGTCTCTATGCGCTCCACCACATCCTGGAACTTGAACGGCTTGACGTAGTAGGCATCGGCGCCGGCGGAGAGGATCTTGTTCTTTATGTCCTCCGAGTCGTAGCCGGTCACCGCTATGACCAGCGTCTTCTTGTTGCTGGCCTTTATGATCTCGCAGACCTTGAAGCCGTTGATGTCCGGCAGCATGATGTCCAGTATCACGACGTCCGGCTTCTCGCTGCCCACCAGCGAACCCGCCTGGAAGCCGTCCGCGGCGGAAAATATCTCCCATTTCTTCCTGAACGTCCGGAAAAAGCGTTCCATCAGCTTCAGGAATTTCTCGTCGTCCTCCACTATCAGGACCTTCTTCGATGTCACCATACGTTCCGAAAGTTCCTTCGGCGCGGGTATCTTGTTCTCCTCAAGGAAGCTCTTCAAGTCTTCCGCCTTTATCCTGCGGTGCCCGCCCAGAGTGTTGAATGCCTTCAGCTTTCCGGCGTCCACCCAGTTCGCCACCGTTCCGGGTGAAAGCTCGAGCATTTTGGCCACTTCAAAGGTGCTAAAGATCTTCTGTCTCATGTAAGCGTCCTCTTGTTGCGATTTTTGCGAGTTTTAACCTTTTTGATATTATAGCATAAAAATCGTTAGGCGCAAGTGATAAAAGTTACGCGGGCCCGCGAAGGTTGCGCTCCCATATATTATTTTTTATAATTAAAGTAACGGTTGAGATATAACCTTAAAACGATTTCCGGGGGAGATCTTGCTGGGAAAAAAAGTTCTGGTAGTGGACGACGACCCCAACGTGGGCCTGCTGATATCCGCCGTCCTCAAGAAGTACAACTACGCCGTCACCACACTTTACGACGGCGCGGAGGTGCTCGCGTCGCTGCGCGACAGCAAGCCGGACCTCATCCTCCTGGACCTGCGCATGCCCGGCATAGACGGTTACGCGCTGTGCAAGCGCATCCGCGAGACGCCCGACACCAAGGACATCCCGGTCATCATACTCAGCGGCGTTTCCGAAGTGGACGCCAAGGTGAACACGATAGAACTGGGCGCCGATGATTTCATCACCAAGCCTTTCGACGTGCGCGAACTGCGCGCGCGCATCAACCGCATACTCAAGAGAAAGAGCGCCGACACCGCGCTGAACCCGCTTACCCGCCTGCCAGGCAGCCCCGCGATAGAGGAGGAGGTGCTGCGCCGCATAGCCGCCGAGGAACCCTTCGCCTTCTGCTACGTTGACGCGGACAACTTCAAGGCGTACAACGACGTGTACGGCTACGCCAAGGGCGACGAGGTGATAAAGCGCATAGCGGTGCTGCTCGGCGACAAGGCCAGGGCCGCCGCCGGCGACGACTACTTCGTCGGGCACGTCGGGGGGGACGACTTCGTGCTGATAACCCCGCCGGAGGCCTGCGAGCAGGCGGCCCGCGGCATCACCGAGGAGTTCGACCGCCTGATACTGGATTTCTACAGCGCCGAGGACAAGGCGCGCGGCTTCATCACGACGATGGACCGCAAGAACAAGACCCGCGATTTCCCTATCATGTCCCTGACGGTGGCCATAGTGGCCCCGAAGACGCAGAAGCATTACGCCAAGATAGTGGAGAGCGCGGCGGAGCTGAAGCGCTACGCCAAAGAAATGCCGAACAGGCGCGGCAGCATTTTCGTGCGCGACAGGCGCATATAAAAAAATGGAAATCGAACCCAATATAGCCGGCACCGTTTTCGCCGGGTGCAAGATCATCAGCAAGCTCGGCCAGGGCGGCATGGGCTCCGTCTACAAGGCCCATCAGGAATCCCTGGACAAGTTCGTCTGCGTTAAACTCCTCTCGCCGGAACTTGCGCGCGACCAGCGCAACATAGAGTTCTTCCTGCGCGAAGCCCGCTCTGCCGCGAAGCTGGACCACCCGAACATAGTCCACGTCTACAACTTCGGCCAGGAGAACGGCTCCTATTTCATAGTCATGTCGTACGTGGAGGGCAAGAGCCTGCAGGATATAGTCTCCGAGCGCGGCCCGCTGCCCATAAAGGAAGCCACCGATATCATGAAGGGAGTGCTGGAAGGCCTCGGCCACGCGCATTCCAAGTCGGTGATACACCGCGACATAAAACCGGCCAACATACTGGTGGGCACCGACAACGTGCCCCGCATCGTGGACTTCGGCCTGGCGCGCAGCCTCAGCGAGGAGAAGCAGCTGACGATGGCCGGCGAGATGGTGGGCACCGCCTACTTCATGAGCCCCGAGCAGGGCCTGGCCGCCAAGGTGGACAGCCGCGCGGACCTTTACGCCGCAGGCGCGACCTATTTCTACATACTCACCGGCAAGTACCCTTTCGACGGCAAGACCTCGATAGAGGTGATACACAAGCACATCGGCGAACCGGTGCCCAACATCATACTGATGAACCCCGACGTGCCGCTGTGGGCGTCGCGGATAATAGAGCGGCTGATGCGCAAGAAGCCCGAGGAGCGCTACCAGACCGCCGCGGAGATCATCGGCGAGCTGGACAAGCACAAGGACGGCGACCAGGATTCGGTGCCGCTCGAGCGCACGTTCGACATGCCCGAGGTCACGGCCCGCTTCAG
>JACCEE010249815.1_pt1 | contig 11219 bp, 10 predicted proteins | sample 7449931 | NCBI WGS metagenome assembly JACCEE01 (sample SAMN15323457, study PRJNA562643) | freshwater metagenome | isolation source: river surface water | place: USA:Blue River Watershed | collected 2017-08-19 | reverse complement strand
CTTCCTTTGCCCTTCTTAAGAATATACTATAATCTAACCCTTAATTTTGGAAATAGGGAATGGAATTAAAAATTGATCTAATAGTAAAAATAGGTTTGGTTGTGCTCTTCGTAGTCATATTTGCGAAGATAGGGGCAAGTTACCTCACCCATTTCCTTGATCGTTTAACTGGCGGGAGCCACAAACCTCACGATATTGACGCTATGATTGAAGCCAAAAAGCATATGATACGCACAGGGGAATATGGCTCCTTTCATCAGGAACCTCCCCCCCTTCCTCCTGGACTCGTTGGCCCTAAGCCTGAAGACAGACTTAAAAGTCAACTAAAAGATCCAAGTATTGAAGAAGGACAAAAGATTGAACTCAAAAAGATACTCACCCTTTTTGAAGAATCAACTTGGGGCGGTGGCGCATCCTTTGAGCGCATGAAAAAAAATTTCGAAGCTCAGATAAGCATCTCTCTTGAAAGCTCGTTTTTCATGAGGGCCTTTCGTTTGGCCAACTCTCGCCATCTCATTCACAATCAAAAATCCTATCTTCAAGTTGAAAATCTCTGTCTCAATTCTGCTTTTCTCATCAAGCTTATGAATGAGTGCCTTGAACGCCAGGGTCCTCTTCTATCCCGTCTCGCTTCTCAAGGGCAATTAGCACCTTTTCACATTTTACGAGCGGCTGAACTAATTTTTCTAAAACAAAGTAAACAAGCCGAAGTTCATCTTTATACTTACCTTCTTCAAACGAAAGCTGAATCTCCTTCAGAACTTTCACGCTTGGCTCAAGACGAAAAAGATCGCATCTTAGAAAAATTATTAGGCCAGCATAATTTAGGTCCAAGGGAGCTTGCCAAAAAAATGATCGAAGAGGCTCAAATATTTGCCAGTCTCGCCCCTATGCCTAAGCTTCAATCAAACAAAGATATTGATGGGGCATACGCTTTGTTAGGAATGAACGAAAAGAATTCTGAAGAGGAAATCAAAAAACGCTATCGCCAGCTGGCCTTAGAGCGCCATCCTGATCGTTTATCAGGAAAAGACATTCCTCTTAAATATCAAGAAATATCAAAGCAGAATTTTACACTAATTAAACAAGCATTAGATATTGTTTTAGCTGAAAGGAAAAAAAATGCTTAATCTGACAACAAGACTTAAAACTGAATTAATTAAAATTATCAGCGAGACCAACGGTCTTTCGCTTAACACGACTTTAGATTTGATGGCCCACTCGCCGAAAATGCGCGAAGACCACCAACTGGGAAAAAGTGTTCTTGAATTTCGCGAACTCCTCGCAGCTTACTCAAGAAACGCCGTCGAGACAGAGACTCTTCTTCGCCACCCTATGTCTCAGGCCCTCTTTCAGTACTTTAAAGAATTTCCTATCCCTTTCCATGAGGAGCATATTCATCTTTCTGGCTCTCTCACTGCAGACTTCGTTTATCCACGGTTGATGGAATTACTGAACGGCCCAAAGAAAGCTGAATACGAAGAAAAGATCCGTGAAATTTACGGAGACAAAGCCCTTCCTATCAAATCCATTGAAGACGTAGACAGACTCATTCGTCTCCAAGAAGGTCAAAAGTTTTTTGAATACTTACGTATTCTCATGATCTCAAAACTTATCTTAAATTCCCGTCAAGCTCACACCGATGCAGCCTACCATATGGCAAAAACTCTTTATGAGAACTATAACGTGGGAAATCTCCGCCTCAAGTTTACAATGAGTCGTATCACATCTATGAAAAGTGAGCAGATCCCTGGACTTGAAAACCTGACTCCCGAAGATGTGGTCATGGGTCTTTACGATGGGCTTGCCAAATTTAAAAAGGAACATCCAAGTTTTGGTTTTGTTCTCTCCCCAAGCTTTAGAAAAGAAGTTGATTTCTACGACAAAGAGCGTTTTAAAAATAAAAAAGACTATTTTGAAAACCAAATCAATCTCATTCTCGAGTTGATTGAAAAGCACCCAGAACTCAAACCACACCTCTCTGAGATTGATACTGTGGGAGATGAGAAAGAACATTTCCGTAAGGCCCATTTTGAACAAATGAAGGATGCCCTAAGAACTCTTCAGTTCAAAGGCTTCACTATTAGAAGCCACCATGGTGAGACTTGGAATATTCTCCGCCACGGTCTTCAGGCCGTTGATAACGCCATGGATATCTGGCAAATTGATACTCTTGAACACGGACTGAGCTTAGGGATTAACCCTAACTACTATTTCCATAGAATCTTTCAAAAAGTTTTAGAGCTCAACTCGGCTCATAAGCCTATAGACCCTGAAAGCCAAGAAGCCCATGAGTTAGAGGACATGCACTGGCCGGAAGAAAAGATTAAAAGAAAACTCCTTGAAGGAAAACCTCTTACAAAAGAAGAAATTTATAAATTTAGTGAAGTAAAATTCAATACAGCAAGGGAAATGGAGCGCTACCAACACGATCTCCTCAATCGCATGCTACATAAGGGAGTCACCCTAATTTCACTTCCTTCCTCAAACTTAAAACTCACTCAAAACTTCCCTCACTATAAAGATCATCCTTTTAGCTGGTGGGAGAAGAAAGGAGTTCATTTAGGTGTTGGAACCGACAACTATGTCACTCTTTCAACCAACCTTATTCAAGAGATGCTTATCCTTCTCTATGCTGACCCAGATAACTTAAAGATCACCAAACTTTTAATGGTGGCCACTCGTGAAACTCGCCGCCCTTATTTGAGTAACCTTTTCTGGGAAATTAGAAAGAAGAACGAAAATGAAAAATAGTCCAGATCTGATTTCAGCAGAGAAAGCTTATGATTTGGTGCTGGATGAAATTGAGCTAGCGCCAACTCACAGGCTTCCTTTAAGAGATTGCTTGGGACTGGTTCTTCGTGAAGAGATTTTAGCTGAGCGCTGTGGTCCTCCTTTTGATCGAGTGATGATGGATGGAGTGGCCCTAAGGAAAAAAGACTTGGAAGTAGGTCAAAGAACCTTTGCTTTAGAAGGTATGGCCCAAGCTGGCCATACTCAAATTATTTTAAAAGAACAAAAAGCTTCAGAGGTCTGTACGGGAGCGATGCTCCCCTTAAATGCCGATCAGGTTATCCCCTATGAAATGCTCAGCATTTCAAATAAGACTGTCACGATCCGTGAGCTTCCCACGGAGCCCTATATTCACAAAAAGGGATCTGATTTTTCTCAGCACGATGTACTTTTAAAATCTGGACTTCTCCTCAATGCTCCCCGCCTGGGAGCTTGTGCGGGCCAGGGGAAATTCCAGCTTCTTGTCTCCCTGATGCCAAAATTATCCATTGTAAGCACGGGAGATGAATTAATTTCTCCTGAAAAAGCAAGTCTTGAAGATTATCAGATTCGCCTTTCTAATCCTTATGCCTTCGCTGCAGAGTTAGAATCTTGGGGATTCAAAAATAATCAAATGATCCATCTTCCAGATGATAAAGATGAAATCCTTAAAAGACTTGGAGAGCTTCTCGAACAAAATAAGTATATTATTTTTTCTGGAGCTATTTCTAAAGGGGCTTTTGATTTTCTTCCTCAGGCCTTTGAGCATCACAAAATTCAAACCATTTTCCATGGGGTGAAACAAAAACCTGGGAAACCTTTATTTTTCGGGAAAGGGCCTCAAGGACAAATTGTTTTTGCTCTTCCAGGCAACCCTATATCATCACTTATCAACCTTAGAAGATATGTCATCCCGGCTCTCTTAAAACACATTGGACTCAAAACCCCAGATCACTTCCTAGTTCAGTTGCATGAACCGATCAAAGGCAAAGACGGATTTACAAGTTTTGTCCCTGCCCGCCTTGAAGAAAAAGAGGAAAGACTTATTGCCCACACACTAAAAATGAATAATTCAGGAGATTACCACTCACTCACTCACAGTCATGGTTTTCTTCTCATTAATTCGGCCAACACAGAAAAGCCTCAAGTTTTTATTCCTTGGGGAGGACGGTTTAGCTATGGCCCAGAGTTTTAAAAAATTACGTCTCTCTCTCATCAGTTCATGCAATCAAAGTTGCTTCTACTGTAGAGAAGGAAATAATCAATTAAGAAAGAATGAATGCTCCCCGCAGGAGCTTATCACGATATGCAAGAACCTCTGCGAACTAGGTGTAGAGGAAGTTCGTCTAACAGGTGGTGAACCACTTCTTTATCCTCATTTCGAAGAAGTCTTAAAAGGATTGAGCACACTTTCTCTCAAGAAGTTGGCCCTTACAACAAATGGTGTCCAACTCAGTCAGTATCTTCCCCTCTTAAAAAGATACAACTGCCTTTCTCTCAATGTGAGCCTTGATAGTCTTGACGCAAAAAAATTTCTATTTATTACGAAAACAGACTCTTTAAACACAGTTCTTTCAGCAATAAACGAAGCTAGGAATCTAGGCTTTACAATAAAAACCAATACCGTTCTCATGCGTGGTATCAATGATGATGAAATTGAAAACTTCATCCAGTTTTCCAAAGAGAATCATATTGAAACACGGTTTTTAGAACTCATGCGTTTAGGACAAGTCTTTGAAGATCACAAAAAACTCTTTCTTCCCTATACAGAAATCCTTGAAAGCCTGAAGCAAAAGCACTTAATTGAAAACATCCCTGTTCCAGCTGATTCTACAGCGCAAATATTTAAAGTTGATAGAGAAGCAAGAATTGGCTTTATTGCTTCAGAAACGACTCCCTTTTGTGGAGATTGTAGTCGCCTTAGAATGGACTCAGCGGGTGAATTACGGGCCTGTCTTTTTGAACAAGGCACAGTCAATCTTAGAGACAAAACACCAGAAGAACTCAAGGGACTTCTTCATGAGCTACTCTGCCAAAAACCTCTAAAAAGAGGAATTGGAAGCCGCACCGGCATGAATACCATTGGAGGTTAACATGTTTACTCATCTTAAAAATAACAAACCTCATATGGTCGATGTCGGCCCGAAGAAAAAAAGCAAGCGTCTCGCCAAAGCCCAGGCTAAAATAAAAATGGGAAAAATGCTTCTCGCCCAATTTAAAAAAGGCGACATAAATACTCCGAAAGGTCCCGTCTTTCACACGGCCATTATTGCGGGAACCCAAGCTGTTAAAAAGACCTCAGAACTCATCCCTTTTTGTCACCCTTTACTCCTCGACGGCATAACAATCGACATCGCTCTAGAGAAAAACTTTGTTATAATCACCTGTACTGTTAAATGCGAACAAAAAACTGGCGTGGAGATGGAAGCCCTAACGGGTGCCTCTGTCGCAGCTCTCACCGTCTACGACATGTGCAAATCAGTATCGCATGACATGGAAATTCAAGAGATCAAACTTCTTGAAAAGCAGGGAGGAAAGAGTGGAAAAATTATTCGATCGTAGTTGGAGTTATCACCCTTACGAGTTTCGTCTTGAAGGTGAAGCACCTTCCTTTGCACACGATTACACCTTTGCCACAATCGACACTCACGAAGAAGAGGCAACCGTCACCCATATCCACACCCACTTAGATAAAGATTTTGTTCTCCTCAAAAAATCATCGAACTTAGAAATCCCTCTTTTCCCGAAAGATAAAAAAGTTTTTGAAGAACTCATCAAAAAGAAATCCTCTCAAGCTCCACTAGGACTCGTTCTCGTGGGGGGCAAAAGTGAGCGCATGGGAAGAGATAAATTTTCTCTTGAGATACAAAGCGAAACACTTGTCAGCATGGCCTATAAAAAACTATCTAAGGTTTGTCCTGAAGTTTTTCTCTCTTGCAGGAAAGAACAAGCGGATCATCCAGCTCTTAAACCCTTCCCACAGATCCATGATCGTTTTATGAGCCTAGGCCCCACTGGCGGTATCATGAGCGCGATGGTCGAACACCCTACTCGCCCCTGGCTCATCCTTGCTTGTGATCTTCCTGTGATTAGTGAAGAAAGTCTTAAAGATTTAATCCTCACTCGCGATCCTTTGAAGGTGGCGACCTGCTATTCAAGCCCGGTCAAACGCGGAGTTGATCCTCTTTGTGCTCTTTATGAGCCTAAGGCCTTAATGCGTTTTTTTGAATTTATTGCACTAGGAAGTTACTGTCCAAGAAAGATGCTCAATAACTCTCCCGTTCATATTCTTCAGATCAAAAAGAAAGAAGAACTGCAAAACTTCAATACACCGGAAGAATTTGAAAAATTAATTCGCAAGTAGACGGTGGGCTTCGAGAGCAACAGCTTCAGGCTCGATCTCAACCATGCAACGCTGCCAAACTTTTTGAGAACATTTTCCTCTTCCATCCTTTGTACAAGGGCGGCAAGGTAATTCCACTTCCATCATTTTCACATGAGATCCAGTTGTAAACCCAAAGGCCGTAGGCCCAACTAATCCAATCGCAGAAATTCCGAAAAGATCGGCCACATGAAGAATGCCTGTATCGGCAACAATCACTAAGGGAGAAATCTTTACCATTGCACAACTTTCAAGAAGACTTAGCTTCCCTGCTAGATTTAAAACGCGATCGGGAGCCACGGCTTCTAATTCAGCACAAAAGTGATCATGCGGCCCCCCCAAGACGACAAACTTTTTTTCAGGCATGAGCTCAATTAAATTTTTCCAATGAGCAATAGGCCAACGTTTCATCTCCCAAGCGGCAGAGGGAGCAAGAGTAATAAACAAGCCTTCGCCGAATTTACTTTTCACAAGCTCGCGACATTTACTGATCATTCCCTCTGAAAAACGCCAATGAACTTTAGAAGAATCAAAAGAACCAAGATTCAATTTTGCTAAAGGACGTTGATAGGTCAGCATGCCCTTTCTATCGTCTTTAAGAAAATCCAAGCGCAAAGTAAAAAGAAGAAAACGTAAAAGGCGTTTTTTGGGACGCTTATAAAGGATAAAACCAAAGGAGAGCAAACGAAGAAGAAAGACTAAGATACAAGAGCGAAGATTACTGTGAGCATCGTAAACATAATCAAATTTTTCTGAAGATAACATTTTAGCTAGTCGGACCAGTCCCCTAAGGCCGTCTTTACGATCCAAACTCCAGATTTTATCAATATCAGGATGAAGTGAAGCGAGTTCCTTCATATCAGAACGAAGCACCCAGTGAATTTGCGAACGTGGATTATTTTTCTTAAGAGCATTCACAGTAGAGAGACATTGAATAATGTCACCAAAACTTGAAAACCTTATAATGAGAAATTTTTTTTCACAAACTTGATTCATGCGTGTCTTTCAAATATTAAGATTACATTTTTTATTAATATTACCCGCAAAAACTTTTATAAGAAACAAATCTTTTCCGAGTAAAGAAATATGCTACTGACACAATATATAAAAATATGTGTTGGCAAAACAAAAACAATCAGGAAAAATTATTCCAATATATTAATCAACTTTCGAAACCTAAAACCAAAAAGGAAGGTAATTATGAAGAAAGTTTTAGTTGGAAGCGTAGCTGCTGTATTGGCATTCTCTGCTTCTGCTCAGGAAGTGAAGCTTCCTACCATCTACGGACAAGTGAATAAAGCTATTCTCTACGTAGGCCAAAAGAAAGAAATGGGTTACAGCAAAGTATCTAACCTTGTTGACGTAAAGAACTCTGAATCTCGCTTAGGTGCTAAAGGCACTCACGAAATCAACACACTCAAAGTAAACTACAACCTCCTCGTTGGTCTTGATTCTTCTGATTCAGGCACCTCTGGCGGTACAGGCGCTGGCCGTGTTCGCATTAGAAATGCTGAAGTTTCTTTTGCTGATGCTTGGGGTACTGTTTTCGCTGGCCAAACTGGCGATATCGCCTCTGCTATCGGTACAAAGATGGACCCTCTTGCTTCTACCGTTGTAGGCGTCATTGGTACAGACCAAGCTGCTTATGTTAAAAATGCAGTGTCTTCTGTTGGTTATCTTGAAAGAGGTCGCGCTGACCAAATTGGTTATAAGACTCCAGAATTCATGGGTCTTCAATATACTGTTGCGACAGCAAAAATCGGCTTATCAGATTCTTCTGATACAGGCGATAAAATGTACGATGAAAACTCTCTCGCAACTTTAACAGCTTCTGCTTCTCATCCTGCAACTCGCGTTTATAACCTCTTAGCTTATAACCACAAGTTCAATGACACTTTCAAAATGGAAGCTTATGCAGGTTACAACCTTCTCAAGACTTCTTACTTCAAGACCTACAATGACTATCTCGGTGCTTTAAGCTTTACTTACGGTGAATTCACTCTTAACGGCGAATACACCAAGCTTAACAGAGAAAGAAATGTAGCTAACGCTTACAAGATGAAGAACACAATGATTCAATCTTCTCTTAAGTGGGCTCACGGCGATCACACTGTTGCTCTTACTTGGGCCAACAGAAAGAACGAAGAAGCTGCAAAAGCAACTGGTACAGCTGCTAACAATGGCAAGTTCAACCAAATCGCTGCTGGTTATATGTACAATCTTAACAAGTATGTACAACTCAGAGGTGTTTACGCTCACTACACAACAAAAACAGAAAGCGTAACAACAACAGCTAGTGGATACCCTTTCAAAAACACAGCTGACATCTTCTCTCTTGGTACTCTCGTAACTTTCTAATCTGATTTTCAGATTTGAAATAAGGAAGGCGGGCCTTTGGTCCGCCTTTTCTTTTTCTAACTATCTAATTTTAGGGCTCTTACCCAAAGCGATTTTTATACATACTTGTTGATTTTCTTGTACTAGCGTGCAAAATTATTCATAGCACACCGTTTTTATTAATGAGAAGGAAACATCATGAAAAAAGCTATTTTATTTCCAGTAGTTAGCTTAATGGCCAGTCCTTTGTACGCTCAAGGGCTTCCGGCCCCCATCGTGTATGGCCACGTCAACAAGGAAATCCACTACGTGGATCAAAAGAAAGAAATGGGTTACAGCAAAGTCAGTAACATCGTCGATGTTCAAAACGCTGAAACACGTCTCGGTGCCCGTGGCCTTATCCCTGTTAATGAAAATATTCAAACAACCTACAACATCATGTTAGGCCTCGACTCTAGCAATAACAGCACTTCTGGGGGAGCCGGAGCAGGCCGTATTCGCTTAAGAAATGCTGATCTTTCTTTCATCACTCCCTACGGAACAATCTTCGGTGGTCAAGTCGCAGAGATCACCACTGTCCCTGGAATTTTTCTCGATCCTTTGATCACAACAGGTGTGGGTTCAGCTGGTGTCGATACTGGTGCCTATATCAAAAACGCCGCCTCCATTTCTCTAGGCTACCTTGAAAGAGGACGCCCCGATCAAATTGGTTATAAGACTCCAGAGTGGAAAGGTCTTCAGTATTCTACGGCAGTTTATAAGTTGGCCGTGTTGACCAATCCTGCAACCTCTGGCCTTTACAATCTCGGTAACGACGATGATCTCGTTGATGACAACACAATCTCCACAACAACCTTTAGTGGACTCTCCACTGCTCATCGCCCTGCGACTCGTTGGAACAACCTCGTAGGTTTTAAGCACAAACTCAACGATCAGCTTTCATTTTTCGCAAACGCCGCCTACAGTAAACTCTCCAGTCGTGTTTTTGATACTTACAGAGATTACTACCTTCTTGCCAGTGTCACTTACGGCGAATTCACTCTTGCTGGTCAATACACCAATCTCAAGAAAGAATACAATGGCACCTATACTGGTGGAGATGTTTCCAAAAAGACCAAAGAAAATGACATGTATCAGGCTTCTTTAAAGTGGACCCGTAGCAACCATACTCTGGCCACAACCTACGCTCATAAATCCATTTCTGGACCAAGTAAGGATGCCACTTGGACAACCAACTCCGATTTAGGTCAATACACTCAATATGCCGTTGGTTACCTCTATCAAATTCATAAAAATGTAAATTTGAGGGCCAGTTATGCTCACTACATTGTAAAAACAGACAAAATGGCCAAAACAGCGAATTGGGAAAATACAGCAAATATGCTCTCACTCGGAACTTTTCTCACTTTCTAAAAATCAAAGCTTAAGGGCGATTCATAGAACCGCCCTTTTTTTTAGACAAGCATAAAGGTTAAGTTTAACATTGAACTAAGGAGTTTCTATGGCCTTTAGTTCACAAAACCTCATTGACCTTGTTCAGCTCGCTTTAAAACACAATGCGACCGACATTCATCTCCGCACGGATGAAGTCCCCTGTTTACGTATTCTTGGCGAACTGATTCCCATACAAACTCGCCCTTTTAGCAAACAAGATATCAATGATGTTTGCCATATTCTCATCCCTGATGAAGGGGCTTTTAAAAAACTTTCTGAAATGAATGAATGGGATGGCAGCTATTCAGTCGAAGGGATTTGCCGCCTAAGAATTAATATATTTCGTTATTTTGGAAAAATTGGCCTTGTTCTTCGTGTTTTAAAAATTAAAATCCCCACCCTTGAAGAACTTAAACTACCTAACACTCTTGCAAGAATTGCAGAAAATCCTCGTGGACTTGTTCTCGTGACTGGAGCGACCGGCTCCGGAAAAAGTACAACCCTCGCTGCCATGATTAATCATATCAATCAAAATCGTGGTCTTCATATCGTCACTCTCGAAGATCCCATTGAATATGTCCATCCCTCCCTTAAATCACGTGTAACCCAAAGAGAAATTGGCGCCGATACGGCAGACTTTAATCAAGGATTACGCTCTGTCCTTCGTCAAGATCCAGATGTAATTCTCGTTGGAGAATTAAGAGATGGCGACACACTTACGACGGCCCTTAAAGCAGCAGAAACTGGCCACGCTGTGTTTGCCACTCTTCATACAACGAATGCCATAGCAACGATCAACCGTATTATCTCTCTTTTCCCAGCGGACGAACAAAGCGAAGTGAGAAAACGCCTAGCTGACTCTCTTCACGCAACGATAGGTCAAAGACTTCTTAAAAAGAAAAATGGTTCTGGACTTGTCGTGGCCATGGAAATCATGATCAACACTCCAAACGTCCGTGAATGTATCCTAGGGAAAGAGCCTATTGAAAGAATGAATGACTTTATCAGCAAAGGTAGAGGTGTTGGAGGCAATGGCAGCCGCACCTATGACCAGCACTTAATGGAACTTTTTGAGACTCGTCAAATCAGTAAAGAGGAAGCACTTGAGGCTTCAGACTCTCCTACTGATTTTCAACAAAAACTCGAATTGAAAAAAATCTAGTTCTTTTTTATAACTGCCCTACTAGCGTGGGGATGAGATAAAAATGAATGGCCACTTTGGTGGCCATTTTTTTTATGACTTCAAATAATCTTGATTATAAAAACTCACAAAGATGTCTAAATGATTCTTTAG
>JACCEE012300967.1_pt1 | contig 11222 bp, 11 predicted proteins | sample 7449931 | NCBI WGS metagenome assembly JACCEE01 (sample SAMN15323457, study PRJNA562643) | freshwater metagenome | isolation source: river surface water | place: USA:Blue River Watershed | collected 2017-08-19 | reverse complement strand
GTTTGTTAAATAAATCCTGTTTGGTTTTTGACCTTTCTACCCAAGGATTCACTTCGTCATTAATTATATTTCTCCAATCCAAAATCAAATCTATGTCCTCGGAAAATCTCTCAATAACATGATATGACTTCGAAAGACTTGTTCCACCTTTAAAAACGAAAGCATTCTTATACTTACAATCATGAAACAGATGATCAAGCATAAAACATACCCAAAAATCTTTTTCTACCACATTGGGTTGCATTCCCATAGAAATTCCAGTAGCTTGAAACAATTCACTTCTGTCTTTTATCTGCAATTTAGCAACTTCTTTCATTATTCAGAACACACCTTTCTTATCGCTTCATATATCCATTCACTTACACCGGTTGCTTCCTCTAACATCTTTTTCTTCTTCTTTTCAGGCAATCTATTTCTCAAGCTCAAAATAGTACTATCGTCAACATGGTCTTTTCCCAATGTTTTTAATGCCTCAACAACCAAATTGGTTGTCTCAGACATAAATGAAATTTCACGATTAGCACGATGTTTAAAAGACAGCGTAATATTATTCCAAGAAAACTTTCTGTATGGTCCATCACTGATATAGGACCAAACAACCGGAACCTGTGTAGATAATCCTAATTTATTTAACGCTACGTCTCCACATGGAGCAATTGTCCAACGAAAACTTCTGGCAATAGCATACGCTATTGCATCAGGATTTGCCGGGATATACTCTTTTAGTAGCTTACTGTAGACAGGCTTTTCATATACACCATCCATAATTCTACGAATACTCTTTTCTTCAACTTGCCTTCCCAAACATTTTCTTACAGTTGTTATTGTCGCAATGTCAGTAAAATCTGATGTTAAAAACACCGTCCCCGGTTCAGCCAACTCTATTCTCTTTTTTAATTCTCCATAAATGCCACTTGCCATAAAACCACTCTCCTTATTTTGTCACGATTATTATATAATTTTCGTGACAAAGTTTCAATAGCATTTATCATATTCCCTGAATTATGTTTGCCAAATCATAAAAATAGCTCTTTGGTTTTGATTATAAACCAAAGAGCTACTTAACAATATATGATTTCTATTTCTCTATTTTATTATGCATTCACTCTTTTAAAATTCTTCTTGCCTCTCTTTAGGATGACTCCGTCTCCTTCTAAAATTGCTTTTGCAAATACTGCTTTGATATCCGTTACTTTATCCTGATCTAGCGTTACACCGCCTTGTTCTACAGCTCTTCTTGCTTCGGATTTAGAAGCCACAAGGTCTGCTTTCACGAGCATGGTTAAAATATCGATTTCACCATTCTCAAAATCTTCATCGCCTAATGTAACCGTTGGCATATTATCCGCATTACCAGATGAGAACAGCGCTCTTGCACTTTCTTTTGCCGCAGTCGCTTCTTCTTCGCCATGTACAAGTTTGGTCAACTCAAACGCAAGGATTTCTTTGGCTTCATTGAGCTGACTGCCTTCCCACGCCTCCATGGTTTCGATCTCTTCGATTGGCAAGAATGTAAGCATTTTGAGACATTTTAGTACGTCTGCATCTGCGACATTTCTCCAGTATTGGAAGAATTCAAATGGGGATGTTTTTGCTGGATCAAGCCACACAGCACCGTTTTGCGTTTTACCCATTTTCTTTCCTTCTGAATTCAGAAGTAGGGTGATGGTCATTGCATATGCATCTTTTCCCAATTTTCTACGGATAAGCTCTGTTCCACCAAGCATATTGCTCCATTGGTCGTCTCCACCAAATTGCATGTTACAGCCATATTTTTGGAATAATGCATAGAAATCATAGCTTTGCATAATCATGTAATTAAACTCAAGAAAGGTTAGCCCTTTCTCCATTCTCTGTTTGTAACAATCTGCTGCTAGCATACGATTTACACTAAAGCAAGATCCAACTTCACGAAGTACCTCCACATAATTAAGATCCAAAAGCCAATCTGCATTGTTTACCATCAATGCTTTATCCTCTGAAAAGTCGATGAACTTACTCATCTGCTGTTTGAAACACTCGCAGTTGTGATCAATTTGTTCCTTGGTCATCATGGAACGCATGTCATTACGACCTGACGGGTCACCAATCATAGCCGTTGCCCCACCAATCAAAGCAATTGGCTTATTCCCTGCCATCTGCAATCTCTTCATCAGGCAAAGTGCCATAAAGTGACCTACATGAAGGCTATCTGCTGTTGGATCAAAACCAATATAAAAAGTAGCCTTCCCCTGATTTACTAATTCTTTAATCTCTTCCTCATCTGTCAATTGCGCAAGCAGACCTCTTCTTTTTAATTCTTCAAATACTGTCATTGTTCTCATTCCTTTCTTTCGTTTCCATGAAAAACCTCTTTGAATAAAAAAATCCCCGTCCTAATCAAAGGACGAGGAATGCTCTCGTGTTACCACCTTACTTCACAGATTACTCGCATAATCTGCCTTCACAGGTACCAATGGATACCCTCGTGGGATAACGTGCACGAATCCGTTGTAGCCTACTCAGGTTTCCCCTTTTGGTACAAAGCTCAAGGATGTATTCCTAATAAGTATTCCACGCACCTCTCATCCACCGGTTACTTTCTGTTTGGTCTGCCTTATTAGTACTTGTTCCCATCAACGCCTATATGATATTGCTTTAATAACATGAATTGTACTGATTCTTTGGATGGTTGTCAAGATAAAGTGATGCGAAATCTATAACTACTCGTTAAGGATTTTGAGCTTTACTAATCTGTAATTTAACTCCATCTATAATATCTTGAGCTGTCTCAATTTGAATAATTACCTCTTCCCTACTTGTAATATAGAAATCATCATAATCACTTTTATGTCTGATAATCTCCAGCTTTGCAATTCTACGACCCCATTCTTTTGGGAAAATTTCTGTTCGAACGTAATTCTTGTTGAAATATGCCAACGTATCCTTATGCTTTTTAAATGCAATTGGTTCTAAAGCTAGAATCGCTCCTACACTATGAAAGCAAGAATAATATGCTCTATTATTTGCGGCCTTGTATTTACCTGCATCTAACAAAAGTTTCGCTGACTCCAAATCGTCTTCTGCCTGTGCTAATTTATACATCGCGACATCATAAAAACTGCCCTCATTCAAATCATCCATTAATAAGCACTCCTTCGCGAATCACATTATTATAAAACATATATGCATTTTTCCAACGCTCGAAATGATTGATATTTTGAACAACTGGCATAATATCTACCTCATGTTCCATATTGAAATCATATGTAAAATTAATAATCTGGTCTTCACATTTATGAATATCTTCAAAATCTACCAATATCATAATATCAATATCCGAGTCTTTTTGAAACTCATTTCTAGCATATGAACCATATAAAATAACCTTTTTAACATGTGTATCAAGGCGTTTAAGTAATTCTTTTCGATAATCTTTTAGAAGATTTTCTATCTGCTCTGACATACCTATCACCTTCCTTAATATTTTATTTACATTATAATCTTATATAAGTGTAAATTCAACAACAGTGGTACTGGTTATTCTAATGATGTAAGTAACGCATATTGTGAAAACGTTAATCAAAACTCACAAGTTCAGCACTTGTCACAATCTGACGTTCACCAATTGAGTATTTATTTAACTTAAAAGTTCCTTCACCTGAATCGCCTGATAACATTACTTTGGCAAACTCTGTATTCGATATTACAATTACATTTTCATTTTGAAAATCTGTAAATACAGGCATTCTGCCAAGAGAGTCATAGTCAAGTGAGATCATATATGCTTCTCCATCTCCTGCATTTTCAAATGTATATGTACCCGAAACTACCAATTCACCTGAGAATTCAACATTTGTAACATAGTCTCCGTCTCTTTGTACGCTCTCAACTACAAAATCGCCATAAGACTGCCCCACTTCAACTGCTACTTTATCCACTAAAAGACTATTAATATCTGGTTTCTCCTGTGTTGCAGATGGTTCTTGCTCTGTCTCAACTGTTTGATCACTATTCTCAGAAACGACTTCATTCTCAACTTCTGCCTCCTGTGTTTGCTTCTTGCATCCAACAAACAAAGCACTTAATGCCGTAATCACAAGGATTCCTTTTACAATTCTTTTTACTTTTTTCATTCTCACGGTAATCTCCTCTTTTCACAGATGTCTCTTTTCTTATCAAGAATAACAAGAGTATTTTCATTTTGCAAGGGTTAAAACCATTGATTTGCTCTCCCTCGCACATACTTTCTCTTATGCTGGAATAATTTCCAACCAATAACCATCTGGATCTGCTATAAAATAAATACCCATCTCTTTATTTTCAAAACAAATGCAGCCCATTTCTTCGTGCAACTTATGTGCGCCCTCAAAATCATCCGTGTGAAATGCAAGATGAAACTCACAATCTCCGAGATTATACGGCCTGTCCCAATCTCGTAGCCAGGTTAACTCGACCTCAAAATCCGAATGATCATTTCCTAAGAACGCAATGATAAAGGACCCATCTGCCGCCACATTTCTTCTTTTTTCCTTTAATCCCAAAGCTTTTTGATAAAACGCAAGGGATATTTCTAAATCTCTAACATTGTAGTTTTCATGTACTAATTTAAATTGCATGATATTCCTCCTTTATTTTAGAACCTTCAATCAACTACTCGCAGTACTCCCCTCTATTCTATCCCCAAAGTCCCCTTTCGTCCATCGTATAAATACCTAAACCACTACGCCGATTTATTGTTTCTCGATAAATAATTATTGACAAACAGATTTTGACGTGTTAGATTTTGTAAAAAGAGGGGGAAATAACAATGACTAAAATAAGAGATTTTTTTACCAAACTAGGCGGGCAACTAAAGAGTAGCCTGACACGATTTCCAGAGACACTGGCAGTAGCCTATTTGCTGGCGATCTTGTGGATTATATTAAACAATATTGATCAGTATTCTCCTACCTATGAGTCTTCATCTGCATATGATCAACTATTGAAGGTTATTCTCATGCTTGCAATCGCTCTTCCCTATACAGCAGTGATTAAACTTTTGACCGAGTACTATTTAAAGGGTAATCTCTTTCGCATTCTAGGCGATTCGATTGTTCTAATTTCTGTCATTATTGGTTCTATTTTATTGCCAGACAAATTAGTGGAACGAGAAATCTTGCTCATTGTTATTCTGATTGCACTTGGCTACTTAGGATTTATTATAATGCCGTATCTACTCAAGCGGATATCTTTCCCAATCTATGTACTAAAAATAGCAACCACCTTTTTTATTACAATTCTGTATTCTTTGGTGCTTTACCTTGGTACGATTTCCATTGTATTTGCACTTGAACAACTTTTTGATCTAAATGTCTCTTACACGTTATATACTGACATCTGGATTTTCATAGCGGGATTTTTCAGTGTTACGTTTTTTCTAGGAAATGTCCCTGCCAAAGATGCTCTTTTTGATCTAACGAATTACACCAAAATCTATCGCTATTTATTTACGATTATTATCATTCCACTACTGGGAATCTTTACGGTAATTCTATATGCTTATTTTGTCAAAATCTTAATTGGTGGCGAATTACCAAAGGGCGTTATTGCGTCATTAGTATTGTGGTATGGCCTCATAAGTGGTGTCATTTTGTTCTTTGTACAACCACTCCTTGAATCGAATCTGATTGCACGATGGTTTCGAAGACTTTATCCCTTCGCACTGATGATTCCAGTTGGCATGATGTTCTATTCATTATACCTTCGTATCGCCCAATATGGTATTACTCCACCTCGCTACTACAGTGTTCTTGCTGGAATTTGGATTCTAGGAACACTTGTGTACACCATCGCTCACAAGAAATTCATACCTCAGATGCTCGTACTTTATGGTATGATCTTACTTTTTATATCTGCAGTTGGTCCACTAGATGCCTATAAGATGACAATGAGAGATCAAAGTAGTCGCTTTACAAAGCTACTAACAACCGTTGATATGCTTGACGAAGATGGCATGATCAAACCAAATAGTAGTCTCTCAGAGGATGAGCAAAAAGAAGTTTTAAGCTATATTCACTATGCAGAGGATATTGAGTGCTTAACGTTACTCAAACCTGTACCTAAACATTACAGCTATAAAACCACCAAAGAAATCCTTGGTTTTGAAGATGATTTTTCTTATGATTATTCTTCTAGAGAGTATTACTATTACAGTTATTATTTCGATGCATCTTCCATCATCGACATTACAGGATATGACCGTATGACTTGCTTGAGAAACGACGATAATGCACCTAGCCAATACTCGTCTAGTATCGATAACACAACAAATACCCTTTCCATCTATCAAGACGATGTGCTTTTAATCGACGTTGATCTCAAAGAATGGGAATCAAAGTTAGAAAAATACAAACAGTCTGACAAGTCAATTGCTACGCAAGATGCCTATCTAGTCGCAGAGAATGAACAGGTTCGCCTCAAACTATTCCTTGATTACTACGAGTACACTTACAATACCGCAACGGATACTTATGAAGATCCTACGTATCGTTTCTATATGTTTATTGGAGATAAATAGCAAAACTACGAAAAGACCCTAATCGGGTCTTTTCATTGCGATTGGCTTCAAAATTGGATGATTCGTATACCAAATCAATTTTCCTTTAATATCCCTTCGATAAACATAGGGCTCAATCCAATATCTAGAATCAAAGCTTTCTTCTCGGTTATCACCTAATACAAAATAACCTTCTTCTGGAACTTCAAATCGACGCAGGATTACACCCTCAATACTCGTTCTATAACCCTGAGGTAAGTAATCCTCTACTAAAAGCTGATTGTCAACATAGACGCAACCATCTTTAATAATCACTTCTTCCCCTGGAAGTCCAACAACACGCTTGCCAACTCCCCTGCCAATTTCCTCCTGATCAAATATAATAATATCTCCACGTTTTGGATTCCCTGTCATATATGGCCACTTGCTTACAATTCCAAATCCTCCCGTTTCCAAAAGAGGTTCCATCGACCCAGAACTAAAATATCCAATTCCATGGGTCAAAAATAAAATTTCCATCACAACGATAAAGCTGACAAATATGCCAACTGCTTTTAGCGATATTCTTTTTTTACTAAATCCTTTAACATCTTGTCCCCACGCATCCATAATCAACTTTATTTTCCCCTTACAATCAATACCCTCATCTTATTTTACCCTTTGATTATACCAAAGTCTTCGGATTCTGTTAAATACTTTCTAGTTTACTATATGATCCGATTTTTAAGAATATCTGTTTACAAACATTCCCCTTCATTTAATATAAAAAAGATTAATTTAATGGGGGAAATGAATATGAAACAAAATAAAAGATTACTATTAATACTACTTACACTACTAATACTCTTCTTATTGGTCGGGTGCAATCAGCATAAGGGGACCGACGGCAGGTATGTAGACACACAGGAAGAATTTTTTGATATTATCTTTTCAGAACTTAAAGCAGGTGAATCCTATACCACGATTTACACCACCTTTGATCCAAATGATGTCAAACTTGATTATACCTATTTAAACACCTTAGCAAAACAAGAAGATGAATATTTTGCTGAGAACCTTCCTCGTTTTAGCTATGAAACTAAGAAATCAGGACGTAACTATAAAGTTAACGTTATGATGGGATCTGTGTTTGTCCCAAGTCCTTCAAAGACAAGATTAATGCAAGAATTAGTGAGAAAATTGGCGAAAGACAGTAAAGGCCTAAGTACTTACGAAAAAGTAAAATATGCCCATGATTATATTGTGCTTCACAGTGAACATGTTCCAGCAGGAGACGATGCATACCTTGTTCTTTGCGAAGGCAAAGCCAATTCACGTGGATCTTCTAGAGCATTTCAAGCTATTATGGAAGAAATGGAAATTCCATGCAAAATCTCAAATTATAGAAGCACTTATTGGAATATTGTTAAAGTGGATGGACAATGGTATAACATCAGTTGCTATTATGATGACGGTGAAAACCAAACTGTAAACTATGGTTATTTCTTAAAATCAAATAACAATTGGATTGTTTCAAACAATAACACACTCGTTTGTTCCTCCTCTTATAACTCCACTGACCTCGAAAAACGCTATGACTATCCAAACTTTCTATTTTGGATTTACTTCAAAAGAGTATTTCTGATTGCCTTAGGAATTGCTTCCATCATAGGCCTTATTACCGCTTTTAGGCTTGTAGGCAAAAAACGCTTCGAGCAACGATTCGCCAGCAAAAAAAATTACCGTGACCGAAACACTAGCAACGAATACGTAAGCCCTTACGATAACCTAGACTAATCAACACTTTCGTACGTAACCTACTAATTCTATTCAATACACTGCCAACAAGAAATAGGCCACTCTCTCAGACCTTTTTGTCGCCATCGGTACTTAGTACAAGGCAAATCTTTGATTTGAATTGTGCTTACGTACCGCTATGGTGACAAACGAGTGCAAACGCGTCTGAGAGTGTGGCCTATTTTATGTTGGCTTCGTATGGAAGCGGTTTTTGGCTTCGTATGGAAGCGCTTTTTGGCTTCGTGCGGAAGCAGGTTAGGCATTACTTCTTTCATATCTCCAATTTACAAAAACTTTTCGAAACTCCAAACTCTTTTTCTCACTCAGTGGTACTTTGTGTGAAGAATCTAGTTGAACAATCTTTTTATCAGAGTAATTTACATGACTTAGATTAACCAAATATGCTCTGTGCACTGGATAGAAACCATAGTGTTCTAACTCTTTCCCAAGTAAGCCGATTTGCTTTGTGATTTCAAATGACTCTTTCTGTGTATAGATTTTTGAACCTCTTCCACTAGCCTCAAAATAAAGAATATCACTTATTTTGATTGGAAGCGTTTCACCTCTTTTTTTAGTAACCAAAATTTTTTTCTGGCCTTCTAAAATCTTACAAGCACTTCTGATTGCCTCTGATATTGCAGCGTCCCCTTCACTCTTACCAATATAGCGAAATGCATTTACTTTGTATCCTTCTTTCGATAATGCATCGAGCCCAGTTAAGAAAATAATTAATCCATCTTGACCACGCTCTCTGCACTTCGAAGCGACTTCGATTCCATTTCTTCCTGGCATATCGATGTCTAAAAAAATTAAGTGATAATACTTCTCGTCAACTAACAATTCTTCCCCATTCTTAAATTCACGAATCGTATAATCAAATAATGTGTGATTCATATACTTGTGAATAAATTGATGGACCCGCTGTCTGATGATTGGTTCATCATCCACAATCGCAATATTCACCTGTATACCCTCACTTGCTTTTACTTCTCTTTCCTTCATGATTCCCTCTTTTCTATTTACTATCCCTTATGAAGAATGGAATGAACTTTTGCTACGGTTCTACTCTCTTGCTTATTCTGGTTTTTGACTCTTTCTCCTGATTTGTGTTATTCCGTAGAAAAAGCAGCCCCAAAGTTCTGCTTTTTGCTACCACTTTATCCAAAGAGTTGCCAAAACAAGCCAAGTAGTGTAGAACCGCAACATCCGTTCATAGTATCTCCCCTTTGAAACGTTGCACTTACACATTCAGTTATATGTTAACCTTTACACAAATAAAAAAGTACCAACCAGTTCCCCAACTGATTGATACTAAATTACCACTTCTATATTTAAATACAATGGGTTTTGCACCAACGCCTTTTTTGCTGTCACGACGTCGTTTTTATCACCTTTCATGCTCGTTTTTTTAGACAAATTCTCGAGCTATTTTTATCCATTTTTACTTTTTTTGTCCATTGTGTTTGGAATCGCAAGTCGCATATGAAACTCTTGATTTTCTGTTGAAATTTGGATAAGTCCATCATAGGATTCCACGCTATTCTTAATATTTTGAAGTCCAAATCCATGATGCTCTTTATCCTTCTTACGTGTTGTGATCTCTCCCTTTTCATATTGGACATCTCCTTTATATGGATTTGTGATATCCACATAAATTTGCGACTCATCGTAGCGTAGTATCAGTTCGATCCATTTCGTATCACAATCCTTTGTGTTTTCTACTGCATTCGATAATAGATTTGAAAAGATTGTGCATAAGTCATAGGTATCAATTTTACACTCAATGGGTATGTGCCCCTTAACTTTGAATTCAATCTGGTGTTGCTTTGCACTCTCTACAAACTTATTCACAATCGCATCCACCATATCATTTCCTGTTTGAACCACACTTGCGTTTCCTACAATGGTTTCTCCCATGCGATTCAAATATTCTCCCATTTCAGAAATATCTTCTTTTTCACATAGTGTCTTCATAACCAATAAATGATTTTGCATATCATGACGAAATTTCTTTGTTGTAGACTCTTTTTGTTTTAAATACTCATAGTGATCTTTGAATAAATCTAGATAATACTGATTTAAATCATTTCTCTCTTTAAGATAGTCTTTTGCAATTGCCAGATAGATTAGTAACCCAATCTGCACATAGATTCCAATTGCCAATCCAACCACCGTTACTACCATTAATGGTTTATCCATCACTGCCTGTTGTTCTATAATCCTGTGTTCAAAGAAACTCATAACCAATGTATTCACAAAAATATCAACAAATAATATCACCAAAAATTTAACATTCAGCGCCGCAATACTACCCTGGATTTTACTTTGATGGGTTGCACCAATCACGATAAGGAAGCTAATGGTAATCATACTGCATAAGAACGAAATATAGATATTCTCATACAATTCCTGACTTCGAAATGCCAAACTAATAGTTAATTTGGTAATGAAATCCAACATACTACCCATAATGAGAATGAGCATACTTATAAATACTATTTTTAAGGGTTTCATCTGAAACAAGAAGATGGACGTTGCTACTACCACACCAAGATAAATAAATAACGCAAATTCTTTTTCATTAAAAATGGTAAAAATAGCACTTCCCAACAAAAGCGCACCTAGCGATCCAAGCATTTTCTTAAGATCTCGAACCATTTTAATCTTCAAAAAATAATGCATGATAACCATAATCTTTGTAATATCCAATGTGAATACTGCCAAGTTTTGTACAAATAATTCCATCTACGCATTACCTCTTTCGAATTTATAGTTCACAAATGCTTCTTTAAATGCTTGTCGTCTTTTCTCACTAATTGGTAATGATACCCCGTTTGTAAGCAAAATATCCTTTTTTTGCAGCTGTGCAACATTTGACAAATGCACATAAAACGCCCTGTGGATCTGGAAAAAGTGCTCTGCTTGCAAC
>JACCEE011069902.1_pt1 | contig 11224 bp, 8 predicted proteins | sample 7449931 | NCBI WGS metagenome assembly JACCEE01 (sample SAMN15323457, study PRJNA562643) | freshwater metagenome | isolation source: river surface water | place: USA:Blue River Watershed | collected 2017-08-19 | reverse complement strand
TACCATCGGTAATCGCGACACAATAACGAATACCCGCATCCGCCGCTTCCATAATCGAGTCAGCGGCAAAAGCGGGTGGTACAAAAATGATACTCGCTTCAGCACCAACTTGTTCTACCGCCTCTTTCACGGTGTTAAACACTGGACGATCCAAATGCCGCTGTCCGCCTTTACCTGGAGTCACGCCGCCCACCACATTAGAACCGTAATTAATCATGTCTTGCGCATGAAAACTGCCAATTTTTCCAGTAAATCCTTGAACAATAATTCGAGTATTTTGATCAATGAGAATAGACATGCTATTTTTCCTTAATTAGAGTGAGTCATTATCGCTTGATTACGCGCTTGTACCGCTTTTTCTGCCGCTTCAGCCAAAGTATCCGCCATGATGATCGGTAAACCGCTGTCGAGAATAATTTTGCGTCCTTGATCGACATTGGTTCCCGACAAACGCACAATCAAAGGAACTTTCAAATTGATTTTACGCACAGCAGCTACCACCCCTTCAGCAATCCAATCACAACGATTAATGCCGGCAAAAATATTCACCAACATTGCTTTGACATTTTTATCGGCTAACACCAAACGGAACGCTTTTTCCGTACGTTCAGCCGAAGCTCCACCACCAACATCGAGAAAATTTGCCGGTTCGCCACCGGCAAGTTTGATCATATCCATTGTTGCCATCGCTAAACCCGCTCCATTAATCATACAGCCAATGTCGCCACTTAAACCGACATAACTGAGTCCACGATCAGAAGCCGCCATTTCTCTAGGGTCTTCTTGGGTTTTATCGCGTAATTCAGAGATTTTTTTCTGACGAAAAAGCGCGTTATCATCAAACCCCATTTTTGCATCTAAAGCGATCAATTCACCGCTAGTCGTGACAACTAAAGGATTGATTTCTATCATATTTGCATCTAATTCACGCATGGCACGATAACAGCCTTTAATCATTTTCACCGCATGACTGAGCATCGTGGCTGGCAATCCTAGGGCAAATGCCATTTCTCTAGCTTGAAAATCTTGTAATCCTACCGCAGGTTCAATATGAATTTTTTTAATCGCTTCTGGATGATATTCTGCCAACTCTTCAATATCCATTCCGCCTTGCGCCGAGCCTACCATAACAATTCGTTCATGCGCTCTATCGATTAAGAAGCTGATATATAATTCCTTTGCGATTTCAGTCCCCGCCTCGACATACAAACGGTAACACACTTTTCCGGTCGCGCCGGTTTGACGAGTAATCAAGCGTTTGCCTAGCAAATATTCGGCGGCGGCGGCGACTTCATCATGAGTTTTACAAATTTTAATCCCGCCTGCTTTACCTCTAGCCCCCGAATGAATCTGCGCTTTCACTACCCATACATGACCACCGATTTCTCTAGCCCGTTGCACGGCTTCTTCAGGACCATATGCTAATCCCCCTTCAGCTATTTTTATGCCATATGAGGCTAAAATATCTTTGGCTTGATATTCATGAATATCCACTGCATCTCCTTTAAATGCTTAAAAAATAAATGTTACCGTTTTTGTTTTAACATTGCGGCAGCTAAAGCATAACCACCATCTGCTGCATCGATCAAATGCAATTGACGCTGATCACCGCTACCGCCAAATAAACAAGTAATAATACTCCGATCAGTTAAATGATAGCCAAATTTAAAATGACCGGCATTTTCTTGTTCATTCAACCATTGAATCACTGTTTGCAAAGTTTGAGAATCACAACGAAAGACAATTTTATAATAACCATCGTATTTTTGATAATCCGAAGCCGGAATTACACTATGGCGAATCGTTTGTTGAATTTTTTTATTCTTAACTTGTCGATTTAAAAAAGCCAATTTCAATTTTGATTTCATTTTTTGCAATCGATAAATCATTCCGGAATTTTTGCCCGTAATTGCCATCGCATTTATATGAACATTCGTTGAGCTTTGATTAATTCCGATTAAATCCACATCTAATGGATGATGTGATTGTTCATTACCAATATAGCTTAGTAATTGATTTGCGATCACTGACCAATTTAATTGCAAGGGTTTAATAATTAATGCCATGACATGACCTTGTTGACTAGGAATATCTGCAAAAGGACAAAAAAAACCATTAAATTGAATCTCATGCTGATTCTCAATTGTTGCAGTTAATAAATGAATTGAATCAGGCATTTTGACTAAATGCTCGGCAAAATCAATCCCATTCCCTTCAAATATCGCTGACCAACCACCATGTCCAAAAGGCAATTTCGCTATTGCTAATTCTTTTTCAGCCGCATAAATGTCTTTCACTGCAACCATTCCAATTCTTAATTCTAATTGTAAAGCTTGACTCACAAAATGACTTACCTCAATCATTAAAGGTTCAAAAACTTTTTGTAACCTATCCGGAATCAAAAACATTACGCCATCGCCACCAAAAATAAAAGGAATTTGTGGATAATAAGGACTATTTATAATTGCCAAAATACATAAAGCTCCAGCAATATTGACTTCACGATAACGTCCACAACGAATTGCCTCAGTAGAACCTTTGACATCAGTAATCCATAACATCCAATTTTCAGGAACCGCTGAACATCGACTCGAATTTTGCAAATCGCCAATACTTTGCAAAGGCTCAAGATTTTTAAAAAAATTCAGATTCATATTTTGCTATTATTTATACCTAATTTAGAATTGTGAAATACTTTGTAAACTTTCTACTCGTTGAAATCCTTTAGGTAATAAAGTTCCTCGTTTCGCCCGATCTCCTTGATAAAACGCCCACTCTTTTTGCTTTAAAATTAAAAAGTGTTTTCCTGATATAATTTGTAAATGATCAGTGGCTGACAACGCAGTGATTGCGACCACTTTATCCTGTTGAGATTTAAATTCATTTGTCTCAATTTGAATCATTTGATTCCCCTTACCTTTGGCTAATTGCGGTAGACGTACTATCGAAAATATTAATAATCGACCTTGTAAAGTCGCAACCGCAATCCATTGGGTAAGTGACGGAATCAAAACCGGCGGTAATAATTGTTGTTGATTAAATAAACTCACTACTGCTTTACCAGTTTTATTTTTACTAGATAAGTCTTTTATTTTCACTAAAAAACCATAACCTAAATCACTGGCTAATAAATATTCATCATTCATTTCACCGGTAATTAATTGCGTAAATGTTGCGCCAGAAGGCGGATTTAATCGCCCAGTTAAAGGTTCTCCTTGGCTACGAATGGAAGGTAAATCATGACTATTGAGCGTATAAACTCTACCTGTTGAATCAAATAAATAAATCGGTAAAATAGTGCGTCCTTTAATTGATTGTAAATAGCTATCTCCAGAACGATAAGTAATATTGGCTAATTCAATTTCATAGCCTTTAGCGGCGCGAATCCAACCTTTTTGCGATAAAATAATGGTAATAGGTTCATTAACCATCGTATTATTCGTTTCAAAAGCCTGAGCCACTTTTCGATTAACCAATAAAGATCGACGCGGTTGATGATGTAATTTAGCCTGTTCGATTAATTCTTGTTGAATAAGTTGCGTCAATAATAAGGGCGTGGATAATATTTTTTCTAACTGATTAACTTCTTGCTTTAATTGTTTTTGTTCACGTTGAATTTGTATTTCTTCTAATTTGGCTAATTGTCTTAATTTTAATTCTAAAATCGTTGTGACTTGAGCTTCAGTTAAATGAAAAAGAGTCTTTAATTCAATTTTTGGTGATTCAGTTTCGCGGATAATTTGAATCACTTGATCAAGATTTAAATAAGCAATTAACAATCCTTGCAAATTGTGTAATCGGCACTGGATTTTTTCTAATTGTTGTTGTAATCTATTTTGTAGTACAATTCTTCTAAAAGCCAACCATTCGGTTAAAATTTGTTTTAAATTTTTAACTTGGGGTCGTCCATCTAAACCAATCATATTTAAATTGATACGATAAGTTTTTTCTAAGTCAGTGGTGGCAAATAAATGCGACATTAAACTTTCTGTTTCCTGCCATTTTGCTTTTAAAAATATCACTAAACGGGTAGGATTTTCATGATCTGATTCATCGCGTAAATCTTCAATCATGGGCAATTTTTTTGCCTGCATTTGTGCAGCGATTTGTTCTAAACATTTTGCACCAGACACTTGATAAGGCAGAGCCGTAATTACAATACTTTGTTCTTCCAATTCATATTTTGCGCGTAATTTTAACGATCCATTTCCGCTACAATAAGTTTTATATATTTCCTCTAAAGGGGTTATAATTTCCGCAGAAGTGGGATAATCCGGAGCTTTAATAAAGCTAACTAATTGTTTTATCTCTGCTTCTGGATTTTGTAATAAATATAAACAAGCATCAATTACTTCTTCAATATTATGCGGGGGAATATCAGTTGCCATTCCAACAGCAATTCCGCTTGATCCATTCAGTAATATATTCGGCAATTGCGCAGGTAATATTTTAGGTTCTTGCAAACTGCCATCAAAATTATCCGTCCAAGGCACCGTAGAAAAAGATAATTCATTTAATAAAATCTGTGCATATTTGGTTAAACGTGATTCGGTATAACGCATCGCGGCAAAAGATTTTGGATCATCTAATGATCCCCAATTTCCTTGTCCATCAATTAAAGGATAACGATACGAAAAATCCTGCGCCATTAATACCATCGCTTCATAACAAGCTGAATCTCCATGTGGATGATATTTTCCTAACACATCGCCTACTGTTCTTGCAGATTTTTTATAGGAATGACCGGCAGATAAACCCAATTCCGACATCGCATAAATAATTCGCCTTTGCACCGGTTTTAATCCATCAGCAATATGTGGTAATGCCCGATCCAATATGACATACATGGAATAATCCAAATACGCTTTTTCGGCAAAACTTTTTAAAGATTGTTGTTCAAAATTATCAGCAAATCCCATTTTATTTATTCTCCCTGATTACATGGATTCAAATCTAACCCATTGAATTGTTTTATGATCTGATTGGATAATTTCAATCGGATAATCATATAAAAACAATTTAGTGCCTTTTTTAGGAATCATCTCTATCTTTTCAATAATTAATCCATTTAATGTCTTAGGCCCATTAATAGGTAAATTCCAATGTGTAATTCGATTTAATTCTCGAACCGTAATTTTGGCATTCACTAAATAACTCCCATCTGTTTGTTTTTGCACATCCAATTCTTCGGTAATTAATTCTCCTACAATTTCTTGTAATAAATCTTCTAAAGTGATCAATCCTTGTACATCGCCATATTCATCAACGACTAAACCAATACGCAATTTTTGACTTTTAAAACTTTGCATTTGTTTATGCAATGAAGTGCTAATTGGAATAAATATCGGTTTAATTAGGTGATCGGTAATTTTTTGTTTATCAAAATCAGGATGATTTAATTGTGACAAAATAATGCGTAAATGTAAAAAGCCAATCACTCGTTCAATGCTTTTTTTATAAACTGGTAAACGTGTATGAGGACTTTGTTGAATTTGTTGAATAATTAATTCAATTGGGTCTTCTAAATCAATTCCCACAATTTCATTACGCGGAGTCATGACATCTTCAACCGTTGCCGATTCTAAATCTAAAATACTGACCAGCATTTTTTGATAACGTTTGGGCATTAAATGATCGGATTCGGCTAAAATACTACGCAATTCTTCTTTATTTAAAATGGAATGATGAGAATGTCCAATTTGAATCCCAAATAAATATAATAATAAATTAGAACATAAGTTCACACTCCAAACAATAGGATAAACAATTTTTAATAAAATGGTATAAATCCAAGCCGAAGGGAAAGCTAAAATTTCGGGTTTAACGGCGGCAAAAGTTTTAGGGGTAACCTCGGCAAAAATTAACATAATTAAAGTTAAAATTATCGCCGCAATTGGAATTGCCTCATCACCGGCTAAACGAATCGCAATTACTGTCGCTAAAGAAGAAGCTAAAGTATTAGCAAAACAATTACCTAATAAAATTAAACTAATTAATCGATCTGGACGTTGTAATAATTTCGCGGCTTTAATCGCCCCTAAATGTTTTTGCTTGACTAAATGTTGTAATCGATAGCGATTTAAACTCATTAATGCGGTTTCAGAACCGGCAAAAAAACCCGAAATAATTAATAACAGAACTAATGCTGTAAATAAAAGACTAAGCGCAATATCGTTCAAGAAAATATCTACCGTAATTCAAAAAACAACATACTCGCTAGACTGAATTCATTTGTCAAGCATCGATTTAGTAAAATGTGCTAATCAGCTCTGTTATAATTGACAATTAACTTTGCTTTAAATGGAGAACAACATGAAAATGAATCTGAATTATGCTTTGATTTTACTTCTCAGTTTAACTGTATCACCATTCGTGAGTGCTGAATCGGTGATTCCGGATACTGAAGCTGACAGTTACGCTGAACAAGTTAGCGATCAAGCGGTGCATGGTCTGACCAATATCGGTAGTGCCGTGTTAGAAATTCCCAAAAGCATGGTGAACGCGACTAATGAAAGCAATGTTGCTTTAGGGGTAATCGGAGGTTTAACCAAAGGCATTTTGCATACTGCCGGACGATTTGCCTCTGGCGTAGTCGAATTAGTCACCGCCCCCATTTTAACCAAACCGATTGCTCAACCGGCTAAAATTTGGGAAGATTTCGATACGGAAACCACATATGGTCCGGCATTTCGCTTAGAACGTGAAAATGCAGAGGCAAATGATAACAAAAATGCTACTGGTAATAATGGTAAATAAATTAACGGCTTTATTCTAAATCAAAAGCTTGAATTTTACGGGTTAATGTATTTCTGCCATAACCTAATAACAGGGCGGCTTCATAACGCTTACCTCCGGTATGATTTAAAGCCGCCTGTACTAATAAAGTTTCGACTTTATTAATCGTATCTTTTGCAATATTTGCCACGCCCGCTTTTAATTGTTGATTAATCGATTCTGTTAATAAACTCTGCCAATCGGTTTGAGATTTATTAACAGAAATTAAAGACGTTTTATCTTGTGTCGATTGCATCATTTCTGGTGGTAAATCGGTTAAATAAATTTCATTACCACTTGCCATAACCGTTAACCATCGACAAATATTTTCTAATTGTCTTACATTTCCGGGCCAAGCTAAAGTCATTAAAAAAGCTTCGGTTTCTGGGCGTAAAGTTTTGGCTTCAGTTTGTAATTCAATTGCCGCTTGAGTTAAAAAATAACGCATTAATAAAATAATATCTTGCCCGCGTTCGCGTAAAGGAGGAATGTGAATCCGAATCACATTTAAACGATGAAACAAATCTTCCCTAAATCGCCCTTCAGCCACTAATAATTCTAAATTTTGATGCGTGGCGGCAATAATTCTAACATCGACTTTAATCGAAGTCGTTGCGCCAATGGGATAATATTCTCCATCGGCTAATACTCGTAATAAACGAGTTTGTAATTCTGCGGGCATATCGCCAATTTCATCCAAAAATAAAGTTCCTTTATCGGCTTGTTCAAATCGTCCTGCTCGACGAGATTGCGCTCCAGTAAACGCGCCTTTTTCGTGTCCAAATAATTCCGATTCCATTAAATCTTTGGGAATTGCCGCCATATTTAATGCGATAAAAGGTTTATTTACTCTAGGACTATGACGATGTAATGCTTTAGCCACTAATTCTTTACCCGTTCCAGAATCGCCATTAATTAAAACGGTAATATGCGATCTAGCCAATCTACCAATTGCTCGAAATACTTCTTGCATTGCTGACGAGGCACCAATAATTTCTGGGGTAACGGTTAATTCGGAATGAGGATCAAATTTTTGTTGATTGCGTTGTTGTTTACTATGGCTACAAGCGCGTTGAATAATATCGACCATTTCTTTTAAATCAAACGGTTTAGCCAAATATTCAAAAGCTCCGCCATGAAAAGCCGCTACTGCACTTTCTAAATCGGAATGCGCTGTCATTACAATAATCGGCAAATTAGGATATTGTTTACGAATTCGAGCTAATAATTCCAAACCATCCATATCAGGCATCCGAATATCGGTTAATAACGCATCGGGTAATTCTTCAATTAACGCTTGTAATAAACTTTTAGCTTCAGAAAAACAACGACAATTAATTGCCGCTTTTTGTAAAGCTTTATCTAATACCCAGCGAATTGATTTATCATCATCAATAATCCATACTTTATCGGTATTGTGCATATTATAACTCCAAAGGTAAATAAACCGAAAACACCGTATTTCCGGGTTCACTGCGACATTCAATTAAGCCTTGATGCTGATTAATTAATCCTTGTGCAATGGATAAACCTAAACCCGTACCATCTGCACGACCGGTAATCATAGGATAAAAAATTTGACCTATGATATTTTCTTTAATTCCATAACCATTATCGATAATATCGATCCGAATTAATAATTTATATAATTTTCTACCGATGGTCATTTGTCGATGAATTCGAGTTTTTAATAAAATTCTACCTTGATCTAAATGTTCTATCGCTTGTGCTGCATTGCGTACAATATTTAAAATAGCTTGAATCAATTGATTTTTATCCGCTAATAATTCCGGAATACTGGGATCATAATCACAATCAATCCGAATTTGTCCATTGGTTTCGGCTAAAACCAATTGTCGAACTCGCTCAATAATTTGATGAATATTTAATCGTGTTTTATGTGGAACGCGATTAGGACCTAACATTTTATCCATTAAATCGCGTAATCGATCGGCTTCCGCAATAATAATTTGTGTATATTCTTTTAATTCCGGATCAGTTAATTCAAAATCTAATAATTGCGCCGCGCCTCTTAATCCACCTAATGGATTTTTAATTTCATGGGCTAATCCTCGCACTAACATTCGACTAATTTGTTGTTGAGCAGATAATTGTTCTTCTTTGGTAATCCATAATTGCCTATCGACTTGCTGCAATTCTAATAAAACTTCGATTGCACCATTTGCATCGCTTAACGGTGTCATACTACAATTAACCGTTAAAGGATGATTGAGTAATTCTAAACTTAATTCACGTCCAATCACTGCCTCTTCTGTGGTTATGGATTGTTGTAAATGAGTTAAAATTAAAGGCGAATTTCTAAAAATGTATTCAGCAGAACGACCTAATAAATGTTTCGCACTATCGGCTAATAAAATTTCGCCACTAGTGTTAATATAAGTCAAGATTAATTGCTGATTAAATAACAGAATGGCTAAATTAAGGTGATCAAGAATTTTTTTATGCATTGCAAACGTCCATAGCTAATGAAATTTCAAATTTGATCAGCAAATCTTAGACCAAAATGTTATAAAGCCAGATTTTTTAACAAAATCGGTGCAAATTTTGAGGATTGTGAACCATTTTAGCACTAAATTAAATCATTATGCACTATTGTGGTGCAAATTATCCGGATTAGGAAACTTTATTATGAAATATCAAGATTTACGCGATTTTATTGCTCAATTAGAAAAACACGGACAATTAAAACGTATTCACATCGAAGTTGATCCGTATTTAGAAATCACTGAGATTTGTGATCGCGTTTTAAAACAACAAGGCCCCGCTTTATTATTTGAAAATGTTAAAGGCGCGAATATTCCGCTATTAGCCAATTTATTTGGTACTACTGAAAGAGTAGCAATGGGAATGGGCGGCTATTCTTTAGAAGATTTACGACAAATCGGACAAGTATTAGCTTATTTAAAAGAGCCTGAACCACCTAAAGGATTAAAACAAGCTTTAGAAAAATGGCCTTTATTTAAACAAGTTTTAAATATGAATCCAAAAGTTATTTCTAATCCGCCGTGTCAACAATTAATTCGTATTGGCGATGAAATTGATTTAGCTGATTATCCGATTCAAACTTGTTGGCCCGAAGATGCTGCGCCTTTAATTACTTGGCCATTAGTCATTACTAAAGGTCCTATTAAATCTAGGCAGAATTTAGGCATTTATCGTCAACAAGTGATTGGTAAAAATAAATTAATTATGCGCTGGTTAGCTCATCGTGGAGGAGCTTTAGATTTTCGTGAATTTCAACAACACTATCCGAATCAACCGTTTCCAATTGCCGTTGCATTAGGGGCTGATCCGGCAACTATTTTAGCAGCAGTTACGCCAATTCCTGATCAACTTTCTGAATATGCTTTTGCCGGTTTATTACGCGGAAGTAAAACGGAAGTAGCGCAAGGCTTAATCACTCCTTTACAAATTCCTGCGAGTGCAGAAATCGTATTAGAAGGTTTTATTTATCCGAATGAATTTGCGAATGAGGGACCTTTTGGTGATCATACTGGATATTATAATGAGGTCAGTCAATTTCCAGTATTTACTGTGGAAAGAATTAGTCAACGTCAAGCTCCGATTTATCACAGCACTTATACCGGAAAACCGCCAGATGAACCCGCCATTTTAGGTGTTGCATTAAATGAAATTTTTGTACCGATTTTACAAAAACAATTCCCAGAAATTATCGATTTTTATTTACCACCTGAAGGCTGTTCTTATCGATTAGCAGTGATTAGTTTAAGAAAACAATATCCGGCTCATGCCAAAAGAGTTATGTTTGGCATTTGGTCATTTTTGCGACAATTTATGTACACTAAATTTGTGATTGTGGTTGATGATGATATTAATATTCGTGATTGGAAAGAAGTGATTTGGGCAATAACGACTCGTATGGACCCGGCGCGAGATGTGACGATTATTGAAAATACTCCGATTGATTATTTAGATTTTGCGTCTCCGATTTCAGGTTTAGGTTCTAAAATGGGTTTTGATGCGACGAATAAATGGGCGGGCGAAACTCAAAGAGAATGGGGGCGAACGATTCAAATGTCGGAGTCAATTATTCGTAAAGTTGATCAAATGTGGCAACAATTGGGATTATAAATAAGTAATTAATCGAAAATTATTGAGTGTTGCAAAATCCTCTTAACCCCTTTAATTAAAGGGGGAACTCCCTATATCATATTTATATTTAATCTATTTGTCTCATCATTTCAATAATTTTCATTGTTTCGATTGATACCGTAGTCACTCGCATTAATAAATCAATCACCGTCTCTTTATAATCGGAAAATCGATAAGTATTAAATTTTTCGGCAATCGTGGGGTCTTTTGGTTTCTTTTCTTTATATTGGTCTAAAACCCATTCTAAGGCAGAACGATTACCGAGTTTATAGTCCCAAGCAATAACGGGAATACCGCTTAAAGTGGTATTATCATC
>JACCEE011467645.1_pt1 | contig 11226 bp, 9 predicted proteins | sample 7449931 | NCBI WGS metagenome assembly JACCEE01 (sample SAMN15323457, study PRJNA562643) | freshwater metagenome | isolation source: river surface water | place: USA:Blue River Watershed | collected 2017-08-19 | reverse complement strand
GAAAAGGGCAACCTGTTTAACATGCTGAAAGCCGATGAAATTGGAATGACTTTGACCGAACACTTTATGATGCGCCCGACCGCTTCAGTGAGCGGAGAATTCTTCGTGCATCCCGAATCGAAATATTTTAGCCTCGAAAAAGTGGGCAAAGACCAGGTTGAAGATTATGCCCGACGAAAAGGAGTGAGCGTGGAAGTCATCGAAAAATTTATGCCTGCGAATTTGAATTATAAGGGGATTTAAAAAAGTGTTCAGTCGCTGTTGACAGTCGCAAAACGTTTCACTGAGCGGATGAACTTCAGTCATCTGATTATTGAAACTATACCCGAAATTGATTGTAGAAAAGTATTTTGATCAAACATCTCAATGAGAATAATTTTAGATACAAATATACTTAGGAATGACTATTTCTTTAGCTCCTACCAATTTAGAATCCTACAGGACTTTTCTCGCAAAACATTTTCAACAATTGTAATTCCAGAAATTGTATTTGACGAATTAGTTGCGCTTTACAAGCGGGATTTGTTGTTCCACGAAATAAATATTCGAAAATCACAAAATAATTTGGAGTTGTTACTTGAAGGGATAAACATACATTTTGAAAAACTGAATTTAAATGTTGATGAGGCAGTTAAAGAATATTCTGAATATGTTAAAAAATGGCTAGGTAAGTTAAACGCTGAATTTCCTGAATATCAAGATTTGTTTCTCAGAGAAGTTGTAAGAAGATCCAATGAACGAATCAAACCTATATCTGATAAAGGAGAAGAATTTAGGGACGCCATATTATGGTTAACAATATTGGATTATCTGAAAAAAGATAGATTTGACGAAACGGTGTTTATCTCAAACAATGCAAGAGATTTTGCTGATGAAACCCAAACATCTCTACACCATCAGCTTCAAGATGATCTGAAAAGTCAAAACTCGACACTGACGTATTACAAGTCATTAAATGATTTTATTGACTGCAGAGTAAATGAAATAATCTTTATTTCGAATGAATGGTTAGTTGATCATTTAAATTGGACAAAATTGAATGAAGATGCACCCCTAGTTGTAGAAGGAATTAATGCTACTTGCTTTTATGAATATTATTATCGAAGTAACTTCGATGAGAACGATGTAGAATATTGGGATGTTATATCCGCTTCGTTTAAAAAAGACGCATCAGATTTTTTTGTTTATAAGCCAGATTCATCAGATTTATATAGTGTTGAAATCCACTTAGAGGGAGTCTGTACAATAAGATTTATTAACGACAGGCAAAAATTTACTGATAGAGAGGTTGAGTTCTTTACAAATATTTATATTTATTTATCAATGAAGGCCGGAATTATTATTGGATATAGTGGGTACTATGAGGAGGATAGCATGTTATGCTTACCAGATTAAGGTTATAATCAATATTTTTAATATCAAACACCTTGAAAATTTAAAATTAAACTTTAGGATTTCAAGGTAAATATTTATTTTAAACCTTGAAAATCTAAAGTCACGCTTTAGATTTTCAATATATTTTCTATCTTTGCAGGGTAAAATCAATTCCAGATGTACCTCTTTCGTCCTGAATATGAAGCAGAAATAAGGCAAACGCTGTTGGCAAACCCCGTTGCAGCGATTCTTGGGCCGCGCCAATGCGGGAAAACAACCATTGCCCGAAAGCTGGGAGCAGAAACGCCTTCTACCTTTTTCGATCTGGAAGACCCGGATGATTTTGAACTGCTGAAAAATTCAGCCAAGCAAATCCTTAGCCAACAAACGGGCTTGGTGGTGATTGACGAAGTTCAGCGACTTCCGGAGTTATTTCATTTACTGCGCGTAATGGCCGACCAACAAAACGCAGATCGTAAGTTTTTACTGCTGGGCAGCGCTTCTCCCGAACTGATGCGCAACTCGTCGGAAACGCTGGCCGGGCGAATTGGCTTTGTTGACCTGACAGGCTTCCGGTTGGATGAGGTTGGCGTCGAAAACCTTTCATCGCTTTGGCTGAAAGGTAGTTTTCCGCGTTCGTATCTGGCCGATGACGATCTGCAAAGTTATCAGTGGAGGCAGGATTTTATCCGAACCTTTCTGGAAAGAGATCTAGGGCAATTGGGATTCAATCTTCCGGCACCAACTATGCGCCGGTTTTGGATTATGTTGGCTCATTACCACGGACAAATATGGAAAGCTTCGGAATTTGCCCGTGCGCTGGGCGTTTCGGAACCGACCATAAAAAGCTGGCTCGACATTTTATCAGGAGCTTACATGGTTCGGCAGGTTCAGCCTTGGTACGAAAACCTTCAGAAACGGCAAGTGAAATCGCCCAAAATATTTATTCGCGACAGTGGTTTGTTGCATGCGTTGCTTTCGCTGCAAGATTCTGAAATACAAACCAATCCTAAACTTGGCGCTTCGTGGGAAGGATTCGTGATCGAGCAAATCATTAGTCGATTGAAAACCCGTGATTACTATTACTGGCGGACGCATGCCGGACTTGAGCTCGATTTACTCGTGATGAAAAACGGCAAACGTTTGGGTTTCGAGATCAAATATTCGGAAACACCAAAGGTGACCCGTTCGATGCACCAAATTATTGAGGATCTGAAACTCGATCAGTTTTTCATTGTTTATCAGGGAAAACATAGGCTCGAACTGGAAGCAAAAATTCAGTTGTTGCCTGTTATCGACATTGTAAAAGAAAATTTCTAAATCCCTTTAATCTTAAATGAATGAAAAAAGGAAGCCCCAAAACTGCCGTGATTTACTTTTTACTGGGTTTAGCTGTTATGTTTGTACTTGATATGATTTTTCATTTTAATAACTCGGTGGAAACCCAACTGAAACGTGAAATGAACAAAACTCAGAATAAAATAGAGAACATTTTTAGATAATATTTCGTTCAAATTCCGGGAGTCAGCCCGTGCTTGAACCTTTAAATACCCCTGAAATGAAAGTAATTGACATTATCAATCAAAGCGACAAAACTGTTTTTTCATTTGAGCTTTTGCCCCCGCTCAAAGGCAACGATGCCAGCAAAATTTACAACACCATTGAAACGCTGATTGATTTCAACCCGAAATACATCAATATTACCACACATCGCGACGAGATGGTATACGTGGAACTGCCCGACGGACGTATCGAGAAACGCATTGTCCGCAAGCGTCCCGGAACGGTTGCTATTGCGGCCAATATCCAGCACAAATACGGAATTCCGGTCATCCCGCATATTTTGTGCGGAGGGTTCACCAAAAGCGAAACTGAGCATGTATTGATTGACCTGAATTTCATGGGTATTAAAAATGTACTTGCTCTGCGCGGCGATGGCAACAAGGGCGAACATGTTTTCCGTCCTGAGTCAAACGGACATGCCAATGCCAATCAACTGGTTGAGCAAATTGTGAACCTGCGCAACGGAAAATACCTGGAAGCCGACTTAAAGAATACAGCTTCAATGGATTTTTGTATTGGTGTTGCCGGTTATCCTGAAAAGCATTTCGAATCACCAAATCCTGAAACCGACCTGCATTTTCTTAAGCAGAAAATTGATGCAGGTGCTGACTACATTGTTACCCAGATGTTTTTCGACAATCAAAAATACTATGATTTTGTAAGTCGTTGCCGGGCAGCCGGAATCACTGTTCCGATTATTCCGGGCATCAAACCCATTAATCTGCGCAATCAGTTAACCGTGTTGCCAAAGCTTTTCAGTATTGATATTCCGCAGGAACTGGCTACCGAACTGGCTAAATGTAAAACCGACGACGATGCCAAAGTTGTGGGGACAGAGTGGGCCATTCAGCAATCGAAAGATTTGGTAGCAAATAAAGTTCCGAGTTTGCACATTTATACCTATGGCGTATCCGATAATACCCGAAAAATAGTAGAAGCTGTATTCTAGTCTGAAGATTGGGCATGGAGTTGAAGTTCAGGGTGTGTTAATTTATTTTAATGCCCGCTGAGTATGGTATTTTTCAAAAGCGGGTTACCCTGATTCAGAAAGAATGTGCTATCTTCGCACCCGTTAAATTGTGCTTAATTGGCAACCTTCGGGTTTGACTTTTAAAATATTAAAGCACATTGAGCAAAATGTTTCAGCAAATTACATGGCTATCTGCCAAACGGGTGGATCTCAATTAAAAATCAAATTCATGAATTCATGAAAAACTTCAAAAAACTGAACAATATTGTTGGATGGCTAACTTTCGCGGTTGCCGCAATTACCTATTTGTTAACCATCGAACCAACAGCCAGTTTCTGGGATTGTCCCGAGTTTATCACTACCTCGTACAGACTTGAAGTTGGTCACCCTCCGGGCGCTCCGTTTTTCATGATTTTGGGTCGGTTTTTCACCATTTTAGGTGGCAGTGCTGCTAATGCCGCAGTGATGATCAATGCCATGTCGGCGCTGGCCAGTGCCTTCACCATTTTGTTCCTTTTCTGGACCATAACTCACCTTTCGAAAAAATTAATCAAGCCACAAGGCGAAGCCTACACCCAGGGTCAACTTATTGCTATTTTGGGTAGCGGTGTTGTGGGTGCTTTGGCTTACACTTTCTCCGATACATTCTGGTTCTCGGCTGTTGAGGGCGAGGTTTATGCCTCCTCGTCGCTGTTTACCGCGCTGGTTTTTTGGGCTATCCTGAAATGGGAAAATGAAGCCGACGAACCTCATGCCAATCGCTGGATTATCCTGATTGCATACCTGATGGGACTTTCAATCGGGGTTCACTTGCTGAACCTGCTGGCCATTCCAGCTATCGTGTTTGTTTATTATTTCCGCAAATATCCGTTAACCCGTAATGGAGTACTTATTAGCCTTGCCGCTTCACTTCTGATTTTGGGTGTAGTTATGTATGGCATTATCCCCGGAGTAATTACGGTTGCTTCGTGGTTCGAGCTGATGTTTGTAAATGGAGTTGGCTTACCATATAACACCGGTGCAGTTATTTATGCATTCTTGCTTATTGCCGGTTTGGTTTACGGAATTTTATATACCATCAGGAAAAAGAAAGTACTTTGGAATACGATTTTACTTGGTGTAACCGTGATACTGATTGGCTATTCGTCGTTTGCCATGATTGTAATTCGCTCGTCGGCAAACCCACCGATGGATCAGAACAGCCCCGACAATGTATTTTCATTGCTGAGCTACCTGAACCGCGAACAGTATGGCGATCGCCCGTTGCTTTACGGCCAGTATTACAATACTCCGCTCGATAAATATGTCGACGACAAACCTTATTACATCCAGAAGAATGGTAAATACGTGGTTGCCGATATGCGTCAAAAACCGGTATTCGATTCAAATTTGAGTACTATTTTCCCACGTATGTATAGTCGCGAAAACGATCATATTGAAGCGTATAAAAATTGGGCCAATATTAAAGGACGCAAAGTTTCGGTAACCGACGAAGATGGCCAGGCGAAAACAATTGATCTGCCAACCTTTGGCGAGAATCTTACTTTCTTCCTGAATTACCAGGTCGGTCACATGTATTTCCGCTATTTTATGTGGAACTTCTCCGGCCGTCAGAGCGACATTCAGAGCCACGGAGAGATTACCAACGGGAACTGGATTACCGGAATTAACTTCATCGACTCCATTCGTTTGGGCGATCAGAAAAACCTTCCGGCCGAATTTAAAAACAACAAAGGGAAGAATGCCTATTACATGCTGCCGTTTATTCTCGGTATCCTGGGTATTGTATTCATGTATAACCGCGGGATTGACGGCAAAAAGGATTTGTGGACCGTATTCCTGTTGTTCATCATGACCGGGCTGGCTATTGTAATATACCTGAATCAAACACCGCTTCAGCCACGCGAACGCGACTACGCATACGCCGGTTCATTCTATGCTTTCACCATCTGGATTGGAATTGGAGTATTAGGTATTTACGAGTTCCTGAAAAAATATATTTCGGATACCACCAGCGCTGGTGTTGCCGGTGGATTGGCTCTATTGCTGGTACCGATGCTCATGGCGGCAGAAAACTGGGACGACCACGATCGTTCGAACCGATACACCTGCCGTGACTTTGGAGCCAACTACCTGAAATCGTGTGCACCCAATGCGGTAATTTTTACCAATGGCGATAACGATACTTTCCCATTGTGGTACAACCAGGATGTGGAAGGCGTGCGTAAGGATGTTCGTGTGTGTAACCTCAGCTACTTCCAAACCGATTGGTATATCGACCAAATGAAGAGCAAAGCTTATGAATCGGAGCCGTTGCCAATTTCATTTACCCACGATTTATATGTGCAGGGAAAACGTGATGTGATTTACCTGATGGAAGATCCTCGCCTGAAAGGTTCGGTTGAGCTGAAAAAAGCCCTTGAATTTGTAAAGGATGAAGACCCGCGTACTAAACTGGAACAAGCCGACAACGCAGCGTATATTCCTTCGAAACAATTGTACATGGTGGTTGATAAAGAAGCTGTAATCCGCAATAAAGCTGTTAATCCACAGGATTACGATAAGATTGTAGATACCTTAAAAATTGACCTGAGCAATAAACATTACATTACCAAAGACGAATTGATGGTGCTGGATATGATTGCCAACAACAATTGGGAACGTCCGTTGTATTTTGCCATTACGGTTGGTCGCGATAAGTATATCAATCTTCAGGATTACTTCCAACTGGAAGGATTGGCTTACCGTTTGGTGCCAATCAAAACCGAATCGAGCGACGGTGGATTGAATGTTGGTCGGGTTGATTCGAAAGCCATGTACGAACAGGTGATGAATAATTTCAAGTGGGGCAATATGAACAGTCCGAAAGTTTACATCGACGAGAACAATGCCCGCATGATGATGAACATCCGAAACACCTTTAACCGTTTGGCTGAAACTTTGGTTGCCGAAGGTCAAACCGACAAGGCAGTTCAGGTACTCGATCGCGGTATTGAACTGATTCCGCATAAAATTGTACCATACAACTATTTCTCGATAATGATGGCCGAAACCTATTTCAATGCCGGAAAAGCTGAAAAAGGAAAAGAAATCATCAATACGATCATGACAGATTATGAAGAACAGCTCGAGTATTTCTTTAAACTGAACAAGCCAATGCGTGCGTCGGTTGACGAAGATATTCAGCGTATTTTATACTTCATGCGTGAAATGGGTGCGGTTTGCGCTCGTGGTAAACAGGCCGATTTAGGTAAAGAAGTTACCACTGCGTTTAACAATTATCTGAACAGATACAGTTCGTTGAAATAATGATGCGTTTTGATCCCCGGGTGCGCTTGCCCGGTTTCTTTACCTCGCTGTACTCCAGTGCAGTGTGGCGTTTTTCGGAAACAGAGCGGATTGTTTACCTGACTTTTGACGACGGGCCTATTCCGGAAGTTACCCCCTGGGTACTCGACTTGCTGAGAGAGGAAAACATCCGCGCCACATTTTTTTGTGTTGGCGAAAATGTGATGAAGCATCCGGAAGTTTATCAACGGGTTCTGGCCGAAGGCCATTCAGTGGGGAATCATACTTACAACCACTGGCAGGGACTGAAACACAGTAATGACGCATTTTTCAGTAATGTTGAAAAAGCCGGAGAATACATTCGTTCCGATTTATTCAGGCCGCCACACGGTTGGATGAAAGCATCGCAATATCGGCATCTGAAACAGAAATATAAAATAATAATGTGGGACTTAATTACCTGTGATTATGATAGGCGGTTGACATCGGAGCAAGTTTTCCGGAATGTTGCCGATTATGTCAGACCGGGATCAATTATTACGTTTCACGATTCGATAAAAGCTCAGGCTCATTTAATGAATGTCCTTCCGAGGGCAATCCGCTGGATGAAAGAGCAGGGCTATCTGTTCGAAGCGATACCGTTCAAAAATGCATAACGAACAGGCAGTAAGATTCTTGCTGCCTGTAAAAATTTAAGGGAAATGATGAATGTTTTAATTGTTGGATCAGGAGGAAGAGAACATGCTATGGCATGGAAGATTAAGCAATCGCCAATGGTTGACCAACTGTTTATTGCCCCAGGCAATGCAGGTACTTCAGAGTTAGGTACGAATATTCCGGTTGGGGTTAACAATTTCGAAGGCCTGAAAAAAGCGGTTCTCGAAAATCAGATCAGGCTGGTGGTGGTTGGTCCGGAAGTACCGCTTTGTGCCGGATTACACGATTTCTTCAGTTCCGACGATAGTTTGAAAAATGTTCTCGTAGTTGGCCCGCATCAATACGGCGCGCAGCTTGAAGGAAGCAAGGATTTTGCTAAAGAGTTTATGATGCGTCACCAGATTCCAACGGCCAAATACCTGTCTGTAACTTCTGAAAACCTTCAGGAAGGACTTGCATTTCTGAAAACGATGAAGGCTCCTTATGTATTAAAAGCCGACGGGTTGGCTGCCGGTAAAGGTGTTTTAATCATCACTGAACTTGAGGAAGCTGAAAACTCGCTGAAAGAAATGCTCGGCGGGCAATTTGGAGCGGCCAGCAGCAAAGTGGTGATCGAAGAATTTTTGAGCGGCATTGAATGTTCGGTGTTTGCCATAACCGATGGAAAAGATTATAAAATACTTCCGGTTGCCAAAGATTACAAGCGAATTGGTGAAGGCGATACCGGTTTAAATACCGGTGGTATGGGCGCTATTTCGCCTGTTCCGTTTGCCGACGATGTATTTATGCAGAAAGTTGAAGAACGGATTATCCGCCCAACGGTTGAAGGATTGAAAAAAGATCAGATCAGGTACAATGGCTTTATATTCTTCGGTTTGATAAATGTTGGCGGAGAGCCAATGGTGATTGAGTACAATGTACGCATGGGCGATCCGGAAACCGAAGCCGTGATGTTGCGCATCAAATCTGATTTTGTTGATTTGCTTTTGGGCGCTGCCGATGGCACTTTGGCTTCGAAAAGCATCGAGATTGACGAGCGTGCCGCAGTTACCGTAATGTTGGTTTCAGGTGGATATCCGGGCGATTACGAAAAAGGGAAAGTTATTTCAGGCCTTGAAAAGATTGAAAACAGTATAGCCTTTCATGCCGGGACAACATTAAAAAACGGCAAAGTTTGTACCGATGGCGGACGCGTTATTGCCATTAGTTCGTATGGTGCAAACATGAACGAGGCTTTGGCCTGCTCATATAAAAACGCTGAGTTGGTTAATTTTGAAGGAGTGTATTACCGTAAAGATTTAGGTTTCGACTTATAATTTGAGCCTGAATTGAATTCCGGGAGGTAAACCTGAAAACAAAAAAGCATGCTACTTAGATCGTTAAAATCAAACCCAACCTATCAGTTTTTGCTGGTTCCATTCATTGCCATAGCGTTGTGGATTAAATCGTTCATGGAACCTATGCTTTTCCCGTTTTATCAGGGCGAAGATGCCATGTTGCTTTACCAGCCAATCAGTTATTTCCTGGGGAAAAATGCCATGGCCGGAACCATTACATCTTTGATTTTCACGATTCTGCTTGCCTTTTTGGTATTCAAGATAAATGTTCAGTACTCTTTTATAAAAGTCCGCACCGTATTGCCTTCGGTACTGTTCATCTTAATATCCAGTGGATTACACGAATTGCATTCCATGCATCCCGTATATCTGGCTGCATTATTTCTGATTCTGACCATTGACCGTATATTCAACTCTTACGAGAAAGATGTTATTCACTCTAATGCTTTCGATGCCGGAATTTTACTCGCGGTGGGATCGCTCTTTTATTTCAACCTGGTTTTCTTTTTTCCCTTCCTTTGGATTGGGTTCATCACGTTAAAACCAAAGGTTAACTGGCGCGAATATATTCTTTCGACCCTCGGATTTGTATTTCCGTGGCTGGCAGCGCTGGCTTATTATGGTGCAACCGGGCAGATTGATGAATTTACAACCATAATAAAAGCGAACCTTTCGTTACATGGTTCGCTTTTAAAAGGAAATCTGGCAGTGCAGATCTACCTTGGATTTCTGGCTCTGTTGATTCTTATCTCGAGTGTATCGCTTTTGTCGCAATACGATTTTAAGAAAATCAGTGCCCGTAAGTATTTTAAAGCTTTCTTCTGGGTATTTTTAATTTCGTGTATCCTTCTTGTTGCCAATCCCGGTGTATCACAGGATATCATTATTCTGTTGTCAATTCCGGTATCTTTCCTGGTTTCGAATTATCTGATTTACATGAAACGTCCGATCTGGGGCGAAATCATATTATACATTCTTCTGGCAGGCGTAATTTACCTTCAGTTTATTTAAGCGTTTTTTAGAACCAGTTCTTCCGCTTGAAGGTATAGATACCAATTAATACCAATACTGTAGAAATCGAAATTACATAGCCAAAGGCAAAGTGCGATTCTTCTAACCCGTTCGGAACATTCATCCCGTACATACTTGCAACCATATTTGGGATCATCAGGATAATGGTAACTGCCGTGAGCTGCTTCATGATCACGTTCAGGTTGTTTGAGATAATTGAAGCAAAGGCGTCCATCATTCCGGTTTGAATGTCGCTGTACACATTCGCCATTTCCAAAGCCTGCTTGGTTTCAATGATAACGTCTTCCATCAGGTCTTCATCGTGATCAATGCCGCTCATGTTGCGGCCGTTTCGCATTTTGGCCAGCACCATTTCGTTCGATTTCAGCGAGGTGATGAAGAATACCAGACATTTCTCCATGCTCAGCAACCGATGCAATTCCTTGTTCTTGGTGGCAGTTTCCAGATCTTTTTCAATCAGGGCAGTTTGTACATTGATTTCTTTCAGGAACTGAAGGAACCAAACGGCCGAGAAAAGGAAAATACGCAATACATAGTCGAACTTGTTTGCAATGGTAATTTTATTCTCGTTGACTGCTTTTATGAGTGAAGAGATAATTTTGGTTCTTCGCGAGCAGATCGTGATAATCTGGTTGTTTGAAAAAATGATCCCTAAAGGAACGGTGGTAAACGGTACCCCATTATTCTGATTATTCAGCGGAACACGCAAAATGATCAGGATATTGTCTTCCTCAACCTCGATACGCGAACGCTCATCGGTATCCAGGACGTCCATGATAAAATCACGGGGAGCATTGTAATTGTTGATTAGAAGTTCAACTTCTTCGTTGGTTGGTTCTTGCAGATTTATCCAGCAGTTTGGCTGATATTCGGCCAGGCGGTTAAATGAAGTACCGGTTTCCCAATAAGTAATCATAGTTTCTCCGTTTTTGTCGACAAACAGAGACTATGACGGGCTCTGTTTACCGGATTAATAACTTACTTAACTGTGTCGAATGATAATCG
>JACCEE012708690.1_pt1 | contig 11228 bp, 2 predicted proteins | sample 7449931 | NCBI WGS metagenome assembly JACCEE01 (sample SAMN15323457, study PRJNA562643) | freshwater metagenome | isolation source: river surface water | place: USA:Blue River Watershed | collected 2017-08-19 | reverse complement strand
ATTTGCAACTGACTCTAGCAGAAGAATTAGGAGTACAAGCCGTTACTTATGAAGGTCAAGCAATGTCCAGCCAAGCCTCTTTTAGTGGTGGTTTTTCGGTTGAAAATGCGGAACTGCGGGGTGACGGAAATGTTGATGCTACAAAACCAGTAAAAATCACTGGTCAAATTCAAGTTGATCCCGCCCACGTGGGACAAAGTGCTGATTTGGTGGTTTATGTCCACTATTCTGAATTAAGCAACCCTGCTACCACTGCATTAATGTTGGCTGAAGAGGGGCGGAAAATCCTGCCTTGGAATTCTGATGTGGCAAGTCTGCAACCTTTTACGAAGGTTACTTTGCAAGCCAGTCATCCCCTAGAGATTTACAATGGACTGCTGCCAGAAAGTAAAATCAAGATTTATTTCGGCTACTTGCTGTCTGATGGGACTTTGATTACCAACAAGTTACCCATTGATCTTGCTGTTGAAACCATCTCAACGACTTCTAACGCCGAGGCAGAGGTGGCTGAAGAGTCTGCTGCTCAGATCGATATTACTCCATTGCTTACCGCAGGCGAAGATGATGGTCGTCTCGTGGGAACGTATGCAAAGAAGTGGGAAAATGGTCGAACCTTAAAAGTAGGTTTTGATTTCACAGGAGCAAATTTCAACTATGTACCTTCTGGTTGTTACAGGGGTATGGCAAGAAGTGTGTGCGAAAATACTGTCACAGATGCGGTGATGAAAACAATTGCTACCTGGAGTCAGTACGGGAATATTTATTTTAGAAAAGCAGCTTGGAATGAAGCAGATATTCGCATTCAATTTCTTGAAGAAGGTTCATATTCTTATGTTGGTACAGATAGTAAGTCTGTAGCAGGAAAAACCATGAATTTAGCCTTCAGTTTCCTCAGTCCAGCCGAAAGCTTCAAAAGAACAGTGCTTCATGAATTTGGTCATGCCATTGGTTTAGAACATGAACATATCAGTCCAAATGTTGCTTACAATTGGAACGAATCCCAAATCCTTGCAGAAACAGCAAAGTGGGGATGGAGTGCAGAAAACACTCGTTTTAACATTATTAACAACTTACTGAAAGGTCAATCCAAAAGTGCTTTCTACACCACCCAATTTGATCCTAACTCGATCATGATTTACTCAATTCCTAAAACTTGGGTATCTGCGGCAGACCTAGCCAATCCTCAAAAGTGTCCGGATGCAGCACGAGGCTATTGTGTCGCGCCAAAAACTGACCTTTCTGCAATGGATAAGCAAGGTATTGCAGTATTTTATCCACAACGCTCGTTAAGTTCTGGATGTTCTTACACATATAATCCGACCGCTTATCGTCAAGGTACGGCATTATGGGACGGACACATTGGCTATGTTGCCTTTAATAACCCAACCACTTCTACAGTCAAAGTGACTCTCTATCATCCCGACGCGCCGCAATGGGCTTTTGGGTCGTGGAATATTCCCGCAAGGACTAATGGTTGGCTTTATTATGGCACTAAACAATTAGTAATCGGTATGGATTGGGGGATTCAAGTCAACGATTCTCCAATTTGTATTGTGAAGGTGGCTTCTAATTGGGTCTCCAATTACTTCCAAGCCTCAACAACCAAGATGCCAGGCATGTAATTAACCTACTGGCAGACTCTCAATTGATTTCTTTGGGAGTTTGCCAACTTAATGGAGATATTTATGCGTATCTTAACCTTTCTCTGCTGTTTTCTTTTCAGCCTACCCTCCTTGGCTATTTATGATTTGGCGAGTTTTAACATCACTCCAAATGCACAAGGTGCCACTCAGTTTTGTTTCCTGCTAGATACTCCAGAAAAAGAGATGTATTTGGCTCTGACAACTGACGAACAAAATTTTTTGTTTTTATCCCCAGATTTAAATACCACTCTTTGGCAACCCCCCGCTGTACCTCCAGTATTTTTTACCAATAAATTTCGTCCGGGATGTTACGGTCCCTTCGATGCAGCAAGTTTACAGGGTGTTCAGCTTTATGCTGGAGTTGGCAGTAGTTTTAATAACTTGGTCCAACCTCAGAAATATCGAAAAATTTTTGGTGGTTCACCCACGCTGACCAACGAATCTAAACCATGGACTGTCATGGTGTATATGGTCGGTTCTTCTCTTGAACGACAATTAGTAAAAACTCCGGGGAATGCAAGTAAAGATATTGTAGAAATGTTGGCGGGCACTCGTCTTCCAGAAAATCGCAATATTAATGTCGTTATTACTACCGGTGGCTCCAGTCGTGAAGGCTGGAAAACTGTCAAACGTTCCCTCGTTCAAAACGGACAATTGCATGTATTGGAAGATTTGGGCGGGCTCTCTATGGCAAATCCCCAAACGCTCAGTGATTTCGTGTTGTGGGCAAAAGGTAAATTTCCGTCTGAACATTATGCGTTAGTTTTATGGAATCACGGGGGCGGAACTCAAGGTTTTGGTCAAGATACCTCTCAAGATGCACAATCTCAGATGATGAGTCTCGCTGAATTGCATCAAGCCTATCAAACGATTGCTAACAATGGAAAATTAGATTTAGTCACTTATGATGCGTGCGTGATGGCAGCAATTGAAGTGGCTGAAGTGACTGCCAGTGTCACCGACACCATGACCGGATCAGTGGAAGTTGAACCTGCTCATGGCATAGATTACACCAGCTTCTTGCAACAGTTGAGTAAAACCTTGCCAACGGATGGGATTGCGGTGGGTAACATCATCAAAACTGGCTATATTCAACAGACGAAAGATAAGCGAACTTTTGACACTGATCAAATTACTTATAGTGTTTTCGACCTCACCCAACTTCCCAATGTTAGAGGTGCATTCGGACGTTTTACTGAGGAATTGCTGAGAAAATTTGATGACAGTAATTATCTCAGTTACGAAGCCCTCAGTCGCGGCATTATTCGGGCTCCGGGTTATCCACGTAAAGAAACAGGAAGATTTCGGTCTTTACAAACGCTGAAAAATGTCCGTGTCGATCTTTTCAACATGTTGGAAACCATTGCCCCTCCTGAATTTACCGAGTTGCAGGCAAATGCAAAAACCTTACAAGCTGCTTTGAATCAACTGGTTGTGGAATATGAAACAAATGATCTTATGAAAGCAGTAGATCAGCAAGCGGGTAGAATTAGTATTGACATTGGCAGCGATAGACCGTATTTGGTGGCATTGCCCGCAGAATATACAAAGTTTACCGAGGCACTGAATCTCTATAACAAGAAACGCAATAATGATACTTCTCAACCTACTGGAGAATTTACTTGTCCAAGTGGTTTTACCTGTGCGGATGCTAAATGGTGGAATTTACAAGCCAGTGATGTAATTAGCGTGGATGGGTATTATGGGCAACAGGTTGAACAGGGGGTGAATGTTCATCTTATCAAATCATTATACCGCTATCAACCCATCGAAAAGGATTTGGAAATAGGCGTGAATGGTCAAGAGGCGTGTCAATTGGAGTTGTGCAGTAGCGATACTGAATGCAGTCCGTTGACTGTCACTGAGGATCACGGATTGTGGTTAGCCGATGTGAAGTATAACGACCTCTCGGCAGTGCTGACTTTATGTCGTAATGACTCGCAGTGGCAAGTGTGCAGCGTGCTTGCGCAATCGTCAGGGGTTTGGGGGCGCGGTGAAGAAGTCGTGAGCGGAGATGTGATTGTGCCAACTTTGTTGAGTTTGCAAGATAAACAACTCTCTTCGCAGCCCAGTTCAACATTAACAGTGGGAGAGAGAGTGCCATTCATTCGACAACAGTGTGATTCGCAACAGGCGGTTATTACGGCAAGTTTCTTTGGTAATAATAACCAACAGCAGTTTGAACGTTTGTGTGACAAGGGGGATTGCGTGTGTCAAGCCAATGATCGTAATGAAAGTTGTGTAGCTACCTCGAATCAGTTTAAAGCAGGAATTCGGATCGTCTATTAAAATTTTTGGGAGTACGGAATGAGTTCTGGATTCCCTACTTCTGGAGAACTCTCATGAAAACGTTTGTTTATTTACTGTGTAGTTTGTGGCTCAGTTTGGCAGTGCACGCAGCTGAACTGAAATTTGAGCCGGCAACGCCAATTGTGGAAATTAACAAGTCCATCACCTTGTCAGTAGCAAACACTGAAGGAACAGTGAAATGGGTCGCGGTCAGAGGAAAAATCCAAGGGGAAAGCAGTAAAGTCACTTATACCGCTGCTGGTGAAGTAGCATCGGACGTAGTAACGGTACAAGATAGTGCGGGAAATATTGGCACTCTTAAAGTTACCGCCACACAGACAATCTCTTTGAACGGTACCAACGGGCAAGCCATTTCTAGAGATGATTATCCTATTCAAGCACTCGCTGTATCTGAAGATGGTAATACCTTATGGATAGGAAGCACTGGAGGACTTGAGCAACGTGAAGCCACTACGGGCAAATTAATCACCACTTTTTTGAATGAAAACAGTGGACTCCCGGACAATACTATCAATACTCTACTCTCTGATGGTATGAATGGATTATGGATAGGAACAGGAAAAGGTTTAACACATCTCAGTGCTGGCAATACCGGGGCTGACGACGACGATACCTGGCAAGTGTTTAATACCGATAATTCAGGTTTACCTAACAACAATATCTTTAGTTTATCTAGTGATAATCAAGGCGGTTTATGGGTAGGGACGAATGGAGGTGGATTGGCACACTATCGTGCCGATGGTCAATGGGTAGTCTTCGATGTTAGCAACTCTGGTTTACCAGATAATTCAATTTGGGCACTAGCTCCAGATAACGTTGGTGGACTTTGGATTGGTACTAGAAAAGGAGGCTTGGCACACCATACTGTTGATGGTCAATGGGCAGTTTTTAACACTGCTAACTCAAGTTTACCGGATAATTGGATTTATACAGCCCTAAATGATAATCAAGAGGGAGTTTGGTTGGGAGCTTCTAATGGCGGTCTAGTTCACTTTAAATCAGATAACACATGGACAATTTTGAACACCACGAATTCGGATTTACCCAGTAATACAGTACAATCTTTGATAAGTGATGATCAGGGTGGATTATGGATAGGCGCAGGTGAATTAGTGCACTTGGTAGCTGACACTCAAGCATTAACTAAATTTGATCTTACTAATATGGGTTTATCCAGCAAAAAAGCAATTGGGGCATTGGTCAATGATGGTAAAGGTGGTATTTGGTTGGGGATTACAGGTAGTATTGTCCGTGTTACGCTAGACGAAACTGTTCCTGAAGTCGTGACTGGTAATCGCGCTGCTATTATTATTTCTGGAGGGAGTGCGACTGATTTTCTGTGGGAAAGCGTTGAATTTGCTTCTAATCGTCTCTACAGAACCTTCTTCGGAAGGGGCTCTAACAATGATGAAATCTACTATCTGTCCCCTAAATCATGGATAGATTTCAATGGTGATGGTTTTAATGACAGAGTAGTCGATGCCCCTAATCCTGAACGTCCCTTAGCGGTGGAAGATGTACGTGGAGCTTTTGAATGGGCTAAAACTCGAGGCAAACTTGATCAACCACTTTATGTATTCTTTATAGGTCTCTCAGGAACAGGTAAACTTGTACTTGACAATAATGCTATTTTGAATGCAATGGATTTTAAAGCTATATTGGATGACTACCAGAATACTACAGGTAATCAAGTTATTGTAGTTATTGATGGAGTTTATTCTGGTTCATTTTTACCTGTTCTAGCATCACCTAATCGAGCGGTCATTAGTAGTGCAGCAACAGAAGAACTTTCTTATTACTTTGAGAGAAAAGGATTTAATTATTTCTTTGCTAATTACCTATTAAAAGGTGCTAGTTTTCTGGAATCATTTGAACTAGCAAGTCGTGAGCAAAACAAGATGTTAGGGAAAGCACAACAAACTACTGATCCAGTAACTGGAGCTATAAAAACTATTTCTCAATCGCCGCAACTTGATGACAATGGTGATGGTATATGTACTGAAGAAGATGGTAAATGGTTAGAACAAGTCGTTGTCAACGGTACGATGATAAGTGCTTCTGCCAACCGAAGTGCTAGAACAATCTCCTGTGGAAACAGGGATACCAATCTCGCTGTTCAAGAACTTACTCTTTCATCCACACTTCAGGCAGGTCAACCTATTGTACTTAAAGCCCAAACAAATGAAATAGTTAGACGAGTATGGGCTACCCTCGAACCACCTTTGAACAATTTTGCTTTGAAAACGAAATCGTTAGAACTATCAGTTACTTCAGACGCTAACGTTTGGGAAACCACTTGGAATGAGGCATTTTACAATGGCGAATATAAAATCACTTTCCAAGCAGAAAGTAATTCAGGTAATACGACGAGTAGTAACCAGATAGTCATCACTGTGACAGGAGGGCTTAGTCCCCCGCAAGACCGAATTGCTATCATCATCGCCGGTGGTGGGAGTGACTCCAGCAACTTACTCTGGAAAGCCACTGAATCTAATGCTAATTTCATTTACAAAACTTTCTACGACCGCGGGTTCCGTCATGAAGATATTTTTTATCTGTCTCCTAAAACGCTGACCGACTTTGATGGCAATGATCAAGAAGATGACATCATTGATACTCCAGCCCCCCGTGGTCGCCCTTTAACCGATAAAGACCTCATAGCGGCTTTTGAATGGGCAAAAACCAGAGGTAAGTTGGGACAACCGCTTTATCTATTCTTTCTCGACCACGGTGATCGTGAAAGAATTGCTTTAGCGAAAGGTACGTTTTTGGGTGCCAGTCAACTCAAAGGCATGTTAGATGATTATCAAAAGGTTACAGGTAACAATGTTATTGTGGTTATTGATGCTTGTTATTCCGGTTCATTTATTCACCCCCTAGCCGCGCCCAATCGCGCAATTATTACCAGTGCGTCCGAAGCAGAGCAAGCATTTTTTCCTCAAGACATGGGATTTGGTCGCTCCTTAGTCTCCTATCTATCGACTGGTGCGGATTTCAACGAAGCCTTCGGTTTGGCTAGAAAAACCCATCAAGATTTACTAGGAAAAACGTCTCAACTGCTAAGAGCAGGTACTGGTGATGAACTCAAGCCAGTTTCCCAAATGCCACAGTTGGATGATAATGGTGATGGTCAATCCAACGATAAAAGTGACGGACAATGGCTGAGTCAGTTTCAGATTAATCTTAAATCTGCTGGCAGTACCTTCTACGTCAATCGACTTAATCCAGAAACAGCTACTACGCTTGAAGCCAACCAATCAATTACGTTCAAGGTAATGGCAGGGGACATTGCAAATAAAGAAGCTAAAGCCGTATGGGCTATTATCAGACCTTCCAAATTACATTTTACGCTTGATGCCAACGGTACTCCATTTCTGATTTTGCCGCGCCTCGACTTAAAGCACACCGCTGAATCATTAATTTGGGAAGTTACGTGGAATACGGTTTACAACGATGACTATGAGGTGAGTTTTTATGCTGAAGAGGACGATGGCAGTATAACTAGCAGTGATGAAAATGTTATTGTCACAGTTACCAGTGGAATTGATCCGCCTTCTCAAACCAGCGTGCAAATTGGTCTGGCGAAAAACCAGTATCAACGTGGCGAACATTTCACCGTTACTGTAACTGAAAATTTAGGCGGGGATTATGACCTCTATGTGGCTGTAACATTACCACCGGACGGTAGCCAATACGTGACCCTCCTCCACCAAAATGAGTTTGCACCGCTGAGTTATTGGTTATCTGGTCGAACTCAGAGTCAGCCAATCACGGTCTTGGACCTAGATTTACCCAACGACTTACCCACAGGTCAATATTGTCTCTGGGCTATATTATCACCTAAAGCAAAAGATGTTTTTGCTACAGGAAGTAGTGGGTTATGGGTCTATCAACAACAGTGTTTTGAACTATTTTAAGGAACAATTGTTTAGCTAATGTCAATTAGTTACTTAGTAAATTCAATAAGTTGATAATTAACCGGTCTTCAACCTATTGAATTCCTAAGTAACAGTCAAATTACTATGGAGTAAATCTCATGAAAATGCTCATTTACCTCGTATGTCTCCTAGTTACTTTAGGATTCTCCATCTCCCAAGCCGCAGAAAAGATTTCCAGCGAAAATGCTCAATGGGAAATATTCACCAATCGTCAATGGATCACTGCTTTTAGCGCGCAACCAGATAATAATATTTTGTGGGTAGCTACTGACGGTGGATTGGAAAAAAGAGATGCTCGCACGAGTCAAGTATCTCAAATCTTCACTACAAAAGAAGGTTTGCCCGGAAACAGCATTGAAGCCATTCTTCAAGACAGCTCTGGCGGACTTTGGGTCGCAACCTCGAAAAATGGCATTGCTTATCGAAATTCTGTAGGGGTATGGACAACCTTTAACACTGAAAATTCTAAATTACCATCTGATTTTACGACGACGCTTTTCATGGATAAGCAGGGCAGGTTGTGGGTTGGTACCATGGAAGGATTAGCTTATTATCAAAATGATGGTACCTGGACAGAAGTATTTGCCAAGGGAGAATTCGATTTACCCGATGTCTGGATTGAATCTATGTTAGTCGATAATCAAGGTGGATTATGGGTAGGTACGCAACAGGGTTATCTCTACTATCGCGATTCCGTGCAGCAGTGGACAGTATTTAGCTCAGAAAATTCGCCATTGTCCATCAATGGAGGAATTCGCGCACTTCTTGAAGATGGTCGTGGAGGAATATGGATAGGTATGTATGGGATTCAACAAGATAAGCAATTTATCGGCGGTGGGTTAGGACATCGTGATTCGGACGGAACATGGCAATTTTTTGACCCGGATAATTCCAAACTGCTTGGACGTTGGATAACATCCTTACTCAGTGATGATCAGGGTGGATTATGGATAGGCACGTTAGACAAAGGATTATTTCATTTCACAACCACTGGAGAATGGCTTGGGTTTACAAACCCTCATATTCCCTCTAAAGGTGTCACCAGTTTAGGAAAAGATAGCATTAAAGGGTTGTGGGTAGGTAGTTTTTGGGGAGTCAGCTATTTTAATGCAAATCAAGAATGGAGTATGCCAGAAACCAATAGCACTACCCTTCCCGGCAACCAAATTTATACCTCTCTCATTGATCAGCAAGGTCGAATTTGGATAGGAACACTTGATGGTTTGGCTTATTATGATACCCATCAGTGGACAATACTCAATAGCCTTAATGGGTTCCCTGCCAATAAGATTTTTGCCCTTTCTTTAGATGATACTGAAGGATTATGGGTAGGCACAAACAACGGTCTCATTCATCGCCAGGCAAATGGTGAGTTTACCCATTTTAATACCGAAAACTCACAACTTCCCTACAATAATGTCATTACCTTAGTAAGCGATGGGCAAGGCGGCGTGTGGTTGGGGGCTATTCAAGATATGAATGCAGATAAATTAGTTGGTTCGGGATTACTGCATCTTGATAAACAAGGTCAATGGACAGTGTTTAATACTGACAACTCCCAATTACCCTATAACGCCATTTCCACGTTAGTCAAAGACGGACAAAATGGACTATGGATAGGCACGCTCGGCGTGGTCAGTGTGAAAGAACGAACTGGCGGCGGATTAGCTCATTTAACTCATGATAATCAATGGACGATCTTTACTATTGAAAACTCATTGCTTCCTTCCAATAACATCGGAACTTTATTACCGGATGGTCAAGGCGGGCTATGGATAGGAACATCCTACTGGGATACCGATCATCTGGGGGGATTGGCTTTTCTCAGTGCTGATCAACAATGGAAGATATTTGACACGACCAATTCTAAATTAACAATGGATTGGATTACTGCCCTATTGGATGATGGCAATGGTGGAATATGGATAGGTACGCCAAAGGGTTTACTGCATCGTAGCCCCACGACTCAATGGACAGTGTTTGATACCCATAGTTCTGGTTTGCCGGATCGCTTCATTTCTACTTTATCGCGGGATACTCAAGGCAATTTATGGGTAGGAACGTTGCAAAATGGATTAGCCCGTTTAACTTTTGGAAATAAAACTGCGTTGTGTCAACAGGTGGCAACGGCTCAGTGTCAAGATTTACAGAATAAACAACGAGCAGCTATTGTTATTGCTGGGGGTGGGGCTCAATCAGGAAATACTTTGTGGGATACCACCGAATTTATCACGAATTATATTTACAACGTGTTAATTAACAAAGGATTCGATAACGATGAAATCTATTATCTAAATGCCAAAGGTTGGGCAGATTTTAATGGAGACGGTTTTGATGATCAAATCACGGATGCACCAAAGCCTGCACGAGCAATCACCGCGGCAGATGTAAAACAGGCTTTTGAGTGGGCAAAAAATAAAGGAAAATTGGGTATTCCTTTGTATTTATTTTTTATTGATCATGGTAGTGTGGATAAGTTGCTGTTAAGCAAAATTGAAGCGATAACTGCGACAGAATTCAAAACTCTATTGGATGATTATCAAGAAGTTACACAGAACGACGTTGTTGTTTTGATAGATGCTTGTTACTCAGGAAGTTTTTCACAACAGTTGATGGAAACTCGTTTTCGGCGAGATTTAATCAGTAGCACTCAGGATACTGTGGCATATTTTGACCGCGAAAATAAACAAGCGTTTAGTCGATTTTTTGCAAAACAATTGGCTAGAGGTTCAACTTTCAGAGAGGCTTTTAAGCAAGCTGTAACTGAGCAAGGTAATTTGTTGGAGAAAATATCCCAACGTCTGTCCCCCGCTTCTATTGGTAACGCTCAAAATTTAGAACAAGTGCCGCAATTTGTTGATGGGAGTCAAGGGGAATTGGCTAAACAAGCACTGAATGATTTTCCACTGGTTACTGGAGATGACTCCCTTGCGATTGAAAGTGCAATGGTTTCACAAAATATGTTGGTAGGTCAGCCGATTGCACTCATGGCAAAGACAATGGGAAAGATTAACCGTGTTTGGGCAGTGGTAAGACCACCTAGAATGAATTTTATTCTGGATACAGAGGGAACACCGATTCTCGCCTTCCCACGAGTCAACTTGGTGCAATCCACTGAATTATCGGACACTTGGCAAACCACGTGGAATGATGCAACGTATAACGGCAATTACACGCTCACTTTCTATGCTGAAGACAATGAGAAAAATATTGCCAGCAGTGAACAAGATACCATTTTAACCGTGAGTGGTGGGATTGAACCTCCAGCAAAAGCCCAAGTACAGATTCATCTCGATAAAACTCGCTATCAACGCGGTGAAGCCTTCAAAGCCACACT
>JACCEE012739718.1_pt1 | contig 11234 bp, 8 predicted proteins | sample 7449931 | NCBI WGS metagenome assembly JACCEE01 (sample SAMN15323457, study PRJNA562643) | freshwater metagenome | isolation source: river surface water | place: USA:Blue River Watershed | collected 2017-08-19 | reverse complement strand
CCTCGTACACGCCTTCTTGGAACGCTGCTTGACCTGCATCAACGTCTTCGATGGTCAACCTGCCGCCGGTCGACAGCTCCTTGTCTTCGATGACCTTGCCGGCGGTTTCTCCGTTGATCTCCGGCCCATCATTGCTGCCGGTGATGGTGACGGTGATTTTCTGTTCTGTGCCGTCCGCGGAGAAGACGGTGATGGTGTCCTCGGTCTGCTCGCCCTGGCCCAAGGCCTGGATTTGTTCATTCTTGGGATCAAGGTTATAGGCCCAGTTGCCCTCCGAATCGATCTTGAGGGTGCCGAAGCTGCCCTCGGAAATCCCTTCACGGAAGGTGGATTCGCCTGCATCAACGTCCTCGATGGTCAGCCGGCCGCCGGTCGACAGCTCCTTGTCTTCGATGACCTTGCCGGCGGTCTCTCCGTTGATCTTCGGCCCATCATTGCTGCCGGTGATGGTGACGGTGATTTTCTGTTCCGTGCCGTCCGCTGAGAAGACGGTAACAGTATCCTCAGTCTGCTCGCCCTGGCCGAGGGCCTGGATTTGCTCGTTCTTGGGGTCAAGGCTATAGGCCCAGTTGCCCCCCGAATCGATCTTGAGGGTGCCGAAGCTGCCCTTGTGCACGCCTGCTTGGAACGCTGCTTGACCTGCATCGACGTCCTCGATGGTCAACTGGCCGCTGGTCGACAGTTCCTTGTCCTCGATGACCTTTCCGGCGGTTTCCCCGGCGATCTTCGGCACGTCATTGGTGCCGGTAATGGTCATGAACAGGGTGTGGCTCGTGCCGTCCACGGAATAGACCGTGAAGGTGTCTATGACCGATTCGCCTTCGCGCAGTGCCTGGATATTTACCGCTTCATGGTTGAGCGCATAACTCCAGTTGCCGTCCTCTGACAGATGAAAACGTCCGTAAGTTCCGAAGAGTTCTCCGGCCCGGAAGGCGGACTCACCTGGGTTTGGATCGGCAATACTCAGTCGGCCGGTGGCGTTGACCATCAGGTCTTCGCGCAGGTTTTCTCCGCTGCCGCTGATCGTGGCAGCGATTGGAGGCAGTTCCGATTCCTCCGGTACCACCTCTTCGGGAGGCTTATCGGCGGGGAGCGGTGATGGTGGAGGAAGCGGAATCTCCTTGGACGTTAAAACAACAGTGTCTGAATCGATCGCCGTTGCCGAGGGATCCGATAGCGACCCTCCGGGACGAGGCGCTTCGTTTTCCTGGACGAGAGGGGTTTGCAGGGACGAAAAGGCTTCAGCGTCGGACGGGAGGATCGCTTCACCATCAAACAGCCTTTGCTCTTCCCGTTGTTTCGTTCCTGTGTTCTGGGGAGTGGTGTCAGTCGAGGTTTCTGGCTCTTCAGACAGATTGTGTATGCCGACGAACTCCTTAGAAACCACCGGCTGCGAATCTTCAGCTTGGGCAGAGGCAATTTCAGCATCTTCCATGCGCAAATCAGGCTGTTTACTCTCCAGGCCCAGATGCAGGTTGCCATAATAGGAGTTGTCATCAACGCGCCGGGCGTTGGTCTGCCAGTTTTTTGCCTTTAAGCTGTCGGAGGTGAGGGGATCCGGCAGGACGTCGAGCCATTGATCACCATTGGTATCGGTCCCTGCGGCTGCGGTGGTGTTTTTGCCTGTGCGTATATCCTGCACCATAACTGTCTCCTGTGGAGGTATTTACCCAAAAGCAGGGAAACCCCTTAACAAGGGAACCCGGCTGCCCCTGTTCAGGGCCCGTGGCTTTCCGTCCCCATCTTTCGAAGGGTTTGGCTTGATCTTGCGTGCTGTGTACAAAGTCCCTGACAGATTGCTTTTCGGCTGATCACCGGAAGAATTCATGCCAAGGCCCGACGTTATGTGCCCTTTTTTAGCGAAAAAGTTCACTCTTTTGAGTGATGGTTTGTTCTGTGATGAAGTGCTTTTACTCCGATCATGGCAGACAGAATCAGGGTAAACCCGATTTCTTGTGCTCTCTATGGTCAAAACAGGGAAGCACCGCAGGTCCGGTCCCGAGTTGTTGAAGATGCAGCAACCAGCGAGGTGCTTTCTCATCCTGCCCCCCAATATGGATCATTATCGCTCTCCTTTGCGGGTGGATTCATAACCGCGGTGACCTGATTGCCCTGGTCATTGTACACCAGGCGATCAAAGGCGATCATATTGGCCATGGCGATACCGCGACCATGGTTATGGGAGGCGCGGGAAGGGTCAAATTGCAGAAAGGATTTCCAGGCAAAGCCCTTCCCTTGGTCGGTGACCTGCAGGTAACAGGTGTCGTTCTTTTTTTCAAATATAACAGTGACGTACTTATCTTTATGCTCGGACATCTCCAGGCGGCGAGTCACCTCTTCCCGCCAGGCATTGGTATCCATCAGATCAGTTTTATCATCGTAGGTGATCCCCAAATTACCATGCTCCACGGCATTGACGAGGATCTCTGCCGTGCCGTTGAGGGCTCGGTCCGGGTCCGGGAAGAGATTGGCCAGAAAGGAAGCCAGGCTTTCCGCCTCCTCCAGGGTTCGAAAACTGGCCTTGAGCAAATTGATCAGGCTGAACCCCATGCGATAGCGCTGCATTTCCGTGCGGAGAACCCGGCCCTGGGTCCGCTCTTTCACGGCTGAGGCCACCACCGAAACTAGGGTCTTGCGTTCCACCGGTTTGGTCAGGTAGTAAAAAACACCAGCCTTGATGCCTTCGCTGATTTCCTCAGGCTTGTCGGCGGCGGTTTGCATGACGATGGGGATGTATTTCAGGACCGGATCCGCCAGCATCCTCCGGGTTACCTCGATACCGTCGAGTTCTGGCATCATTCTGTCGAGGATGATCGCATCGAAATCATGAGCCCGGTCATGCAAAGTCCGCATGGCCTCGATGCCGTTGACGGCCGTGACCGTCCGATACCCCTCCTTGGTCAGGATCTGTTCCAACAGGCGCAGGGTTGTGGCATTATCATCAACGAGCAGCAGGGAGTGTTGTTTCACTTCCTGGCCGTGGCCTTTCAGGGAGCTTTGTGTCACCATAGTTGATCGGTATCAGGTTGAATTTGGATAATTATCAAGGCTTCTGCTCATCGTTCGCCAAACGATGAGTTAAGTGCCTTATGGATCGGCTTGAGCAGATAGGCGAGCAGGCTCTTTTGCCCGGTAATGATATCAGCATTCACGATCATTCCTGGCAGGATGATGTTTTCCCCTGGAGCCTCGCCGACATAGTTCTTGGCCAGGGTAACGATGCCTTTGTAATAGGTTTGCCCCTGGGGTTCGGTAAAGGTGGTGGCGGAGAGTCCGGTCACTGTACCGTCGATGGTGCCGTAACGGGAGAAATCGAAGCTGGTCACCTTGACTTTGGCCGGAAAGCCCATCTTGATGTGACCAATATCACTGGGCGAGATACGAATTTCCGCCAGCAACTCACTCTGCACTGGGACCACCTCCATCAACTTACTGCCCGGGGCGACAACTCCGCCCACAGTGTGCACTTCCAGCCCCTTGACGATTCCATCCACCGGCGAGCGCACCGCCAAGCGGTCCATCTGTTTCTGCAATCTGGCAAAAATCTCTTTGTTCTCATTATATTCGCTCTCCAGGGTCACCAGTTGCTGACGCGCGGTATCCTTGGCAGTAGAGTCGTTGGACCGCAAACGCCACTCAGATTCATTGATGGTGTCCTTGGCTTGCTGGATTTTAATCCGCTGCGCCTCGATACCTCCGCGTTGGGTGTTGATATCGCGCAGGGCGGACAGGTAGGTGGTTTCCGGCACCAGTCGCTCCCTGTAGAGCGCCTCCTGGTGGGCAAAGGCTGCCTCGGCCAGTTGCAGTGCCTTTTGAGCGGTGATGAGTTCCTGGTTGAGGATACCCACCTGTTTCTGCTTCTGAATACGTTGCTGGTTGAGAACTTCCTGCTCCTGCTGGTGGGCACGGATCATGCCCTCCAGGATTTCCAGATGAGCATTGGTTGCCGTGTCCTGGTTTACCCTTTTTTCCGTGCCTGTTGCTGCTCTGACGTCGTCGCCGGCTATGAAACCTTTAAGCCGGCTGATACGCATCTCCAGGTCGGCCGTCTTGCCCTGGAGTCGCTGGAATTCGCTCCGCGTGTTTTCACCGCTCATACGCAGCAGGATCTGGCCAGCCTTCACCAGGTCGTCATCACGCACGGTAATCTCTTCCACTATCCCGCCTTCCAGGTGCTGGATGATTTGAATATGGGAAGAGGGTTTGATTTCGCCGGTTGTCCAGGCCAATTCCTTGATCTGGGTCAAGGCCGCCCAAGCAACAAAAGTGATGAAGGAAAAGCAGATGATCAGGATGGAAGTCCGGATGAGATAGGGGGTCCGTGCCTCTTCCAGCATCGCCGATTGGGAGAGGATGCGAAGTTGCTCGGTGGTTGTTCTCGGTTTCTGCACCATGGGTTCAAGGGCTCCGTATAGCAGTTTGTCGCGTGCGTTCGGTAACGGGCAGATTTTACAGGGTTAAGTTTGCAGGGCTGCGAGCAGTTCGTCCGGTTTTCCGGCCAGCACCTGCCCGGTTCCTGTCAGGTAAATCATCTTGTCGGCCAGCAGGACGTCGGTCTTGCGGTCTGTCACAAAGAGGATGGTTTTCTTGCCTCGATGCATTTCCAGGAACTCGCGAAAGAGCCCGCCGGCGGTTTCGTTGACGGCTGCGGAGGGAAACTCATCGAACAGCATGATGGGCGCGTCGCGCAGATAGCCCCGGGCCAGGTTGAGCTGAAACGCATAAAGATCGGAAAGCTGTTCCGAGCGGTAATCCCCGATGAAGGTTTCAAGGCCCTGGGGCAGGGAGCGGCTCATCTCCATGGCACCGGCCCAAGTCAGCGCATTCCACAGTTCCTGGTCGGTGGCATCGGGCTTGACCATGCGCAGATTCTTCTCGATGGAACCGTGAAACAGTTCCACCACCTGCGGAACGTACGAGATATATTTGCGGAGCTCCACCGCATCCCGTTGCCGGATATCCAGGCCGTCGATGAGGATGGAGCCCATCTGTGGGGCATAGAGACCATTGACCAGTTTGAGCAGCGACGACTTACCGGTTCCTGATCCCCCTGCCACGGCAATGATTTCCCCCTGTTTGATAGCAAGATTGAGTCCGGAAAAAACAGGGCCGCGCTCCGCAGTATAACGCAGGCCAACCCCACTGAAGGTGATGCTGCCCTGGAGGCGGAAGAGATCGGGATCAACCGCGGTGATCGTGCCTTCCGGTGGGGTCATGAGCAGCTTGTGGACCTGCCCTATGCTGCGGAATATGTACCGGATGCGCAGAAGCGAGTTGCAGATGACCTGCATGGGGGAGAGTACCCGCCAGATGAGCATCATGGACGCAATCAGTGCGCCGGTGGTGATTTGGCCGTTCCAGACCAGAAAGATGCCGGTTGTCAGGGTGGCTACCCCCGCAACGACGGACAATCCGTAGGCAAAGGCCTCGATGAGGGAGGTGAGAAAGGCGGAATGGAAACCGGTCATCGCCGATTCACCGGAAAGCCGATGGAAGCGGGCCCACCAGGCCGAACTAAGACCGTGGGCCTTGATGATCCGAATTTTCTTCATCGTTTCCACCAGTAGGGCCTGTTTTTTTACTCCGGCGATGGCGCCTTTTTCGGTGTTGGCCTGGATCCGGGGCAGCATGATCAGCGCAAGGATACAATAACAGAGCCCCAGGATGAGGGGGATTAGCGCCAGCGGACCACCGATGAAGGCAATGACGGCGATAAAGATGAGCGTAAAGGGCAACTCCAGAACCGAGATGCCGGTGGGGCCTGAAAAAAAGTCCCGGATGTTGTCAAAATCCTTGATCCTGGCCACCTGAGAGGGAATGGATGAACCCTCGATCAACCGGGGGGGGAGAAAGAGCAGTCGCTCAAAAATGGCTGTGGTGGTGATGGCATCCAGTCGTACCCCGAAATAGGCGAAGGTCCGGGCCCGAAGGAATCGCAACATTGTTTCCGAAGCCATGGCCAGGAGCGCACCAACCACAAGATACTGCAGGGTTTCCGCTGAATGGCTGCCGATCACCTTGTCATACACAACCATTACAAACAACGAGGAGGCGAGGGCCAGGATATTGATGATCAGGCTGACCGCAAAAACCTGCAGGATGATAGAATCGAAGCGGCGCAGGAGATCGCGAAACCATGACCATGTCTTGGGATTGATCTGTGCGCTGATGGTGTTGCGGTGGCGGAGTTCCCGGGTCAACGGGGAGAAAATGTAGAGCGTTCCCTTCAAATTGGGGTGCTCCAGGCCGGGCGTGACGGTTTCATCGGCAGGATTGTAGGTCTGGAATCCTGTTCTTTCAGGATTAGGGAGGAGAACCAGTGGGTGCTCCCCCTGGGCTTTATCCTCGGCGACAAAAAGACAGGGCGTAAGACGATGGTCGGCACTGTGCAGCCGTAACCCGGCTGATTGTACATGAAACCCGAGATTGACCATAGTGTTGATCAGGTCCACCTGGTCGAGGCTGCCCGGGACATGGGGCAGGGCTTCACAGATTTGACCGGCCTTGCCCCGCCACTCCAGGGCTGCGATCAAAAAGGTGAGGGCCCGCGCATGAGGGGAAATGGAGTCCAGACCCATCCAGCCAGGCGGTTCCAGGGTTTCTCGCAGTATCCGGCTCTGCTCGCGAATGTCGGCAATGGGTTTCACAGGCGAAACTCCCGGAACGGCAGCACATTGAAAATTTTACTGTCCAGCGGCGAGGTTTCCTGGAGTTGCCCTTTATGGAGAAAGTATTCCCGGTCGGCCAGGCGCAGGATATTGCGGTCGTCGGAGATTATCACCAAAACCGTACGCGGCCGTAGTCGACCAAGCAGGGAAAAAATCTTGTTGTAGCCGTACTTGTCAAGCCCCCGATCAGCGTTGTCAAAGAGGATGATGCGTGGTTTGTTGGCCAGAACCCGGGCAATGGCGATACGCTGTTTAAGTCCGGGCGGAACAGGGTCAGTGACATTGTCGGTGAGCTGGGTTTCATAACCGGCCGGTAGCACGGCCACAGTCTCGTCAATGCCCAGCATGTGGGCGGCAATCATGGCATCCTGCTCATTGATGCTCCCGAAAAAAGTGAGGTTTTCCCGGATAGTGCCATAGAAGATGCTTCCCTGTTCCGGAAGATAGCCGATATGGGTGTTCAGGATAGTCGGATTCACCAAGTGGGGTGAGGCATCATCCACCGATATTGAGCCGTTCGTAGGCTCAAGTAGACCGATGGCCAGGTTGAGCAGTGTGGTTTTTCCAGACCCGGATGCGCCTGATATGGCAATGGAATCGCCGGGTTTGAGGGAAAGGTTGATGTGGCTGAACAAGGGAGGGGCTGAAGGCGAGTAGCGGAAGGAAACGTCATCAAAGACCAGGCCGCCTTCCGGTTGTTTGTTCTGCCCGGCGCTGCTATTCCTTCGTTGCGGCAATTCAAAGATGGCATCGAGTTCCTTGCGGTCGATGAAAAAAGACTGGAATCGCGCCCACAGGGAAAGAGCACGCTGGATGGGCTGCATTATGCGTCCGGAAAGCAACACGCAGGCCGCCAGACCACCGGTTCCCATATCTCCGGAAAGAACCTTGAGTGCTCCTATGGAGACAATGGTCACTGTCATCACTTGGGAGAAGATCAGGCCGCAGTTCTGAGCAATGGCATTGGTCAGGGCGACCTGATAATGGGCCTGGGAAATCCGTCCCTGTAGGCGATCATTACGGCGCAGGAAGAATTTTTCCAGTCCGAGCCCCTTGAGAGAATGGATGCCGGACAGTGTTTCAATAATGAAGTTGTAACGGATTTTTCCGCTGAAATCCTGTTCCTGCACCTTCTTGCGGAGATTGATACCGATATACCAGGCAAGCACGCCGAAACAACAGAAAAGCACCAGTGGAGCAAGAACCAGATTCCCCCCGATGTACCAGATAAGGACAAGAAAAATGAGAGCGAACGGGAGGTCGACGATGGTCAGCAGGGCCTGGCCGCTGTAAAAGCTCCGCAACCTGCCGATGGCGGAGAGTTTTTGCAGGTACGCCCCAGAACCCTGGGCTTCCAATTTTTGCAAGTCTGCCTGGAGGATATGCTGCAGGGCCAGGCAGGCGGTCTTGTGTTCAAAGACAGCGCCGGACCAGGAAGTCAAATAGGAGCGGCCGATACGCAGACCCATCTCGAGAAGGACTGCTGTGATCACGCCGAAAATGAGCAGGCTGAGGGTGCTCAAGCCGTAATTGGGAAGAATCCTGTCATAGGCTTGCAGCATCATGATCGGCATGGCCAGTGCCAGCAGATTGATGACGAGCGATGACAGTACCAGATGCCATCCGTTGACCTGGAAATCGGAGTCCAGTTGGGCGTCTTTGCTGTCCTGAAGAGTGGATGCAGTGCTCATAGATAGAAGGGCGTGCTCTTTGCTGTAACAGCTTTAAATAAAATGTTTTTTTGTCGATTGTTGCTGAACCACCTGTTGCGATGACGCTGAAACAAAATTGGTCAAACGAAAATTCACTCTCAAGTGAGCCTTTTGCAAAAAGACGGTTTCGTCATTCCCGAGGCGGTTATCGGGAATCAAGCTTTTGAAAAATCAAAGAGTTATAGATTCCCGCTTTCGCGGGAATGACGAAAAATTCGCCAGCAATTCATTTTGCAAGAGGCTCAAGTAAATCAAGTATAGGGGGCAAATAATCAAAGAGTCAATACGCGTAAACCCTTATTTTTATATTTTTTTTTAAACACCCCCCCCCGTTTTCCGGCGGGGTCGATGTCCCATTTCGGCCAATGGAGGGGCATTAATTTGTTCCTGCCGCCTCGTAATGCTCAGATTACTAATCAACGAGTTTGCCTGTTCATCAACGACGAAACTGCCTTTATCGATAAAGACGGCAAGGGCATACCATGTCATTTTTTATGGCAGACCTGCCCCAAAATTTGGTCAACCATATCGCCATTAGGGTACAGAAGCGTGTCTTTGGTTCCATTGAGGAAGCGTCACTAATGCCATGTAACATTTAAACTCGTATTTTAAGGAATCGTGTATACTGGCAGCGACATCCACCAGGAGGCTGCTATGTCAACACGATATCGAGTCACTCTGACTGAAGAGGAGCGCAAGGAACTAGAGGCATTAACCCGAAACGGCAAAACCTCGGCCAAGAAATTTATCCACGCCCGGGCACTGTTGCTCTGCGATGCGGGGTAAAACGGTCCCGCCTGGAAAGTTGCTGACATTGCATCGGCTCTTGGCATCACCAGTCGGACCGTTGAACATTTGAAAAAACGCTTTGTCGAAGAGGGCTTTGAAGCCGCTCTCATTCGTAATCCAAGGGAAAAGCCACCACGAGGAGTTCTTTTTGACGGAGCCTTCGAGGCACGGTTAATCGCTTTGGCCTGTTCGGAGGCCCGCTGGGATATCATCGTTGGACGGTTCGATTACTGGCCGACAAAGCGGTTGAACTTGATCTGGCGCCGTCAGTTTCCCACATGACGGTACAGCGAGTCCTAAAAAAGCGAATACAAACCTCACCTCCGGAAGTACTGGAAAATCCCGCCGCAAGGGTGTTCGGCATTTGTAGCGGCAATGTAAGTTGTGCTGGAGGTGTATCATCTGCCCTATGATCCGGATTGTCCGGTGGTCTGTATGGATGAATCCTGCAAGCAACTGATTGGTGAAGTGCGCCAGCCAATTCCTTGCAAACCTGGCCAACCGGCACGCATTGACGATGAATATGTACGAAATGGTGTGGCGGAAATATTCATGGAAGTTGAACCGCTGACCGGCAGGCGACATGTGGCGGTAACGGAACGCCGCACCAGGAAGGATTGGGCGAAACAGATCAAGCAGATGCTTGATGAGCGCTGTCCCGGGGCAATCAAAGTTCGGCTGGTGATGGATAACCTGAATACCCATCGAGTGGCTTCGCTCTATGAAACATTTCCTGCCAATGAGGCGAGACGGTTGGTCGAACGTCTTGAAATCCATTACACGCCGAAGCATGGCAGTTGGCTCAACATGGCGGAGATTGAACTCAGTGCTTTGAAAGGTCAATGTCTCGATCGCCGGATAGCCGATATAGCCACCATGCAGACCGAGGTTGCAAATTGGCAGCATGCTCGGAACAATGCGACACGAAAGATTGATTGGCAGTTCACGACAGCCGATGCACGGATAAAGCTGAAGTGCCTTTATCCGAAGTTATAATCGTTACGCGGCACTGGACCTGATGTGTTACTGGCACTGGCATTTTTCTTGCGCTGTAAATTTCCCCATAAATTAACAGTCTATTTGCTTGATTATTTGACGCAACTTTTATATATAAGAGACAACTTTCGACTCATTTCCAATGAGATACCCCTTTCCAGGGCTTAGCTGAACACGATTTTCGTGTTCTTGAAATCCAGTAGCACGCTGCGCTGTTTTTTCCCGGCCAAAGACGTTTAATCGCAGAGGCGAACGTCTTTCTTTGACTTAGGAGAGTTGCGCACGCACCCTGCAAAACGGATCCATTGATTCGTTTTCCTCTCGTTCATTTTCCCCCTTGAACCGATAGTTCTTTCTCTGTCTTTTCGAAGTCGCATTCTCTCTGCGCATTCTCGGAACGACTGATCCTGTCGTTTTCAATACATACCCCACCCCGCTCATTCATCGGGAGCTGTTACGTCATGCTCCCGGCGGAGCCATGCCGTCGTGCTCCCCCATACTCATAAGGAGGCAACACCATGGCATCATTGCAGGAACAGATCCAATCGATCAACGAACGCTTGCGAACATTTGGCATCGAGGCAATTCAAGAAATCAAGATGGCCGACAAGGGAGGTAACCAGATCGGTCAGATCAAGTACGGCTTTCGACCGCAGTACGTCTTTGACAGCGTCAACGAGGTGCTCGGTCCGGAGAATTGGCGGTACGAACTGACCAAGGAGGAAATCTTTGAGTCCCAGGCGGTCGCCGAGGTTCGATTGTTTCTGAAAGTCGACGGCGATTGGCTCTGCAAGGGCTCACACAAGGGACAGATGCAGATCGTCAAAGGCAATGTCGGCGATGCCCAGAAAGGGGCCATCACCGATGCTATCCAGAAATGCATGTCACTGTTGTCCATCGGCAGCGATGCCTACAAGGGACTGTTGAAAAACGTCTACCTTCAAGGAACGCAACGAACTCAGCCACCCGCTCCCCAACCAAAAACCAAACCCGCATCCAAAACCAGCCAACCCGTTGAGCCGCCTGCCAATCAAGGCGATACGCAGGCAACCTTGCCCAAAATCGCCGG
>JACCEE012739985.1_pt1 | contig 11236 bp, 6 predicted proteins | sample 7449931 | NCBI WGS metagenome assembly JACCEE01 (sample SAMN15323457, study PRJNA562643) | freshwater metagenome | isolation source: river surface water | place: USA:Blue River Watershed | collected 2017-08-19 | reverse complement strand
CAGCAGCCGGGGCCCACAGGCTTTTTTACTGTCAGGCAAATGCCCTGGAGCCCGTGAAACCTGCAGCAAAAATCAGTCCTCTGCCCACAGATCTTCGTCCTGCGCCCACATCGCCAGTAATTGCGCCTGCCGAGCCAGTTGTTTCGCCTGAGCCGCCACATCGCCAGCCAGAATCGGACTGCCTTGCCAGGCCTCGCCTTTGCTGGCTTTTGCTGCTAATGCCGCCCAGCGTTTGGCAAATGCGGCCATGGCGTCACGGGGTTCAGTCAGGTCTTCGGCTGGCAAATGATCAAAAGGCACTGGCTGTGGCTGCGCACCTGTGCTGTCGCCTGCCAAAATCCAGTGGCCGGCATATCCCGGATCTTGCGGATCTTCGACCACCCATAAGCCAACATAAGGTGCGGTATACCACTCAGGCCAGTCACAGATCAGGCCATGCGGAATTTGTTGCGCCGCCACATAACTTTGGATCGCCGTAAACTGCTGCTCACACCAGTCAAAATCAGCACTGTCATCCCACTCCATTGCATCCGCCCTGTTATTTCATGTTGCGCAAAGAACGCTATTGTCGGAACTCGTACCGGCGATAGCAAGCAGCATTTGCGCTCTGTACGCAGCTCTCCAACGGAGAGCAACCCCGGTGCGCCCCGGCACAATTTTATTTTCCTTTGCGCTACATCAAACGACGGTGAATTAACACAACTTACCGGCGAAAACAGGCGTAAAGTACCGATTATCGCAGCAACTCGCCGGGACTCAGACAGGACTTTTACATGATCAACACTCTGACAGGGAAGCAAAGGCTGCAAGCGGCCGTTATCGCCGTGGTGGTTTTGGCCGGCGCCGCGCTGTTCTACCAGAACTACCTGCAACGACCGGCTTTGGACGGTTTGTTGCAAAGTAATGGCCGGATTGAAGCCACAGAAATCGCCATCGCCGCCAAAACCGCTGGCCGGATCAAAAATATTCTGGTGAACGAAGGCGACTTCGTCAGTGCCGGCCAGTTGCTGGCCGAAATTGAATCTGACGCTTTGACCGCCCAGCTGACGCAGGCACAGGCGCAGTTGCGTCAGGCGCAAAGCGCTGCTGTGACAGCACAAAGCCAGTTACAACAAAGGATCAGCGAAAAAGCCGCGCAATCCGCCCTGTTGGTCCAGCGCCAGGCTGAACTGGCCGCAGCCAAAAACCGGGCTAAACGCACCGGCACGCTGGCCAAGACCGGCTCAGTCTCGAAACAACTGGCCGACGATAACGATACGCTGGTGGCAAGCGCCAATGCCGCCGTCAGTGCTGCCCGGGCACAAATCAACGCTGCAGATGCAGCAATCGCCTCCGGCGAGGCACAAATTTTGGCGGCGCAATCTGCCGTCGATGCGGTCGCCGCGACAGTGGCCAGAGTTCAGGTGGAGCTGGCTGACAATCAATTGACTGCGCCACGGGCTGGCCGGATCCAGTATCGGATCGCTCAAAGCGGTGAGATTGTCGCTGCCGGTGGCAAAGTGCTGAGCCTGATCGACCTGACCGATGTGTATATGACATTTTTCCTGCCTTCCGGCCAGGCCGGGCAAGTCGCGCTGGGTACTGAAGTCCGGCTGGTGCTGGATGCGCTGCCACAATATGCCATTCCGGCGCAGCTGTCTTATGTCGCCGATGTCGCGCAGTTCACGCCTAAAACCGTCGAAACGGCCAGTGAGCGGGAAAAACTGATGTTCCGGGTCAAAGCACGCATCGATAGCGCGTTACTGGAAAAACACATTACAAAAGTGAAAACGGGTTTACCCGGCATGGCGTATCTGCGGCTTGACCCAACGATTCCCTGGCCGGCCAGCCTGCCTCCGCTGGTGCAATAAGTCATGGCAGTGACCCCGCAGGCCGCTCCAGTTGCCCGAGTGCGGCAGCTGTCGCAGCACTATGGCGACACTCTGGCGCTCGACCAGCTGGATTTGGATATTCCGGCCGGTCAGATGGTCGGATTGCTCGGCCCGGACGGCGTCGGCAAATCCAGCCTGCTGGCGATCCTGGCCGGGGCACGGCAGATCCAGCAAGCCGCCAACGGCAAGACCGAAGTAACAGTGCTCGGCGCCAATCTGGCAAAAGCAGGCGAGCGTAACCGCGTCTGTCCGCAAATTGCCTACATGCCGCAGGGTTTGGGCAAAAACCTCTACCTGAGCCTGTCGGTAGAAGAAAATCTGCAGTTTTTCGCCCGGTTGTTTGGTCATGACGCATCAGAGCGGCGCCGGCGCATCGACGAACTGACCGCCGCCACCGGCCTGTCGGCCTTTCTGGCGCGGCCGGCTGGTCAATTGTCCGGCGGCATGAAACAAAAACTCGGTTTGTGCTGCGCGCTCATTCACGACCCGCAGCTGCTGATCCTGGATGAACCAACCACAGGCGTCGACCCACTGGCGCGCAGTCAGTTCTGGCAGCTGATCCAGCGGATCCGCGCGCAAAAACCCGGTCTCAGCGTCATTGTCGCCACCGCTTATATGGATGAAGCCGGGCGTTTTGATCACCTGCTGATCATGCATGGCGGCCGGGTGCTGGCCAGCGGCTCGCCGGCGCAGCTGCACCAGCAAACCGGCACCACCGACCTCGAAGCAGCTTTTATTGCTTTGTTGCCAGCGGAGTTACGCCAGCTGCACCATCAGGTCCTTGTGCCGCCACTGCTGACCGATGCGAACACTGCTGTAGCCATTGCTGCGGAACAGCTCAGTATGCAGTTTGGCGATTTTACTGCGGTGGACCGGGTTAGTTTCCAAATCCGTCAGGGCGAGATCTTTGGCTTTTTAGGCTCCAACGGTTGTGGCAAATCCACCACGATGAAAATGCTGACCGGTTTGTTGCCGGCCAGCCATGGTCAGGCCTGGTTGTTTGGTCAGCCACTGCGGCCAGACGATATTTCGACCCGAACCCGGGTCGGTTATATGTCACAGGCCTTTTCGTTGTACAGCGAGCTGACCGTGCGGCAAAACCTGGTGCTGCATGCCCGGCTGTTCCATGTGCCGGCAGCCAGCATCGATGCCAGGGTCGCGCTGATGCTGCAACGCTTTGGCCTGACGGCACAACAGGATGCACTGCCGGAGCAATTACCACTGGGAATGCGGCAGCGTTTGTCACTGGCTGTTGCGATGGTGCATCAGCCGGAATTACTGATTTTGGATGAGCCCACTTCAGGTGTTGACCCGGTCGCCCGGGATCAGTTCTGGCAACTGCTGGTTGATTTGGCGCGGCAGGACAAAGTCACCATTTTTATCTCGACCCATTTTATGAACGAAGCGCTGCGCTGTGACCGGATCTCGCTGATGCATGCCGGCAAAGTGCTGGTCAGCGACACCCCGGCTGCCATTATTGCCAGTCAGCAGGCCACCGATTTAGAACAAGCCTTTATCCGTTATCTGCAACAAGCCGGCGCCGGCGAACAAACCCAAAACGCAGCTGTCAGCACGGCAGCACCCGCAGTTACAGCCGCGCCGGCATCGCGTCACTTTAGCTGGCGCCGACTCTGGAGCTATGCCAGTCGCGAAGCACTCGAACTTAGGCGCGACCCGATCCGCGGCGCTCTGGCGCTATTGGGCAGTCTGGTGCTGATGCTGTTTATCGGCTATGGCATCACGATGGATGTGGCCAATCTGAACTTCGCCGTACTGGACCGCGATCAGTCACTGCTCAGCCGCCATTATGTGCAAAACCTGGCCGGCTCACGTTATTTTATCGAACGGCCGCTACTCCAGAGCAGCGCAGAAATAGACAGCCGGATGCGCAGCGGCGAACTGGCACTGGCGCTGGAGATCCCGCCCAATTTTGGCCGCGACATCAGCCGCGGCGACCCGGTACAAATCGGCGCCTGGATCGACGGCGCTATGCCAAATCGCGCCGAAACGATTAAGGGGTACGTGCAGGGCATGCATCTGCACTGGTTGACGCAACAAGCTCGCGAAGCGCTGGGAACCAACGTCAGTTTCAGCGCCGGCGTAGAAACTCGTTTTCGCTATAACCCGGATGTGAAAAGTCTGGTAGCTATGGTGCCGGCCATGATCCCGCTGTTGCTGCTGATGATCCCGGCCCTGCTGACCGCCCTGTCCGTCGTACGGGAAAAAGAACTGGGTTCTATCATCAACCTGTATGTCACGCCGGTGACCAAGCTGGAATTCCTGCTTGGCAAACAACTGCCCTACATCCTGCTTGCGTTGCTGAACTACCTGCTGATGTTAGTGGCGGCGGTCACTATATTTGCTGTGCCGCTGACCGGCAGTTTTGTCGCCCTGACGCTGAGCGCGCTGGTCTATGTGGTGTTCGCCACCGGTTTTGGCCTGCTGGCATCCACCTTCACTAAATCGCAGATCGCCGCCATCCTGGTGTCTGTGCTGGGTACCATTATTCCGGCAGTGCAGTTTGCCGGCATGATCACTCCGGTGTCGGCACTGGAAGGCAGTGGCCGCTTGATCGGCATGCTGCATCCGGCCAGTTATTTCCTGTCGATCAGCCGCGGGCTCTTTAATAAAGCGCTGAATCTGCAGGATATTTATCCGGCGCTGCTGGCGATGAGCCTGGCGGTACCTGCGGTATTGCTGCTGGCGCTGTGGTTATTACCAAAACAGGAGCGCGGATGACCTCTCATCGCAGCAATATCTGGCGGCTCGGCCAAAAAGAACTGTGGAGCCTGTGGCGCGATCCAGTGATGCTATTGCTGATCTTCTACTCGTTTTCGCTGAATATTTACGTGGCGGCGACGTCGATGCCGGAAACATTGCACAAAGCGCCGATTGCCATTGTTGATGAAGACCAGTCGCCGTTGTCGGGCCGGATCCGTAGTGCCTTTTACCTGCCGTATTTTTTACCACCGGTGCAGATCAGCCTTAATGACGTTGACCCGGCTCTGGACGCCGGCACATACAGCTTTGTGCTGAACATACCGCCTGATTATCAGCGCGACGTATTGGCAGGCCGGACACCGCAAATTCAGCTGAGTGTCGACGCCACGCGGATCAGTCAGGCCTTCAGCGGTGCCGGTTATATCAGCCAGATAGTCGCCAGTGAATTAAATGAATTTAAACAACACCACCGCATCAATACTGTGCTGCCGGTCGATTTAGTGCTGCGCGCGCGCTTTAATCCGAATCTGACTTCGAGCTGGTTTGGCTCTGTGATGGAGGTCATCAACAGTGTCACGATGATTTCGATTGTGCTGACCGGTGCAGCGCTGATCCGCGAGCGTGAACACGGCACCATCGAACATTTGCTGGTGATGCCGGTGACGCCCGGCGAAATTATGCTGTCTAAAGTGCTGGCGATGGGGTTGGTGGTGCTGGTAGCCACCGGACTATCGCTGACGCTGGTGATCCGCGGCGCTTTGCACATCCCGGTGGAGGGTTCAGTTCTGCTGTTTCTGACCTGTGCTGCGCTACAGCTGTTTGCCACCACGTCGATGGGGATCTTTATGGCGACCGTTGCGCGTTCCATGCCGCAATTTGGCCTGATGCTGATCCTGGTCCTGTTGCCTTTGCAGTTGTTATCCGGCGGCATCACCCCGCGCGAGAGCATGCCAGAACTGGTACAACAGCTGATGCTGGTGGCGCCGAATACCCATTTTGTCATGGCGTCTCAGGCCATTTTGTACCGTGGGGCCGGGCTGGATGTCGTCTGGCCGCAACTGCTGGCGCTGGTCACTATTGGCACTGTGCTCTATATCCTGTCGCTGCGCCGCTTCCGTGCAACTTTAAGTCAGCTGGCTTGAAACCGTCACTGTACCTCTGACTGGTAAACCGGTGGCAATTTCGATACATTAAGCCGGATGTTGAGATCACGGAGTTGCATTTTGCCCAGGATTTGGTTGCTGTGTTGTTATGCCTGCGTCTTGCTGCTTCAGTCCGCTCCGGCGCTGGAACTGCACGCCACGCCGGTGGAAAAACTGCAAAATGTTCCCGGTATCGTTTATGACGTGGCGCAGGACCAGCAGGACTTTCTGTGGCTGGCGGCAGAATATGACGGCTTATTACGCTTTGACGGCACCGAGTACCTGCGTTTTAGTCCGGCCAATGCAGGCCCGCCGTTCAGTTACAGTCAGGTCGTCAACGACAGTCAGAATAATCTTTGGGTGGCCACCTGGGGCCATGGCCTGTGGCAACTCGACCCGCAGCGCAGACACTGGCGCCAGGTCAGCGCGCCTGTACCGGCCGATGCCCGCATTCAGTTTATGCAGCACGACAAAGCGCAAAACCTGTGGATTGGCACGACCACAGGCTTGTATCTGCTGCGCGCCAATACCACCACCGCTGAAATTGTGCAGCCACTGCTCGGCCAGCGCATCTGGCAACTGACCGAACAATCCGATGGCACCCTCTGGGTCGCAACGAGTCAAGGACTCTATCAATTTAACCCCGTAAGCAAGGCACCGGGCAGTTGGCTGCAAATCGGTGATTTAGCAGGTACAGAGATCCGCGCGGTCACAGTCCATGGCGACTATCTGTTAATTGGCCGGCGCGCCGGGATTGAACTGCTTGATTTACGCAATGGCGTGATCAGCCACCGCTCCGATTTAGGCAATACCAACGTATTTATGAGCGAAAGCGCCAACCAATGGCTGGTCGGTTCTATTGATGGTTTGTACCGCCAGCGTCTGACGCCAACGGGCCTGGAATCTGAACTGCTGTTGCCGGCGGTTGATGCAAGGAGTCTGTACCGCGACCGGCAGAACAATATCTGGCTCAGCACCCGCTACAGCGGCTTGATGCGTGTGCCGGAACCACCACTGAAAGGCCGCCAGCCGTCCGTCAGCGCCTTTATCAGTCCGACGCAGAAACACCGGCTGGGTCCGCACAGTGTCACCACCAGTGCCCGCTGGCAACCACTGGAGAAATCATTACTGCAGCTAAAAGAGGGTCGTTGGCAGGAACTGATTTTTGCACCGGAGTATCAGGTGGCCTATGTGCGTGACGTCGTTGAGTTTGCCGGTCAGACGCTGGTTGGCACCGACCAGGGCCTGTACCGCTACCAGCCGAACTCCGGACTGACGCCAGTCAACTTGCCAACCACAGCGCCCCGACTGAACATTGAACGGATGTTACTGGCAAGCGATGGCGCTTTGTGGCTGGGTCTGTGGGAACATGGTGTCTACCGCATCGCTGCACCTTCGGATGCCGCAGTGGCGTTGCCACCGGCGGTGCAGCTGCAAGCGGAACTGGAGGCACAGGAAGGCGTCATCGACATCCAGCAAGATGCGCAGCAGCAGCTGTGGTTGTTAAGCCGCAAAGGCAAACTTTATCAGGGCCTGCCGGCCGAACTGAAACTGCGCTGGCAGCCGCCGCAAGATCTGGCGAGCAGTAATTTTCATTGTCTGCTGGCAGAAGCGGACTTGTTCTGGCTTTGCACTGATCGCGGTTTACTGCGGGTTAGCAAAGACTTCAGTCAGGTTGATATGCTCAGTCTGGCGCAAGGTTTGCCGGATATCCGGGTCATTGGCATCACCCGTACTGAACAGTTTATCTGGGTACTGACCCGCAACGGCGTGATGCTGATGCGACCGGATGGCAGCGATATTCGCTTGCTGAGCCCACGTCAGGAATTAAATCTGGCTGCGGCACAGTTACGCGGCATTGTGCCGCTGCCATCCGACCAGGTCCAGTTAGCAACCAGCGATGGTTTATGGCAGATCGCGCACACTGATTTGACGCCGGTGCCGACCAATATGCAGCTGCATCTGACCGAGTTCAGGCTGAACCAGCAGCTATTCAGCCTGAACGAATCCAACACCATCTTACAGTTGCCGGAGCGGGTGCAGGAACTGCAACTGAAGTTCCGCTTGCTCAGTTTTCAGCGCCATCTGCAGGTCAATTATTTTTTCCGCTGGAACGCGCAGCAGCATTGGACGGCTTTTGGTCCCGAAGCAGTCTTAACACTGAGCCAGCTTGCACCGGGGCGGCATCAGCTTGAAGTGATGGCACAGGCCGGCGGTCAGTTTATTCATACCCACCCATTGCAGCTGGATGTACCGGTGCCCTGGTGGCAGCAACCGGCCGGGATTGGCCTGCTGACGCTGGCCGGCAGCCTGTTGTTATACCTGAGCTACCGGTATCGGGTAAACCGGCTGCAACAACGGGCGGAGAAGCTCGATGCGTTGGTCGCCGAACGCACGCAGGCACTGGAAGCTGCCAACCAGCAACTGCAACACTTGTCCAACACCGACAGCCTGACCGGTCTAATGAACCGGCGTGCCCTGCAATATGCCGCCGGACTGCTGCAGGCGCAGCGTAGCCGTCACGCCGCCCCGCTGACTTTAGCCCTGCTGGACATTGATCACTTTAAACAAATCAACGATATGCACGGGCACGATGCCGGCGATGACGTGTTGCGTCAGGTCGCGGCTTATCTGCGTCAGCGCCTGCGCAGTCAGGACTTGCTGGCTCGCTGGGGTGGCGAAGAATTTTTGTTGTTGATGCCAAATACCACGCTGCCGCAGGCGCAACAACTGGTCGATGCGTTACGGCTGGGGATCCGAACCCTCGACACCAGCCCGCTTGATATCGCACTGAGTGCTACCTTCGGCATCAGCTCGGTTGAAACTTCGACCCTCGCGCTGGAGCAGGCAATTAAAGCCGCCGACATGGCGTTATATCAGGGCAAAACTCAGGGCCGCGATCAAGTGGTGTTGGCCGCATTGTCTGACTGACCCCCGCCTGATCAACTAGCTCGGGCGGTGGCGACGAAGCGCAGCCATATCCGCAGGCAAAAAAGGCCAACTTGTTGATCCGGCGCTGGTGGATTTGCCGGCACAGCAGCTGCCGAACATACTGCTGATGAAAGCGCGCTGGGGGCAATAACGCTTAATCAGCAGATTCAGTCTGTTCAGGCGACGGATTTTACAGGTGACGGCCGCCACCACAGCAACGCGTACAACACCAACGCCAGCCATAACAATGGAAACAACAGCGCCAACATCAACAAACAAAGCTGCAACGGCCGCGGTAAACGGTCTGTGCGCTGGCGTGGCGGCAACCAGCGCCCTGGTTGCCGGCGTAACCACCACAGCCGCAGCCCAGCCGCAATAGCGCCTATGGCAACCAAACAAAACAACAAATTCACCACCTGATTCAGCAACCCATATTGCCGGCCAAGATGCGTCATCACGCCCCACTCCACCACTTTGGCAGCCAGTGAATAGCGCTGCCAGTCAATGTCATCCAGCACGGCGCCCGTGTTGGCATCGACATAAATCGTGCGCTGACCTTCGGCTTTGTCCGGTACATAGCTGATTTTAAAAGGCGCTTTGGCATCAGACGGATAAAACACCCGCACTCCGGGGCCAAAACTATCAAGCGGTAATAACGCCAGTGCCGGCGCTAAGCGCTGAATATCGGCCACCCCATGCACTGCTGTTGATGCCTGAGGCACATGCTGGTGCTGCGCACTCCAGGGCTCGGCGGCGCCTGTGACCGGTACTTCGGAACCCGCGGCTACACGGTGTTCCGCATGCGGATCAACCGCAGTCACAGTATCAGGCAGGTGAAAATTCGGTGACGGCGCTATCCAGTGCCAGGCCGGTCCTGCTTTGTGACTGAGATCATGGCTAATGCTGGCAAATTGCTGGCCCCAGAAAATTGACCAGGGCAGCCCGGTCAGCACCAGAAAAGCCAACATCAAGGATGCCAGCAATGCCGGGATCGCATGCCAGTCGCGCCAATGCACTGAGCCATCGGCGCGCCGGCGCGGCCAGAACACTCCGGCCAGCCGCCACTGTTTGGGCCACCAAATCCAGGCGCCGGTCAGCAGTAAAAATAGTGTCCAGCACGACATCCATTCAATCAGATAACCGCCAATCGGGCCGGCCAGCAGTTCGCCATGTAAGCGCCGCACCAGCGCCATCGGCGCACTGGTTGGATCCTCAATCGCATTGACCTTCAGCTGATAAGGATCGAGATAAACCAGCCGGCTACCTTCTGCCATATCCAGCTGCCAGCGCACCGCCTGAGATACCTGACGCGGCAACAGCACTTTTTCCAGCCGAGCCTCTGGATATTGCTGGCGCAGAAAATCCTGCTGCTGTTGCAGCGTTGCCGCCGGTTGACCGGACTGATCTACCGCATAAGCTTTGGCCTGCCAGGCCTCGTCAAACTCACGGTCAAACAGATAGAGACTGCCGGTCAGCAACAACACCAACAGCACAGGCGCCACCATCAGCGCTGACCAGGCGTGCCAGAAGAACAAGGCACGGCGCTGACCGGCGCGCTGTGGGTTTTGGCTGGCGACCGGCTGTGCTGGCGGTGTTGTCACCTGCTGTGCAGTCGTCATTTTTACCACTGCCAGTTCAGTTGCAGGCTGGCCTGACGCGGCTCACCCGGATAGACCACAAAGCCGTTGCCGGAGGCGGGGTAATAGCCTTGCTCCAGCAGATTATTCAGTGCCAGTTGTGCCGACCACTGACTGGCCTGATACCGCAAACCGGCGCCAATCAGGTTGTAACTATTTAAAGTCCAGCTCGAACCGGTCAACAAAGGCCGGCTGCTGCTGTAGTTACCGCGCAGATAAGCAGACCACTGTGGGTTCAGTTGCCAACTGGTGCTGAGGCTTAGCTGGTGCTGCGCCAGATCGCCAAGTGCTGCGCCTTGATCTCCGTCGTTGCTGACCGTCACTTCCCCATCCATATAGGCATATCCCGCCTGCACCGCAACGAAGGCGTTGACCTGCCATTTGCCTTCCAGTTCCACGCCATGAACCCGCTGTTCGCCGCTATTCACGCTAAAATCCGGGTCAACTAAATCGGCGGTTAACGCATTAAGCCGCTCCAACCGGAACAGCGCCACACTGCCGTGAAAGTCACCGGCGGCCAGCCGCAAGCCAATTTCCTGCTGCGCTGATTCTTCCGGTTTTAACGCGGCACCGCTGCGGCTGCGGGCAGCGGCACTACTTTCCAAATCAAAGCCAGTGTTATGGCCGGCAAACAAGGTGAACTGCTCATTGAGCTGATAGGTCAGCCCCAGTTGCCAGATGGTGGCCGACACCGGCACATAATCCGTCACGGCCTGCCAATTGCCATTGCCGGCTTTGCTGTCGGTATAACGCACCGCACCAATCAGCTGTAGCTGCTCTGTCAGGCGCAGCTGGTCCTGCAGATACCAGGCATCCGAATCCAGGTTGTAGGCATTATCAAAAGCAAAATCTAACAGCGGGGCGACGCGGTCGTACTGATACACCGGTTGCTGCACATGGATGGGCGCCAGCGAACCGGCGCGAATATTGGACT
>JACCEE011181184.1_pt1 | contig 11239 bp, 10 predicted proteins | sample 7449931 | NCBI WGS metagenome assembly JACCEE01 (sample SAMN15323457, study PRJNA562643) | freshwater metagenome | isolation source: river surface water | place: USA:Blue River Watershed | collected 2017-08-19 | reverse complement strand
GTGGGACTTGAACCCTCGACTCCCTGATTAAAAGTCAGGTGCTCTACCAACTGAGCTAATGCCTCATCAGTTCGGTGATGTATATATATAATTTCTGTTTCAAAAAGTCAAGAAAAAAAAACAAAAACAGTTACTTTTTTTTTATTATTTATTTTATAATTTATAAGTTATTGAATTTATAAATTATTTATTCAAAGTGAAAAATACTGTTTTTTTGAAATTTTAATAAGAAAATTATTTTTCTGTTATAACTTTTTATAATAAAGCAATATTTTAATTATTTTTTAATATTTTTTAAAGCTGTTTAAAATGTTATTTTTAAATAATAAATAAAAAAACAGTAAAATTAGCTAAATTATTTGAATTTTATTTTTATATTTTATATTATATACTAATTATGTTTTGGAGTTGTCATGAAAAATATAAAAAAATTTGAAGTACCCTTGAATTTGTTAAGACAGTCTTATGATGAATCATTATTAAAATTTAAAGATACAACCGAAATTGAAACAGGTGTTGAACCTTTTGGTCAAGAAAGAGCAATTAATGCTTTAAATTTCGAGTTATCCGTAAAAAACAAGGCTGTTAATATATATGTTACCGGTCCTATAGGTTGCGGAAAAACATCTATAATAAAAAAAGTATTAAAAGAAAGAGCAAAACAAGAACCGGTCGGCTTTGATTATGTTTATGTTAATAATTTTGCAGATGCATCAAAACCAATATCAATAAAATTGGACAGAGGACAGGGAAAAACATTTGAACAGGATATTGAAAATTTAATGAAAGATTTAAAAATAGAAATCCCAAAAGCAATTGATACCCCAAGAACAAATGAAAAAAGAATGAATATAATAAAAAAATATCAAAAGCTTGAAGCAGAAATTTATCAGGAAATTTCCGAGTTTACAAAAGAAAACGGATTTGTTCTTGAAAAAACTCAGGCAGGGATTGTTGCAAGACCGTTAAATGCAAAAGGTCAATTTATGACGGAAGAAGAATATACTGTTCTTTCCGCAGAAGAAAAACAAGATATTGAAAAAAGACAAATGCTTATTCAAAAGAAAATGGACCAATCGGCAAGAAAAGAATTAAAAAATGAAAAAGCATTTAAACAGGAAATATCAAAATTTGAAGAAGATGTTGTTTCATTTGTTATAACACCTATTATTGATGATTTAAAAAAGAAATATAAAGATAATGATAAAGTTTGTATTTATTTGAATAGTTTGAAAGAAAATGTTTTAAAACACAGTCAGGCATTTCTAATGAAAGATGCTCAAAATGAAAAAGCACAACTTTATTTGGAATATATATTTTCATTATTCAAAGTAAATCTATTTATAAATCGTTTGGAAGAAGAAAATCATGCTCCTGTTGTTTTTGAAACAAACCCGACATACAGTAATTTGTTTGGTTGGATTGAACATGAAGAAAGACATAATTATTTGTCAACCGATTATTCAAAAATAAAAGCCGGAGCAATTCATAAAGCAAACGGCGGTTATTTAATTATTCAGGTTGTTGATTTGTTGAAAAATCCTTTTGCTTATGATGATTTAAAAAGAGCATTAAGAAACAAAAAAACAAAAATAGGTGATAATCCGTTATCAACTTATACAATAAGACCGTTGAAAAAACTTGAGCCTGAAGATATTGATTTGGATGTAAAAGTTATATTAATCGGTTCAAGCTATTATTTTACCCTTTTGAATCATTATGATGAAGAATTTTCAAGATTATTTAAAGTTAAATCCGATTTTGATTCATTTATAAAAAAAGATGATGAAAATTTACAACAATTTTTCAAATTCTTAAATTTAAAAACAAAAGAAAAAGAGATATTGCCGCTTGATAAAAGCGGTGTTGCCGAAATGATTGATTTCAGCACCAGATTGTCAGGACATTCCGACAGATTGTCAACAAGATTAAGCAGTTTGGAAGATATATTGTTTGAAGCCAATTATTTTGCAATGCAAAATAACAAAAAAGTTATTTCAAGAGATGATATTGAAAAAGCAATTGAAAACAAAGAAAATCGTCATAATAAATTTGAAACAATTATCAGAGATACAATTTATGACGGAACAATAATGATTGATATAGAGGGAAACAAAGTCGGAGAAATAAACGGACTTGCAGTTTATTCACTTGATGAATATTCTTTTGGTGTTCCTTCAAAAATTACCGCAAGAACTTATGCAGGAAAACACGGAATTATAAATATTGAAAGAGAAGCTAATTTAAGCGGTAAAATTCATGATAAAGGAATTGCAATTTTATCGGGTTATTTAGGCGGATTGTTCAGAGATATAACTCCTTTAAATATAAGTGCTTCTATTTCTTTTGAACAAAATTACGGCGGAGTTGACGGAGACAGTGCATCTTCAACAGAAACTTATGCAATTTTATCATCTTTATCGGGAATTCCGATAAAACAATCAATTGCAGTAACAGGTTCTGTTAATCAAATGGGAATTATTCAACCCATAGGCGGAGTTAATGAAAAAATCGAAGGATTTTATGAAATTTGTAAACATTTTGGTTTAACAGGTGAGCAAGGTGTTATGATTCCGAAAAAGAATATAAAACATTTGATGTTAAAAAAAGAAGTTGTTGAAGCTGTTAAAAACAATCAGTTTAAAATTTATGCAATTGAAACAATAGAAGAAGGTATGGAAATTTTAACAGGTGTTTCTTTCGGTGAAAAAATAAAAACAGGCGGTTATACAAAAGATTCTATTTTGGATAAAGCTTATGAAACATTAATGGAATTTGTTCATCAAAATGCGGAACTTGTTAAAAAAGCCAAAAGCGTAAATGAAAAAGTAAATAAAAAAGCAAAAGAAAGTAAAAAAGATGAAACCAAAGAAGAAAAAGTTGAAATAAAAGAAAAAAAAGTGAAAAAAGAAAAAGAAAAAACCGAAAAGGTTAAAAATAAAAAAAGTAAAGATGAATCTAAATAGTTTGGAGGTTTTATGAAGACAAAAAGAGGAATAGGAACATTATTACATATTTCCTCATTACCTTGCAAAGACGGTATCGGTGATTTTGGTGTTAAAAGTTATGAATTTGTTGATTTTTTAAAAGAAAGCGGTCAAACATATTGGCAAATTCTTCCCACAGGAGTTACAGGACATGGTTATTCACCATATCAATCAATTTCTGCTTTTGCAGGAAATCCGTTATTTGTAAATATTGATTCGGTTATTCAAATGGGATTGTTGTCTAAAAATGACTTAATAAATATTCCTGCTTTTGAATCAAAAACTGTTGATTATTACAAAGTTGAAAAATACAAAATGCCTTTATTAAGAAAAGCATTTGAAAATTTCAAAAAGCAAGATGAAATTAAAAAATGGGATTTGTATAAATTTAATGATTCAAATAATTATTGGCTTGATGATTATGCCTTATTTAAAGCATTAAAAGATTATTATAATAATTTACCTTGGTCCGAATGGCCCGAAGATATTAAATTATACAAACCTGCAAGTGTTGAAGCAATGAGAGCTCTTTTGGGTGATGATGTTTATTTTAATAAATTTGTTCAATATTTATATTTTGTTCAATTTAAAGAATTAAAAAAATATGCAAATGATAACGGTATTCAAATTGTAGGAGATATTCCTATTTTTGTTTCTTACGACAGTGCCGATGTTTGGTCAAAACCGCATTTCTTTTACCTTGATGATAATTTAAAACCGTATGTAATTGCAGGTGTTCCGCCGGATTATTTTTCAAAAACGGGTCAACGTTGGGGAAATCCGTTATATAAATGGGAAAAAATGAAAGAAGATGATTATTTGTGGTGGAGATTAAGATTTGAATTGTTATTGGAACAATCGGATATGATTAGACTTGACCATTTCCGAGGTTTTGAAGCATATTGGGAAATTCCGGCAGAATCCGAAACCGCTATAAACGGAAGATGGGTAAAAGGTCCCGGGCATCATTTTTTTGATACATTAAGAAAATATTTCGGACATTTGCCGATAATTGCGGAAGATTTGGGTGTTATTACAGATGAAGTTGAAGATTTAAGAGATAAAAACAATTTCCCGGGAATGAAAATATTGCAATTTGCTTTCGGCGACACTTCCGAAAATCCTTTTTTACCTCACAATCATTGTGTAAACAGTATTGTTTATACAGGAACACATGATAATGATACATTAATGGGTTGGTATAAAAAACTTGTTGAAACAAATGACAAAACATTAAAAGTTGTTTCAAAATATATTCCGACTGATTTGGGAATGCCTTGGGATATGATAAAAGCATCTTTTGCTTCTGTTTCAAAAATAGCAATTATTCCGATGCAGGATTATTTGGAACTTGATAATTCGGCAAGAATGAATGTTCCTGGAACAACAGAAGGTAATTGGACTTGGAGAATGGAATCAATTCCGAAAGGTTTGGCAGCAAAAATTAAAAATTTGGCAATTCTTTACAACAGAACAGAAATTGAAAAGGATTAAAATGAGTGATTGTATTTTTTGCAAAATAATAAATAAAGAGATTCCTTCCAAATTTATTTTTGAAAGTGAAAACATTGTTGCATTCCACGACATTCATCCGCAGGCTCCGACACATATTTTAATTCTTCCCAAAAAGCATATTGCAACAATAAACGATATGGAAAAAGAAGACATTAATTTAATCGGGGAATTGTTTTTCACGGCAAAACAAATAGCAAAAGAAAAAGGAATTTCTTCTTATCGATTGGCAATAAATGTGGGTGAAGAAGCAGGGCAATCGGTATTTCATATTCATCTTCATTTACTTGCAGGAAAAAAATTCTGATTTATTTACAAATTTTTTAATTAAAAGATAATTAAAAAAGAAGAAAAATATATTTATTTGTTTTATAACTTCCAATCATCATTTTAAACGGCGTAAAGAAAAAAGAAAACAAATAAAACATTAATTAACCCATTGAAAAAATCGGAAAAACATTTTTTTGAAAAAAACAGCGAAAAATTGTTGAAAAATCGAAAAAAAAAAGTGGGAAATTAATTCCCGGAGTTGGAAATCATTTCCGGCGATTGAAAATTAATTCCGAGTGTAAAAATTGATATTTTTCAATGAAAAAATCAAAAAAAGACTGAAAAATATCAAAATTTAAAGTTGAAAATCAAAAAAATGTTAGTTTTTATGGTAAAAAACAAAAAAAATATCAGGTTTTCATGTGGGAAATTTAAAAAATGTTAATTTTTCCCCTAAAATGAAAAAAAACACTGCTTAAAATTTTGGGAAACAATAAAAAGAATTTAAAAAACCTTATATTATCACTGTAATTCCGATATTTCAATAAAATCAATATCAAGAGGCATAATAACTTGGTTATATTTGTTTTCTTTTGCAATAATCAAATAATAAGGTGAAATATTTATTTTTTTCAATGTCGGATCAAAATAAAAAATCTCATTATTTATTTCAAATTGAACAAAAGCATGATATTCAAAAAATCCGTTTTTAAAATATAATCCGTAAACAATATTGCTTTTAATATTAAATGCTTTTAATATTTCAACACTTAATTTGGAAAATTCGCTGCAATCTCCCTCTTTTTTTGTTAAAATATCATCAATTGAATAATTTTTTGAAATATCTTTATATTTAATTTCGCTGTGAAGTGATTTTATAATATTTAATATCAAATCATTGTCATTTTTTAAATTATAATCGGAAATGAATTTCAAAAGATGTTTGTTTTCTGTATTTAATTTTGTAGAGACAAGGCACTGTTTTGCAGAGACAAGGCACTGTTTTGCAGAGACAAGGCAATGCCTTGTCTCTACGGAATTATTTATATATTTTACGGTGCAAACTGTAAAATCGTTTTCTTTTATACATTTTTGCCTTTCGTTTGATTCGATTTCAAAAGATGTTTTGAATTTAAATGTTAAATTTATAGGATATTCGATTTTTGGGTTATTTGTTTTTATTTTTTTAAGTAAATTTAAATCAATTCGTTCAAAATCCTTTTTTTCTTCGATTTTATATAAATAAGGAGGACAATTTATTATTTTTTCATTAAAAGTGCATTTAAATTCATCGGGAAACACATTTTTATTAAGTTCAATATGATAAATTTGAGTTTTTTCGTCAAATTTGTCAAAAAGAAAAGGATAAATTAAATTATTATCAATAATTCTGTTGATATTTTTAAAATTATCTTTGTAAATCATTTCAAATTTATTATTATTTAATGTTTTTACTGTTAATATTGTGTTTAAATCGATTTTTTGCGAGTTATTTAAAAAGTATAAATTACAATTAATTTCGTATTTTTTATTTTTGTCATAAAAGCTTTTTAAACAGCTTCCCACATTGTATTTCCCAACGTAAATGTTATAATTTATCACTTTGTCGGGAATTTCCTTTGAACATGAAAACATAAAAAAAATAAAAACTATTGATGATAAAAATATAATATATTTAACAGCTTCAAAAAAATTTACCGATGTTTTTATGTTTTTTAAAGATTTATTGTTTGTGTAAAAATTTAACTGTAAATTTTGAGAATAGTTTAATCCGTTTATAAATACGGGAACAAAAAACAAGCTCAAATTGATTTTTTTTAAAGAAAAACCTCTTATATATTGAGCTGTATAAATTTGTCTGATGTTATTTATAAAATAAGGAATAATATTTATCAAAATTATAAAAGAAATTGCAAATTTATCGGGAATTTTTAATTTTAACATGGAAATATACAAATCATGAACCGAATTTGAATTTATAAAATATAAATTCAATAAAGTTATATTTATTATTTTTAAAACATAAACAGAACTTATAATAAAAGATTGTGCAACTGCCGAATAAAAGTTGTTTAAATCGATGAATACGGCAATAAAAAAATAAATATAAATCATAATAACAAAAATAAATATTTTTGTTATTATTTTTAAATTAAATACATTGAAATTTTTAATATTAAAAATCAAAAATACAATTATTCCGATAAAAAATATAAATTCAAAATATAATGATTTTGATAAAAAAATAATAACCGAAAACGCAAATAATATTATCAATTCGTATATTGTTTTCATAAATCAACCGTATATCTCCCAGTAGAGACAAGGCATTGCCTTGTCTCTGTATTATTTACAATATTTATTGATTTTAACAATTGTTCGTCATGAGAAATCAATATTTGTGTAATATTTTGTTTGTTTAACAATTCAAATAATTTTAATAAATTATTTTTTTGTTCATAATCAAGTCCGACACTCGGTCCATCATAAATAACCAATTCGGGTTTGTGTAAAATTGCGGAAATTATATTAATTTTTCTTTTTTCTCCGTAACTTAAAACAAAAGGAGATTTATTTAACAAATGTTCCACGTGAAACAGCTCAATCAATTCTGAAAAATAATTATCATCAATCGGTAAATTAAGTATTTTTGATGTGTAAATTATTTCTTCTTTCACCGAATTGCAAAAAATTTGAAAATCGGGGTTTTGAAAAACATAACCTATATATTTTCGGATATTTTTGAATTTAGGATTTTTTAAGTTTTTAAAATATAAATTTCCTTTAAATTTAAGCAAATTTATTATTATTTTTGTTAAAGTTGTTTTCCCCGAGCCGTTTAAACCGGTGATTGTTAAAAACGAATTATAATTTATATCCAAATTGAAATTATTAAAGATATTTTTATTTTTTATATAGCCGAAACTTACATTTTCCAACCTTACAATAAAATCATTTTGAATACCCGTAATATTAATTTTATCAAGAGGTTTTACCGAAATTTTATTTAAAATTTCGTATTTTCCGCCGTTTAAAGAGATGATTCGTGAACATAAATTATTTAAAATCTCATAATTATGTTCGATTATTATTATTGAAATATCTTCATTGTGACTTTTTATTAAATTCATAATTGTATTTAAATAATTCATATCGATATATTGAGATATTTCATCTAAAATAATCAATTCGGGATTTGAAATCAAAATCGAAACAATTGCGGTTTTTTGAACTTCTCCGAAAGACAATTCATTTATTTTTTTGTGTAAAATGTTTTCAATTTCGTAAAATTTTGCTGTGTTTAAAATATCATCATTTGAATTTGATTTGTTGTTAAAAAATAAAGAAAGTTTGATTTCGTCATAAACTGTTTTTGAAAATATTTGTGAATAAGGATTTTGAAATAATATTTTAAAATTTTTAAAATTTCTTTTAATTGTTCCAAGTATTTTTATGTTTTCAAAACTCAATCCTGCAATAAAATAAGCCAAAATGCTTTTTCCTGCTCCCGATTCTCCGCAAATTCCGATTATTTCGTTTTTATTTATTTCAATATTAAAATTTTCGATAATTTTTTTATTTTCTGTTGATAATGATAAATCAGTTATTGAAATCATTTAATTTTCGATAAATTGAATTTGAGTTGTTTAAATTGAGTTTTTTGTAAATTAATAAAACCATAAATCCTGCAATTATTGAAACAATAATTGATGTAAAAAGCTGAACCCAAAAAAATGCTTTTATGATATTTATAAAAGGAATTCCCATTATTAATTTAAATCCGAGTAAAATAAATTTGTTTATAAAATTTCCGACAATTATCGAAATCCACAAATTTATATTTTTTGCTTTTGGGGTAAAAGAATATAACAATTCAAAAACAATTCCGAATAACAAAGCAGGAATTAATTTTAACAATCCCGGAGTATCAAAAGTAAAAGGAATAATAAAAGATGAAGCAATTCCCCATAATATTTCATAAATAATCAAAGTTCCGAATTTATCAACCATTTTTCGTGTTAAAAACATAATTGCCAAAGGAATAATCATATCTATTTTTATAAAATTCGTTATTCCTGTGGAACTCATTATGGGTTTTAAAAATATACCGTGAGAAATATCAATTGCAACCATAGTTGTAATTAATATTATTTCGCTTGTTGAAAAGTTATTTAATATCTTTTTCATCAAATTCCCGTAATTTTTTCTTTAAAAATTTATCAATTTCATTATGAAAATATTCGTAAATTTTTATTAATTTTGTTCCGTATTCACTTATTTTTGCGGCTTTTCCCTGTGTTCTTATTAAAACCGGCTGATTAACCTGCTCTTCAATAAGTTTTATAAAATTAAAAGCTTTTTTATAAGGAATATTTAATTCCTGTGCAGCTTTGTTTAATGAACCGACTTCCGAAACTTTTTTTAACAATTCGTATTTTCCTTCTCCGATAATCGGAATTCCGTATTCTTCAAGCCATATTTTAAACTTAATATCCATCAATCCTCCTGCAAATATAATATAACAAACTTATGTCAAAAATGCAATAAGTTTTAGGTGAAATTTTTATTTTTTTATAATTGTAAAATATTTTTTCCCTTCAAGGGAACGAAAATTTGTTCCTTTATTCATTGAATTTAAAAAGGTTTCTTTATCCGAAATAAAAGCTCCGCTTACAACATTTATTTTGAAATCAAAAAAAACATCTGTTAAAGGAACGGAAGGTCCGAGTAAAACAACATAACAATCATTTTTTACGTTTCTCATTACTTTTTCAAAAGTATGATTTATTAATGTTGTTCCCGTTATTGCCAAAACATCTATATCATCAATATAATTATCCAAATAATCGGAATGAATATCTCCTTCTTTGGGATTTAATTCAAAAACATATAAATCATTTGCAATATTTTTTAATCTTTCAACAAAAGGAAAATGCCCGATAACTCCTATATTTTTGTTTAAACCTTTTTCTTTTATCAATTCAAAACCGTTTGCTTCATGAAAATCATAATCAGGTTTTATTAATGATGAATTAATAGAAGCCATTCCCACACTTGCTTTTAACAAATCATCGGAAAAAATCCAATTTGAAATTTCTTTTGTTGATTTGTTTAATAAATTTTCTGTTAAATTATTTGTTGCAAGAGTTGAAGAAACTCCGTAATTTTTACTTTCGATAAATGTTATAAAATTACCGATTTTATAATCAACTATTTTATAATCTTCGGTTTTTGAAATAATGCTTTTTAATATTTCCATTTTTATAAACCCCAAAGGACATTTTTATATAAAATATTTTCAAGCTTTTGTAAATATAAATTATTGCAATCAATAAAAAAAATGCTGTAAAATATGATTTTTGCGGATTGTTATGATAAAAATAATAACAGGAAAAATAGGTTCGGGAAAAACAAGCAAATTATTATCATTAATCGATGAAAACAGTGACGGAATAATAACCGTTTGCAAAAACAGAAACCCCAAAGAATATGATTTTTACTTTATTAAAGAAAAAAGTTATTTAAATTGCTGTAAACGAAATAATAACGAAAATAAAATGTATTTTTTTGAAAATAATTTCCTAAAAGCAAATGAATACCTTAAAAATATAAATGCAAAAAACATATTTATTGATGAAATAAGTTACACAGAATATTTAAACAACCAAGGTTTTCATGAAGCCTTAATTTATTTGCTTGAAAACAAAAGCGATTCAAATTTTTATTTATCCCTTCGATTTGAATTTTACAAAGAAATAATTGCAAAATATAAAATAAAATATGATGAAATCGAAATGTTGTGAAAAGAATTTTTATTCCTGCAAACGGTTAAAACCGTTTGTTCACTCTTTTTGAAATCACAAATGATGAAGAAATATCAAAGTGAACGGCAGTGTTTTAACCTGCCGAAAGATAAAGAAAGTATTTTTTTTTTCATTGCAGAGGATTAAAATCACTCTGTTCACTTTTTCCGAGTTACAAAAGGGGAAAAGGGTTTAAATCTTTTGTAATATTTCTTCGGTGCTTACAATCAGAATTTTGTTTTCATCAGGAAAATCTTTTATATTTCTTGTTACAATATAATCACAATTATTTTTTAAGGCACAAACATATTGAACTGCATCTTCATAATCTTTTATATTTATCAGAATTGCTTCATTCAAAATTTCGGTGTTAACTTCTGCCGTTTTGAATGTTTTTAATATAATTTTAACCAATTCAATTGCTTTTTCATAACCTATTGATTTTTTCACAATATAAAATATATTTGTTACAGTTACTGCCGAAATATAACCAATAATTTCTTTATTATTTACCAAAGTCCAAAGAATTGCCGATTTTTCATAAAAAGGTTCTCTTTTTAATAAAACATCAAGTAATATATTTGTATCAATTAATATTTTCATAATCTTTTAACCTTTCTTCGGCAATAAAATCTTTATAATCTTTTTGTTTTAAATTAATTATTC